>Ga0209515_10000682_pt1 | contig 60149 bp, 54 predicted proteins | sample Subgroupgradi54m_FD_187454 | JGI IMG/M metagenome (GOLD analysis project Ga0209515, IMG submission 187454) | Subsurface groundwater microbial communities from S. Glens Falls, New York, USA - GMW60B uncontaminated upgradient, 5.4 m (SPAdes)... ... | reverse complement strand
CGCAAACGGCCATAAGGGAAGACTATATCGAGAGATATCCCTATGTTGAACGAACATTGTCCCAACTAAAAAAACTAAGGCGAAGTAAAAAAAACTCCGACGCTTTGATTTAAATAACGTAATAACGGTATATAGATATAATACGAAATAAAAAAGTATTTCTTCTAACCAAGCCGTACCAACCCATTTAGCCTTCCAGTCGAAAACCGAAAATGGGTACGGCATCGGAACTGTTCCCCCGCTGTGGAAGAATGCAAAAAAATCTTTGTACTGAGTCCAGTACAGGGTAAATACGCTTAATAATCCAAAAGGAATGAGTAATACATACAACCATTGAAGGTCAATCTTCTTCGTTCGAATATATTTTTCGAGTAAACTAATTCCATAAGCGACTAATAAGAGTATCCCAGGAATTTTTGTCATAACAGATAATGCTCCAAAAATTCCTGAAAAAAGATATTTTTCCTTTTCAAAAAAATATAATGACAATAAAATAAAAAATATAAATACTCCTTCAGGTGCACCAATTGAACGGATGATAAGAAACCGTGGAAGAAGAAGAAATACCAATGTAAGAAGTATCGGTTTTGTCGTTATTTTGAAATGTTTCACTACATAAAAGAATAAAAATCCAAGAAATGTACTAAAAAGAAGGTTAACGCCTATCATTGATTTTAGATATCCGAATATATAAGAAAATAGTCGTATCAACAAGGGATAGAGTGGTAAATGAGCGGCAAAATAGATCGGACTTAAAGGGAGAGGGAGAATAAATCCTACTCCTGGAATGTCTATTTTATTTACCTCATAGAGTGTTTTTGCAGGAATGATATAAAATGCACCGTCATAGTGTTTGTAGATTTCCTGAAAAGAAAGTCCGTTGACTTTAAAAAGAAACGGAAGCCAAAGAATAAAAGTTGAGCATATAATGACAAGGAGAATAATAATATAAGGACGAAGAATATTGTATAATTTCATATAAGAGCTCGGTATCAATACTATATTCTATCATATATGACTATACTGAAACTACTAAAAAAACATTCAAATATTGTTTTTTTAGTTCTCATTGTCTTTTTTGCAATATTTTTGCGTTTTTATAAACTTGAACAGTTCGCTACATTTCTTGCAGATCAAGGTAGAGATGCAATTATTGTTAAGCGGATTGCGACATTTGAACATTTTACCGCAATCGGTCCACCCACATCAGTTGGTCACGTATTCTCAGGACCATTCTATTATTATTTCATTGCTCCATGGTTTTGGTTATTTAACTTTCAGCCTGTTGCTCTGGCCTTTGGTATAGCTTTTTTCTCTATCGTGTTTCTTGTGACGAATTATTTTGTTATGAGAAATCTCAGCAACAGTAAAGTAGCATTCATTTCAACCTTCTTTCTTGCATTTTCTTCCACAATGATTGAGTTTTCACGATTTTCCTGGAACCCAAATCCGCTCCCTTTCTTTGCGCTATTATCATATGTTGTTTTAATAAAAAGTTTTGAGAAAAAAAATTATTTCTTATTCGTTCTTTTTGGAGCTCTTATAGCTTTTTCAATCCAACTTCACTATCTTGCTCTTTTTCTCATTCTACCTTCAATCGTTTTGTTTTTGGTGAAGATGTTTGAGAGAGAAAAAAGCAGAAAGAATATTTTTTTAGGGGGGATTGTTTCAGTTATTAGTTTTATTGTTTGTTCTTCTCCTCTTATTATTTTTGATCTAAAACATAATTTTCTGAATGCAAAAAGCTTCATAGCGCTCATTCAATCACCCAGCCAAATTGCCTCAAATAAAATAGATAATTTTTTTCTATCATTTAATTACCTGAATCAGTATAGTTTTCATATCAACTTTCCTATTGTCCTTGCTTCTCTATTCGCGGTCATTTTGATTTGCTATTTTGTATACACTATCCGCTCCGTCAAGTCAATCATAACTCCATTCAATACTCTTTTTTTGTTTCTTATGCTGACCTTTGTTGGGGTATCTCTCTATCCTGGACCAAAACATGCTCATTATTTTGGCATCATCTACCCCTTCTATTATGTAGTCATTGCATACCTACTCTCAAGACTGTTGATTAACAAAGGAGGAATAATACTTGTTTCAGGATTACTCATCGCATATATTCTTTTTAATGCTCAGGGGTATTCGTTTTTCTACAGAGATCAACAAAATCAGATTCAGCATGCGAAAAAAGTCTCAGCATTTCTCAATACAGCTATTGGAAATAAGCCATTTAATTTTGCGGTTCAGCCCGATAGTTGGCAGGAAGATTCATATCTCTATTTTCTCGAATTAGGCGGCAAACGTCCGGCAAATAGGGAAAAACAGGAAGTAACCGATCAAATGTTTGTTGTATGCGGCGATCCATGTAATCTTTACATCACCCGATCGTGGAATGTGACGATGTTTGGAAAATTCAAAATTCAAGATCAATGGAGTATTGAAGGAGTTAAAATATATAAATTGATTCATTAATTATGAAAATTTCATTAATCATCCCCTGCTACAATGAATTTGCCAATCTTCAAAAGGGTGTTCTTGATAAGGTTGGAAATTTTACCAAAGATGACGACCGTTTTATCGAAGTCTGCATCATTGATGATGGTTCAACAGATGATTCAAAACAAATTGTTAGACAATATCTTAAACAGTTTTCAAAATTCCGGTTGATTGAAAACAAGCATCAGGGGAAAGCCTACGCAATCAATACAGGAATCAGATCGGCTACCGGTAATTATGTTTTTTTTACCGATATGGATTTAGCAACGCCTATTGAAGAAACGGAAAGGCTTATTAAGGAAATACAAAATGGGTATCAAATCATCATTGGTTCACGAAAGTCCAAACGGGAAGGGGCTCCTTTTTTAAGGAAGGTTTTATCATTCGGAGCCAAAGTTGCACGTTTTCTGTTTTTTAATTTTAAGGGAATTACCGATACTCAATGCGGATTTAAACTTTTTGAAAAAAAAGCGGCAATAAAAATTATAAATAGATCGCTTCTCTTTCAGAATAACACCGATATAACAGGTCCTTCGATTACTGCGGGATTTGACTTTGAGTTTCTTTTTATCGCATTCAAAATGAAATACAAAATAAAAGAGATCCCTGTACATTGGCAGCATATGGAAACAAGAAATGTAAATTTCATGCGAGACACTATCGAAACATTCAAAGATCTTTTCAAGATAAAATATTACGAAACTATGGGAAAATACAAATAATATGAAGAAGAATGTATTATCTATTGGAATTCTTTTTATCCTTTCAGTTTTTTTTGTTTTTTTTCAGTACAATGATGTTCCTAAAGGTCTTGCTCATGATGAAATTGAGCTTGCCCGAACGGCATTTTCATTAGAAAAAAGGCCGTATGCCCCATTCACTCCTGTAGCCGATGGTCACGGAACTCCTTATTTTTATATTTTGCTCGGATCCTTCAATATTTTTGGAGTCAATCAATTTGCACTGCGTTTACCCAATAGGGTATTTGGCATAACGATCATTCTCATTTTTTATGGAATGATGAATTTGGTATTCCATTCACAAAAAAAATGGAGAGCAATCATCAGTTTCAGTCTTTCGTTGATGTTTCTTACTTCCCGATGGTATCTGCATTTCGTCCGATTTTCATTCGAAATGCCATTTCTTTTATTCGTGGAGCTGGTGTCACTGTACGCGATACTCCTTTATCCGGAAAATAGGAGAATGGTTTTTCTTATTATTTCTGGGTTGTTTGCGGGAATCGCATTTAATTCATATCAGCCTGGCCGTATTTTTTTTCTTGTTCCTCTATCTGTTTTATTCCTCTATAAGAGTCCTTGGAAACAATATGTCATTTATCTAATCATGTTTTTCATTATGATTATTCCCATCTCTTCGTATCTTATGCTCCACCCGCAGAGTGATATACGCATTAATCAACAGCTATTTATCAAAAACACAAGTATGACTATTGGAGAAAAGGCTGCATTTTTGGGATCGAATATCGTAAAGATCGCTCTCATGTTTTTCTGGAAAGGAGATATAAACGGAAGGCATAATTTTCCGGGAAAACCCGCTATTAATCCTATTTTGTTCTCCCTGTTTTTGTTTGGTCTGATTATTTCATTCATGAGAAAAAGGACGAAAGAAGATTTCATCTTTCTTTTTTATTTTATTATCTCGATTACTCCAACCATAATGACATACCCGTGGGAGAATCCGAACATGCTGAGGACTTTTACCTGTTTACCCGCTCTGTTTTATTTTATCGGGCGGGGGTTTTTCCAGATTTTCTCATTCGTTCACACAAAAAAATACGCATTTTCCCTTCTGGCTTTTCTTCTCATGGCCATCGTTATTTCTTCGTACTATGAAATGAAAACATATTTCATTTACCAACCCCTGGTATTTAAACAAGCGATATTTGGTCAACCAGACTATTTATCAATTGTTCATGAAAGTGCATTAAAACAATCACAATAAATATATGATTTTTGTTACATTTCTTTTTACGCTTATTGGACTTATCGTTCGTAATATACACCTTTCCCGCATACTCTTTTATGATTGGGACGAAGCGATGTATGCCCAAATAGCGAAGGAAATTATTAAGAATAAAAGCCTGTTTACTACATTCAATGGTCAAATCTGGCTCGATAAACCGCCTCTCGCTCACGCCCTCGTCGCTTTTGTCTTTACAACTATCGGACAGTCTGAATTTTGGGCGCGTATGATTATGGTTATCATATCTTTCTTGCTTTTGATACTCACGTATCAAGCTACAAAAAAAATATTTCTTATTCTTAAGCCCAAAGCAACCAAACAGGAATTCATTATGGGAACACTCATTCCTACGTTACTTCTTGCTGCTTCACCTATTTTTATCGAACGGAGCGCTCTTATTAATTCTGATACGCTTATTGCGGTCGCGTGGATTGGGTACCTTCTTTATAGTAATACGTTTTGGGCAAAATTATTTTTTCTAACTCTTGGCGTCTGGAGTAAATCCGTCATGGGATTCTATCCGATGCTCTTTGATGCGGGAGCGTGGATACTACAAAAGAAAAAAATCACAATTTCAAAAATTAAAAAGTTTTTTCTTTTTATTTCTATCCCATCACTCTGGTATGTAGCAGGAATTATTAAATATGGAAATGCGTTTATCTATCATCATTTCTTAAGTCAGGTACTAAAAAGAATTACCGTTCCTATAGAACTCCATTTTGGGGATAAATTCTATTACATATCCTTTTTATGGGAAAAAATGGGATTTATGAATATTCTTTTTATCATCAGTTACCTTCTTTACTTTCTCTATCTTATCAGAGTTCTAGTAAAAGACCACCGAGCATTCTTTACTAAGAAAAATCTATTTGTTTTGACTTTTATGCTCGCTCCTTTTCCTTTTTTTGCATTTTTAACCATCATGAAAACCAAAATCTATTGGTATGTAATTATGTTTTTCCCATTTATGTGTATCTCACTCGTTTATCTCTATACTTCTCTGAAAAACAGGCTTCTTCAGAAAATATTGTTTATCGGCATTGTTGTCTATTTTGTATTCAGTTTTATCCAGCAAACATACCTTGCGAAAGTTAATTATTCACCTCCTGACAGACTGAAACTTGCTCAATGCATTGCCAATACACAATATGATCGCGTAGCTTTCTTGGTCAACGAAGAAGAACGAAAAGTCAGAAATGTACTAGAGGCGGCTCATTATGATACTACTTCTTCCTTTTACTACGGTGGGTCCCCTGCCTTCGTATTTTACGTAAAAAAGAAAGTTGATTATTTTTATTCAATTGACGAATTCGTCAAGAAAAGTAGTGCATATTCTATCCTTGTTGCATCAAAAAGTGACGTAGATGCCAATATGTTAGTAAAGTCCGTTTTCTCTAAGAAACATATTATTTGCGAATACGGAGATTGGTTAAGTATAATACAATAAGCTATTCAGTATGATTATTGAACATATTCTCAATTTTCTTAAAACGAATTTTAAAAAAAGAGATCTGATATTGATTGCCGGAATTATTAGTCTCTTTATCATCACGCGGATTGTTAACATAGAGAAATTTCCTATCTTCAATGACGAAGGAATCTATATTCAATGGGCAAAGACCGCATGGCACGACGCAAGTTGGCGGTTCATCTCTTTAACAGATGGCAAGCAACCACTCCAAACTTGGGGGACAATTCCTCTCTTAAAGTTATTTCCTAATAACGCACTTCTTGCAGGAAGACTGTTCGCAGTAGTTACAGGGTTTGTTTCATTGGTTGGAATTTTTTCACTTCTCTTTTATCTTTTCAATAAAAAAACAGCTTATATTGGATTGCTCCTCTATATCTTTACTCCTTATTTTTTGTTTTACGATCGTTTGGCGCTTTCTGATTCGGGAGTAAATGCGGCATTTATATGGGTTTTTTTCTTTTCGATTCTTCTTGCAAAAACGATTCGCCTGGATATCGCTCTTCTATTTGGGATGATTGGGGGAATAGCTGTCCTCACCAAATCTTCCGCTCAGGTTTTTATCGGACTCGCATTTATGGGTCCATTACTTTTTCTATCTCTAAAGCGTCCTTTTAAAAAAAATCTACAGAAAGCAATAAATTACTATGCTCTTTATCTCGTTGTTATTTTTATATCGTTTGTTATCTATAACGTCCAGCGGCTCTCCCCGTTTCTTCACTTCGTAACCGAAAAAAATAAAGTATTTTTGCTTTCGTTTTCAGATTTTATTCAATCGCCGTTTATGGTCTTTTTTCACAATATTTCCACGCTGCCCCTCTATGTATTTTGGGAGATGGGATTTGTCATGGGATTTCTTGGATTGATAGGTTGGTTTTTATTATGGAAGAAAGACAAGAGCTTTTTTCTGTATTTCAGCGCGTGGCTAGTGATTCTTTACATTGGGGTAAGCTTTTTCACCCGAATCCTGTTTCCTCGTTATCTTATCTTTTTTTCAACACTTTTTCTCATTACCACTGCATTTTTACTCAGTTATCTTAAGGGAAAGAAAACAATCATCATGGCCCTGATGCTTTTTCTTTCGTTTTTTGTATTTGATTATTATATTTTATTTGATATCAAAGGAATTCCGTTTCCTCCGGTTGACCGTGGACAGTATCTTGAAGGATGGACCGCGGGTTGGGGAGTCAAAGAAATCATGGAGTATGCACGTGCCAGATCAAAGGAAAAACCGGTCGTCATTCTTGCGGAAGGCGACTTTGGCATGACCGGTGATGTATTAAACGTATATCTAAGGAAAAACGACCATATCTTTATTAAAGGATACTGGCCGCTTTCAAATCAAAATATTATTGACAATCTTCAAGAACTCCAGAAAAATGTAGTGTTAGTGGTTATTTCACATCAAAATAGCCTTCCTATCAACATACATATGAAACTCATTAAGCGTTATGATAAACCGGGAAACAAATCATCTATTTATCTGTTAGAACTTACTAAGGGCTCGTTCGTAAATAACTTCATAGTTATTTACGACTACGGCCCTTTGTGTCGCACCGAAGAAATCAAGTTATTATCGGATGCGAGCTAAATAGTGACAAAAAAAAGAGGGTTCAACAAACAGGTTACGTTCCTTATCTTTTTCATACTATTATTTATCACCATTCGATCGATTCATTATGTCTATTATTTGAACTGGTCAGGGGATCAAGGAAGTTATGCGATTGAAGCGCTTCGCATATTGAAAACTAAATCCTTAACGCTCATCGGACCGCAGATATCTGCAAATTATGAAGGACGATTTATTTTTCAGGGACCGATAATATATTATTTCTTTATTTTTTTCTTACTTTTAGGGAAATGGAATCCTGTTATTGCCTCGTATCTTTTTGTGCTCTTCTCTTCTCTTATGATTATTCCTTTGTATTTTGGCGTTAAAAAACTGATTCATGAGAAAGCCGCGTGGATTATGGTTATTGTCTACACCCTTGTCCCTTACTACATTGATTATTCTCGCTTTTTGTGGAATTCTACGTTACTATTCTCACTCATACCAATTCTTCTTTTGTTTATGGGAATATTTAAGGAACGCAAACAAAAGGGAATCGGTCTTTTTTTTCTCATATCATTTTGGTTGGGTATTCTTCTTCAATTTCATTATCAATTCGTACTTGTGATCGCCGGTATGTTTATGTATTACTTTATCTTCAAAAAGATAAAGCGTTCATATCTTATTCCTTTTTTTGGAGGAATTGCAGTGGGATTCTCACCCCTTATCATTTTTGAATTACGACATCAACTGTATCATATAAAAACAATTTTGTTATTTATCAGAAACTGGAGTAAGGTTGATAAACCTGGAGGAATCACTATGCCGCATTACTATATTTCTATTTCATTTATGCTTATCGTTGTCTTTTTGGGAATCTTAGTAAAACGAATACAGAGAGTTTCTTACGGATTAATAATTATTCTTGCTTTTGTGGTAGGCGCGTACTCGTTGTATATATATTCTCCCATGCCGGAACATGCATTTTGGGCCCCAACGACTCCATGGAATTATTTGGCAGAGAAAAAAATCTATGATATCATCCGATCCACAGATCTTACCAATGATTTCAATGTAGCAAATCTCGCTTATTATGACACCCGTTCTTCCGTAATAAAATATTTCATGAAGCGCGACGGGTACATGATTAATTATGATGATTATTACGGAAATAGGTATCTTTTTGCCATTAGCGAAGGAAATAAATATCTTTCAAATCCTTCATATGAGATAGCAACATTTACTCCACACAAAATCATCAAGACCTGGAAAATCAACTCCCGATACGATATGGTATTATTAGAGCGAACTTCACACTGAAGTTTGGATTGACTCAATAATGAAACTTAAACTCATTTTGTTATCTTTTTTTTTACTTATCTCTTATATTTTGGTTTCAAACTTTCTTTTTAACCCTCTCCAGATGAAAACTGATGATTATCCTTTTCATTTAACTATGATAGCGCAGTTTGCGAAAGCAATTCAATCCGGCGATTTTCCTGTTCGCTGGGCAAATGGTTTCGCCAATTACGGAGGGGCCATTCCGATAGTAGCTCATCAACTCACTTCGTATTTAGGAGCTTTTATCTACTTTCTTACTCACAACGTCCTTTTTTCGGGAAACATGCTTTTTTTCATAGGCGCTTTTCTGAGTAATATATTTTTATACATTTTTTTACGCTATTATTTTCCGAGGTTACCAAGCTTCATGGCTGTTTTACTATTCAATTTTTCCAGTTATCGAATATTCAATATCTATGTAAGAGGAGCCTTACCTGAATTTTTTTCTACCTTATTTGTACCGTTAGTTCTTATTGGGATCTATCTTATATGCGAGAAAAAAGAGTTACTCAAGGGATTCATTCTCATCACAATCGCATCGTTTCTTTTATCGCTCAATCATCCGATGATGCTCATTATTTATGCTCCATTATTTCTTAGTTATATGTTATTTCTTTTTTTTAACAGAAGATCTTTCAGATATATCTTTCTCTCTGGTCTCGCAGTACTATTGGGCGTTACTTGGGCGTCATACTATCTTATCCCTCTTCTTGTGGAAATAAAATATTTCTATTACGGGTCGGGAATAAATCATTTTAATTGGAATCAGTTTCTTACCCTTATAAATTATTTTGAATCACAAAAACAAACCTTGGCCGACTTAAAACAAAATTATGATTATCAAACGTTAAAACTACTCAATTTTGGACTCATCGAGAGTTTTGTTTTCATTATGTCCCTCGTCACCATATTATTGAGGAAATTCGTTCGGCAAAGAAATAGTCAAAAACAATCGTTGATCATTTGGATACTGATTGTAGGGCTATGGTATTTTTTTATGACCATTCCAGCGAGCAAACCTGTCTATCATTATATATCTGTTTTCCAAATCATTCAGTTTCCATGGCGTATGTGGACAGGTTTATTAATAATTACCCCAATACTTTTTGCATACCTTTTAGACTCCTATTCTAATAAGGTATTATATATTTTATTTATTGTAATAATTCTTACCATACGATTACCACACGTTCATGGTAATAATTTTCAACGAATTAACCAATTGATCTATTTTTTTAACCCCGATAACGCTAATGGAATAATGATGCAGACTGTTTGGTCAGGCGATCCAAAAGACTATCCTGTTAAAAACCGCCAGTCAGAAATAATAAAAGGCGTAGGAGTTATTCAAAAAGAGGTCGTCAAAAATTCTCAGCGATTGTATACAATATACGCCTCTAAAGATTTAAGATTGATTGACTATACATTTTATTTCCCCGGTTGGCACGTATTTATTGACAAGAAAGAGGTTCCTATCCAGTTTCAGGACCCCTCTTATAGAGGAATAATCACCTATAATGTCCCAAAGGGTACACATAAAATCAGGCTTATTTTTGAGGATACTAAATTAAGACTGTTTGCAAATATACTAACTGTCTTCTTTTTTGCATTAACAAGCGGTATAATTATTCTCATTTATAACTATGGATCAGCAAAAAGTAGTCATCGTCCTTCCCGCATACAACGCATCCCAAACGCTCGAAAAAACATATAAAGATATTCCAAAAAAATATCAGCAACATGTACTTTTAGTTGATGATGTTAGTAGTGACAATACGATTAATGTTGCGCGTAAACTTGGAATTACGGTGGTGAAACATAAAAAAAATCTTGGTTACGGAGGAAACCAGAAAACCTGTTATAGAACTGCTTTGAAAATGGATGCTGATATCATCGTTATGCTTCATCCAGACTATCAATATGATCCAAAACTTATTCCTGCAATGGTTGAGATGATTAATAGTGGAAATTATGATTGTATTTTGGGTTCACGTATTATCGATGGAAATGCGATGAAAGGCGGGATGCCTTTTTATAAATATATTTTTAACCGCGCCCTTACTTTTTTTGAAAATATCTGCACGGGTGCGAAAGTTACCGAATATCATACCGGGCTTCGCGCCTATACTTCCCATGTTCTTAAGCACATTAATTTCGAAAACAACTCGGATAATTTTGTGTTTGATAATCAAACTCTTCTACAAATTCTTGCGTGTTCATATCGAATCGGCGAACTGAGTTGCCCGGCAAAATATTTTGCCGAAGCTTCCTCAATAAACTTTATCCGAAGCGCTATCTATGGATTAGGATGCGTCTACTGGAGTATTATCTATCTATTAGGAAGATTCAATATCTATAAACATCCTCTCATTTACCAAAAATAGCCTTCTTAGGATATAATTAACTATTCATATGAAGAAAATAGAAGTAGGCCTGCTTATGCTTTTCATTTTGTTCCTAGCGTTCTTTTTTGGAAAAAATTTGAATCCTTTCTCAAATGCAATGTTTACCTTTCATGATGAAACGCAGCCAGCACGAATACAGCAATTCGTTTTAGATTTGAAAAATTTGCAAATTCCTCCTCGTTTGGCTCCTGATTTTTCCTTTAGGCTTGGATATCCCGTATTCAATTTCTACGCGCCTGCGTCATATTGGATCACAAGCATATTTTCTCTTCTTGGAATAGGTATTATTTCTGGTCTAAAAGTATCGTTTCTCTTATCAATCTTCGTTGGATTTGTTACAACATATTTTTTTCTTAGAGAGTATTTTGATTTTTTTCCTTCATTAACCGGTGCTATTCTTTATATATCCTCCCTTTATTACCCATTAAGTATTTTTGTGAGGGGAAATCTGGGAGAAGTTTGGTTCCTTGCTCTATTTCCGTTAGCTCTTTTATTTCTTGAGAAAAACACAAAAAAACCTTCAAGACTCAATTTCTTTTTTTTGGTCATAATTCTATCTCTTCTTTTTACTGTTCATAATGTCCTTTCTGCGCTTGCAGTTGTTATTATATTAGGGTTTATTTTATTAAGGGAGGATAAGAGAATTAATTTTGCTGCCTTTATTTTAAGTTTATTATTGTCTTCATATTTTATTCTTCCTCTTATTGTAGAGAGTCATCTTACCTATGCGACGTATGTTGCAACACAAACAAAGTATATAGATCATTTTCTTTGTCCATATCAGCTTTGGCAATCTCAATGGGGATATGGCGGTTCAATAAAAGGCTGTAATGATGGTATGTCTTTTAAGATTGGTAAAATGCAAATTATATTATCTCTTTTTGGAGCACTTCTATTTCTTTATCGAATGTTCACAAAACAAAAAAAAGAAAAAGTTTTTTTCATTTCTATAGGTTTTCTTATTCTTTCTTTGGGATCTCTATTTATGACAACGTATTTCTCAAAACCGCTCTGGGATCTTTTTTCTCCTATACTTTCACTCTTTCAATTTCCCTGGCGTTTTATTGCATTCAGTCTTTTGGGTATTGGTTTTTTTGTTGCATATTTTTTCCACAATGTAAAATTTCCTTATAAGAATATTTTCCAGGTATTTATTATTTTTCTTGTTATTGGTATTTCTTCAAAATATTTCACCGGAAGATTCCTCTCAAAAAAGGTGTTCGAAGAAAAGTTCCTTTCACGGGAATATGTTGAAAAAAAAGCTGCGTATCAAATACCAGAATATCTGCCTCGTACCGCAGATTACGAAGCGTGGAGAAAATATGAAAAAATTCCTATCAAAAAAGGGGTCATCGATATCCATTATTTCCCTTTTTGGAATATTAAAGTTGATGGCAAAACTATTATTCCGACTCGTTTTGATGAACTCGGACGACCTATTTTAGAATTAAATCAATCTTCGACAATAGAAGTGAGTTATAGGGAAACACTTATTGAAAAAATCGGAAACTTTATCACTCTTTTTACCTTTGGAATACTTCTCTATATCATTAAAAGTAAAAAACTATGGAACAAGTTGGCGAGTTGAAAAAAAGGGTAATAATAAGTACTATTAGCCTCTATCTTCAGAGCGGATATTCTGCAGTACTTGGACTTGTTGCAAACTTAGTACTCACCATTCTTCTTTCTCCGGCAACATTTGGTATCTATATAACTATTCTTTCTATGATTTCCATACTTAATTATTTTTCCGATGTTGGGCTTGCCGCTTCTCTTATTCAAAAAAAGGAAATTAACGATGAAGATGTAGAAACAACCTTTACAATTCAACAATTACTTATTCTCACTCTTATTTCTATTGCCTTCCTTTTGACTCCATTTATTATTAAATTTTATAACCTACCCAGTGATGGAAAATATCTTTATTGGGCGCTTCTTTTTTCCTTCTTTCTTTCTTCACTTAAAACGATTCCGTCTGTTTTTTTGGAAAGAAAAATCCAGTTCCAAAAAATCGTACTGGTTCAGGTTTTCGAAAATTCAGTCTTCTATTTAAGTGTTATTATATTTGCAATCCTTGGATTTCAATTAAAAAGTTTTACCTATGCAGTATTTCTCCGTTCAATTACTGGTCTTGTGATGATTTATATAATCTCTCCCTGGATGCCAAGAGTTGGGATTAATTGGGTTCATTTGAAGCAACTTCTCCGATTTGGTGTTCCTTTTCAAGCAGGATCTTTCTTAGCTCTTTTTAAAGATGATCTCATTACTCTTTATTTAGGAAAGGTTCTCGGATTTGAAGGGCTAGGCTATATTGGTTGGGCAAAAAAATTTGCAGAAGCTCCTATACGCATTATTATGGATAATTTAAGCAGAGTTATGTTTCCAGTGATGGCACGTATCCAACAGGACAAACAAAAAATCTCAAGGCTCATCGAAAAAATTCTCCATTACCAAACATTGATTCTAGCTCCGTCAATCATTGGTCTTGCAATTATTATGCCAATTCTCGTTTCTACTATTCCTAAGTACAATAAATGGGAACCTGCTCTCCCTATCTTCTTTTTATTCTGTCTTTCTTCTCTTTTTTCATCTTATTCTTCTCCATTTATGAATTTGTTTAACGCATTAGGAAATGTAAAAATATCATTTACCTTCATGGCTATTTGGACTGCAATGGTTTGGACTCTCACCATCATTCTTACTCCAACTCTCGGTTATTTTGGATTTCCGGTAACACAACTTGTTCTTTCAAGCACATTCCTTTTTGTAGTTTGGCAAGCGAAAAGATTTATTAATTTCACCTTTATCAAATCAATATATAAACCTATAATTACAGCGCTATTAATGGGACTCGTTCTTATTATTATTAAGTCACTCATTCCCTTATCGTTTATTTCTCTTGGTGTAATTATCTTTATGGGAGGACTCACCTACTTTATTCTTCTTTTGGTATTGTTTAAAATTAATCTTATTAACGAGGTAAGATCAGTCTTTTCATATGAATGAAATTTCAGCAATTATTGTAGTAAAAGATAACCCTCCTCATCTGTTTAAAACTATCCAATCAATCGATTCATTGGTAAAGCAAATTGTCATAGCGGATATCGGGATTAATCCTTTAACTCTTTCAAAACTCAAAGAAAATAAAAAACTTAAGGTTGTTCGTATCAAAAAAGATGTTCAGTATGTTGAACTCATCCGGGAAGAATTAAAACAGCATGCGTCTTGCGAATATATATTATATATCGATCCCGATGAAGTTTTTCCTGAATCATTGATCCAGCATCTTTCATCTTCTTATTACAAGTACGCGTATATAAAAATACCGCGAAGAAATATTATTTTTGGCAAATGGATAGAACATGGCCGCTGGTGGCCAGATTATCAGGTTAGACTATTTAAAAAAACCATGGTGACATGGCCAAAGCTCCTCCACACACAACCGCAGGTTTCAGGAAATGGATATACGATTGAGCCTAAAAAAGAGTATGCAATTATTCATCATAATTATGAAAGCGTTGATGAATTCATAGAAAAAGCTACCCGTTACGCAAAATCAGAAGCAAACGAAATCTCATCGTTTTCTTTAGGCGAGGCATTAAAAAAAGCCTTGTCAGAATTTACAAGTAGATATTTTTCAGATGAAGGTTACAAAGATGGAATGCACGGATTTGTCCTATCATTTTTACAGATGTTTTATTATTTTCTTGTGTATGTATACTATTGGGAAAAAACTCGGTTTGTTCAAACAGATACATCAATTATTCATGACGTACATCATTTTTTTAAACAAGGAATGCTCGAATCAAACTACTGGATAATAAAAAAAAGGCTTGATTCTTCTTTTGGCACCATAAAGCGAAAACTTCATATGGAACTGACTAAATTATTATCGTCTTAAATTGTATGCGGAAGTTTTTTCACATAAAAAAAACTGATATTTTTATTCTTTCATTTTTTGTTGTCCTTTTTATTTTGATACGGTCAATCTACTATCTTAACTCGTTTAATTTCGTTTTTGATCAAGTTACTTCATCTACGGCAGTACTGGATATGTGGAGGAATAGATCATTTACGCTTATTGGTCCGCCTCTTTCATTTTCTATAGAAGGAAGACAGATATTTTTTGGAGGCATTTCCTATTATATCCAACTCATTTTTCTTCTTCTTGGAAAGTTTGACCCTTTCTGGTCGGCATATATATTTATGCTGTTTTCTGCAATCATGTGTATTCCTCTTTATATAGGTATAAAACGACTTATAAATCAAAATGCAGCAATTATTTGTGTTCTTTTGTACTGCCTACTTCCTTTTTCTATTGAAAGCACCACAACACTTTGGAATCCATACTTTCAGTACGCTCTTCTTCCGCTATTCATTTTTCTCTTATCTTTGTTACAAAAGCGTTCTTCTCCATTCATTTTTTTTATTATGTCTGTATTGAATGGTGTTTTATTTCAACTTCATTATATGCATATATTTACCATTCTTGGTCTAGGTATATATTTCTTTGCAGTAAAGAAGTTGTCTTGGTCTTACGGGCTTTTGTACGTGTTAGGCTTATGCATTGGAATCACTAATTTAATCCTATTTGAGATCCGGCATGGCTTTTATAACCTGCAAACAATACTGTTTTACCTATCCCGATCGAATCAATTGGGTTCACACTGGCTTTCCTTATATTACATTCAGACGGAATTATTTTTTTTAACAATCATATTTATATTCTTCATACGTAAATTCATTACTTCAAAAATAGTTATTGCTTTCTTTATAGTCCTCCTTACTCTAAGCATTCCCTTTATTACCGTTACTGCACAGGCAATGAGATATCCCAAGAATTGGTCGTATCAGGACGAAATATATGCGTATTCTATTATCAAAAAAAATCTACAGACTTATAAAAATTTTAATATTTTTGAATTTTATATTGCCAAAGGTGAAACATTAAAATATTTTTTGAAAAAAGATGGAATTTTTATAGATTTTAATGATTACTATCATAATAAGCATCTCTACGTTGTTTATCACGATAATTCTTTTTTAAAAGATCCCGCCTATGAAGTTAATTCTTTTCAACCTTCAGAGATTGTATTAATTTGGAAGATAAATAATTTCTATTCCCTCTATTTGCTTAAACGCTCTAAGTAAATAATTACACTGTCATTTTCAAAAATCTGTTTTCCGGAAAATTCCGGATTATTGATACATGTATCGACAAACGTACTGTGTTCGTTTTTAATAAGGTATATGTATGTTACTTCGCGCAAAACCGAACAATCTCCGTTTTGTATTCTGTCTCTTCTTGCTTCATAGGGAATACCAAATAGACTTAGCTGAATCTCATCAGCATAATATACTTGCTTTCCTGAAAATGCGGAAATATATGACGAACTTTTTTTCGAGTATAGGGGTTGAGGATCATACTGAAGAGGTTTTTCTTCGTAAAACGGAGTAAAAACTATACCCTTCGGTTGTTTCTTTAAAAAATCAAGAGCTTTTAGTTCTTCATTTGAAACATACCCAGACGAAGGAAAACTCGTAAACGTTTTTAGTATATCTATATTGGGAGGAAGCGCGAGAATAATAACTAAAAAAGAAATTCCGAACACTATTATCTTATTTTTTTGCTTGTGCAATAATTCGTAAAAGAATAAGGCAGTAAAGATATTCATCAAAAATAAGGAATAATAATAAAATTGAATGACGTTCCACCATTGCCCTTTTTGAATAAATAACACCAAGAAAACAAAAGCGGATAAAGCTGAAATGAAAACAGCTATATCAAACGCGTTTAGCTTTTTTTGCAGCATTTTTACTATCCAATACAGTAAGCCAAAGATTCGTAGACCTAGGCTAAAAAAGAGAAAAAGCGCGGTCGAAAATAGCTCGATTCCAAGAAGCCTCGGACTCAACAAACCCCGGTGGGCATATAAATAATATCTTGCATTGGTCAAATCTTTTAAATAAAAGAATATTGGCTCTTCTATCATTGAATGCATGGTCGCAAAGGGAGAGAAAATAAATATAGATCCGGATTTTATTGACTCAAAAGGATTATAGAAAATAAATACCGCAAAAAAGAAAAATGTGGCGATAACGAGATATTTTTTAATAAGTGAATATATATCTTCTCTATCTATTTTTTTCTTTTTCTGGAGCAAATCAAAAAAATAATATAAAAAAATGACAAGTACGCTTATCAAACCGGAATATAATTTAAGACCCAGATTAACACTTACTAAAAATCCCAAAATGAAACTTGTCTTCCAAGTCAATACATGCTCTTTAATAAGAATAAGAATTTCTAGAAGGATGAGTAAAGATAAAGCAAAAGGCATATTGGTCAGCATGTTTCCAGACTGCATGGCAACTAATGAAGAAGATCCCCATATTGTCTTTTGGTGATAAAGTGTAAAAAAATAACTGAATGACGCACCGAAATAGCAAAAAAATAAAAGCCACCCGATAAAAAGAGGTGAATTTTTTATATGCCGTGCAATGCGAATAAGCAAGTAGGTAAATGTAATAAACCATAGAAAAGGAATCAGTTGAAAATATGAAGATGATGTAGGAATATGAAGGAGCTTTAATAGATAGATTATAAAATCGGTCAAATAGTTATATCCCATTAACTTTGTTCCTGAAAAAATAGGGAGTATAAAAGGAATTTGCTTGAAGGCTGTCTCTGCAAGTGCCAGGTGCCAGATTGCATCATGCTCGTTCGAGCCCCAATAAAACAATCCGCACTTAGCTTTATAACAATATTGGTTGCCACTCGGCCAGATGGTAATCATAAAAAAAACAAACGCAGATACAATAAGAAGGGTAAGTAATTTGTTTTTCGAAAGAAATGTTAAAAGATTTTTTAACATGATTTCTATTTGTAATATAATACTCTATATGGATAATCAAATAGCGCTTATTACAGTAGTATATCAAAACTACACAGTACTCAAAGATTTATTCGCAAGTTTAGAAAAACAAGACAATAAAAACTTTCATCTATTTGTAATCGATCTTTCTAAAGATACACAAAAAATTGAAGAAGGAAAACTTCCCTTAACAATAGTCTATGGTGAGAATAAGGGTTATGCGTATGGGGTAAACCTCGGTCTAAAAAAAGCTCAAGAGAAAAACTTTAACTTATTTTGCGTTATAAACAACGATACGTATTTCAAAAATAATTTTGTCGATTCAGTTCTATCATCTATCATCAACCATCCATCATCAATCATTAGTGGCAAAATCTACTATGCTCCGGGTTATGAATATCATAAAAAAAGATATTCGAAAAAAGATCTGGGTAACGTTATCTGGTTTGCAGGAGGCAGTATTGACTGGAATAATATGTACGTGAAACATCACCAAGTCGATGAGGTTGAGGATAAAAAAAATCTTCAGCTGACTGAAACAGACTTCATATCCGGCTGCCTAATGATATTTGATAAAGCTGTTCTTAAATCTATTGGATATTGGGATGAACGCTATTTTCTTTATTATGAAGATGCTGACTACTGTGAACGAGCAAAGAAAAAAGGAATAAAACTATTTTATGACCCTTCTATAGTAATGTGGCATAAAAATGCACAATCTACCGAAGGATCGGGATCGAAATTGCATCAGAAATATCAAGAGAAAAATCGTTTGCAGTTTGCTCTTAAATATGCTCCTTTAAAAACAAAACTCCATTTATTAAGAAATTATTTTTTGAACTTTTAATTCTATGAAACCGGGTTTTGACTACATCGGAGTAACATGCGTATTTTACTGCTATGATAAAAAAGGCCGATTGCTCCTCCATAAAAGAAGTAATAAATGTCGTGATGAAATCGGTCAGTGGGATGCGGGCGGCGGCCAAGTTGAATTCGGTGAAACCTTTGATCAAGCGGTCCGCCGTGAAGTAACGGAAGAACTATGTGCGGATATCAAAAAACTAACTTTTGCCGGGATTAATAACGTACTACGTAAACACGAAGGGAAACCAGTCTCACTGGATTGCGGTTCTCTTTGCTTGCCTTATTGATCCTAAAAAAGTAAAAAATGGCGATCCCAATAAAATTTCGGAAATCGGCTGGTTTCATTCCAGCAATCTTCCCAGACCCCTGCATTCGATGTATCTCACTCATCTCGAATTCATCAAGCGAGCGCGAATTCCAATTAAGTAACTTTCCATAGATTCTTTCCAGTTAATTGGTTAACTGTATAGTATCATTTAATCATAAGAGATTCTAAATATTTTGCCATCCCATCATTTTCAACAGAATCAACTATTGTATCTGATATTTTCTTTAATTCAGGTACTGCATTTCCTACTGCAACTTTATAACCAACAGCATTAAATAGATGAATATCGTTATAACCGTCACCAATTCCAATCGTATTTTTTTTCTTAACACCGATTCGTTTAAGAAGTTTATTAATAGTATGTTCTTTAGTTGCAGAGCTATTGATAACATGTAAATCTCTACAACCCGACTTTTGAGCAACAACCATCACGCAGGTAATATTATTTATTCCTTTTATTTTCTCGTAAATTTCTAAGGCTGTTTTATTGGGTACAAAAACCTGTTCTAAAAAATATACTGGTTCTTTTGCAAAAAAATTGTTTGGATAAAATCCACCATAAAAATAATCATCTTCGGTACCATCATTATAGAGAAGTTTATATTTTGGATACTGTTTAAAAATCTTTATTACTTCTTGAAGGGATTTCTCACTTATATTCTTTTGCCATAAAATCTTTCCCGTTGTTGGGATACAGATCTGAGTTCCTGCAGAAATAATGCAAGGATCAATAAGATGCATACCTTTAAGCACTAGTTTAGAAAATGACCAGACCCTACCTGTGGCAGCAGATAAATAATAATGATTTTTCAGTCGATCAATTGCGTCAATCAATCTATTAGTTGGTAATTTTTGTTTTGGAGAGTTAATCGCAGTCCCATCTATATCGAATATAATAGCTTTTGTTTTCACAATACGATTATATCACCTTGATTCTATATGTATTTGTACAATCCAGTTAATTGGTTAACTGGAATTATTCAGATTCCCCTTAATTTTTTCTTCTCAAAAGCGATTTTGCTTTGCCATGCTGATTTCCAATTTACTCCAGGAACTCCTGGACCTCGAAGATCTAACCAGATTTCTTTGAAAAAGTCTGAAAGTCTATCACTAGCAACAATTCCCTGTAACGTTTCTACAATTCCTTTACTATTCTCCATAATGAGTTGAAACTTAGCCACGGTTGACTGTGATACTTTAAGTACTTGACTTATTGTTCTATGATCTACCCCTTTCATCAGAAGAAAAATTATGGTTACCCGCTTGGCAATCATGATTCTCTCGGTTGGAGATAAGATATCATGGATGATTTTAGTAAATTCCTCTTGATCTGATTTTTTTCCTAATGCTTCAAACAATAATTGAAAAACTCTTTCCATAACATCACTCTCTACTTTTCTTTTGGAAATATTTGTCATACTCCAATTAAATAGTTAACTGGAAGTAAGTGTCAACGGACTATAAACGACAAAAAATGATGTTTGGAGCAATAATATAGCTTATTTAGCACGATATATTTGTCTTATATCCTTATTGCACTCTTCTTTGTAAGAAATAGTAGAAGTTCATGTTTCCATTTTGGAATCAAAAGTAAAAGAATGAAATTTGCCAAAGCAAATCCTACAATGATTAAATGTTTTACCGGTATTCCATAAAAACGTTCCCAGTTACCAAACCGGATAAACGGATAGTATGCTAAAAGTAACCCAATAAACAGAGGGAGAAGCTTTGTAATGATTCCCTCACAAAGGGGAAGAAACCCAAGAAGTATAATGAAATACCATGTATGAATTTCTGTCAAAAATAGATTACCAAAAAAGGAGTTAAGAAGAAGAAAAGGAAGAATTAAAAGTGATACAAAAATATATTTATTTATCTTAAACCTATCTTTTAAAGAAATGAATATTACAGGAAGGGTTAAATACTTAATCCCGACTGATGCCAATAGTATTAATCGCGAGACAATCTGTCTTTTTTTTAAAAGGTATACTCCTAGAATAAATAAGGAAACTCCAATTAAGTCATTATGCCCGTTTACTAAACCGTCGATTAGGATTAAAGGATGTGTTGCAAATATGATCGCCCACCTTCTATTCATTTTTTGAAGGATAAAAACAGCGAGAAGATAAAATAATATAAACGTTGTTTTGAGAAATAGAAAACTCAACAAAAACTTTCCCATGGATAAAAATGACGGGATAATAATGATAAGAAGAAATATCGGGCCATACCTAAATGGCTGTTCTATCCACTGTAGGAATCGCAACCAGGGATCGTATGAAAAATCTATAGGCCGGGCCATATAGGGATTTTGGTGATAGTAAGTTAAAATTTTTGCGTCAAACATGTATTTTAAAAAATCATGGGAAAGAAAGGGATATGAGAAAATTAAAATACATGAAATCATGAATGCAATTTTTATTGGGTTGAATTCTTTATATCTTCGAATAAAGAAAATATGAAATACAGTCAATAAACCAATAAGAATTACATACATTTGCCATGATAAATTTCGTTGATAATATCCAATCTGTAGTACAAATTCCAAAAATCGCGACCACACGGGATGATTAAAAAACGTAATATTAGGATCTATTAAGCAAAAGGAATAGAGAGCTAATGACATCAGAACAACGACATAAAGAATCATAATGACGTTTTTGATTTTACTCATTTTAGTCAATTCGTACTCTTTTAATAACGATTGTTTTATCCTCTCTCACCCACTCCTGTTCGGTCTTATATTTTGAACTCGGTGTTCTGTTTTCGGTAAACCCTACTTTATCGAACTTCATTTCATCAGGAATAATAAGGTAGATATTTTTAACCATGTTTGAATCGGAAGCTGGATGTATTTTTTTCATCTCACCTACCCATCGAAACAAATAATCATAATCATAGGTATAAATTGCCGGATTTTTCCCAAAATAAGCAAACGGGGTATCTTTCGAATCATCAAAGATAAATACTACTGTTGCTTTTTTTGCTGTAAGTTCCGATGTGTGAGCTTGGACAGTAAAAGATTTTACAAAAGATACTGAGTTTACGAAAAACAGAATGATCGCCCAAATAAAAAGCAGTGATCCGAGTAATTTGTTTTTTTTCACTACAAGCATAATTAAAAATATGAATACAATCTCAACTGCAATAAAATGGTAATTCCAAACCGGGTTTCGGGTTCCAAGATACACAAAAAACAGTCCTCCTATTACCGTACATAAAAATAGAAGAAGATTTTTATCATTATGTTCGTATACTTTCCTTTTCATTAGATTTCGAATAATAAAAAAAGCAAGAAGCATGCTTACTCCCAACGCAAACTGTGTTGGTAATGATAGAGCAATTGCTCCTCTATCGAAAAACTTTTGGATAATCTCAATCTTTGTTAAGCCGACTTGACCAACAACCGGCGAATTATGCGCAATCGATTGATTCAGTGTAAAAAAGAGACTTTTTGTCTGCATGAACCCGTGACGGATTTCGAATAGAAAAAATGGCGCTTGCATAACCATGAAGCCTGAAGCAAATGATCCAGCATTTATGATCCAGTGAGTAAAAAATTTATTCCTATTTTTTTTGTCAAACACTATTTGTACTAATAAACAAATAAAATAAAAAATCCACCCAACCGTTAACGCTACTCCGAATGAGATTTGATGTTGCAACAACAATCCTTGTATAAGCCCCATAAGGAAAAACCGTATTGTGTTTATTTTTTCCAAAGCGTTTGGGGTAAGATACAGTAAAGTGAGTAATGAAAAAAATAATAATGGCGCAAGATTAGGACTCCAGATTTGATTTGCATAATTACCGAGAACAAAAATTGAAAGAATCCATATACTCATCATCGTTTTCAAATCAACAAGTTTCCCACGCAATTTCATAATTGATAGAGGAAGCAAAATAAAATAAGGAAGTGTAAGGATCAGAAATACGATAAACCGTGGATCCTTACTTATTGCTATTCCAATACTTAATAACCAAATCCAATGAGGACCATAAAAAATACCGGGAATGCCTGATGTTGGACCTATCAATGTTGGTTTTCCTAAATGATCCCATGCCATGAGTAAATCCCGAGCAGGGTCATACCAGAATGGAATATTTCCTTCAATAATTGGTTTGACAATAATAAGAAATGCTACAATAATGCTAATGAAAAAAAGGGCACGTTTAAACATATTAATGATCCTGTAAATGTTTGGATATATCGTCTCTAAAAAAATGAATAATCGTATGTATGCGTCTTGACTCAACTATATGGGTTCCAAATTTTTCGACCTTTAGTAAATCAGATCGTTTATTTTCATAACGGGAATAGGTCTTGAAATAATCATCATGAAAAATAGTCGGCTCAAAAATTAAATAATGAGGCATCCCTTCTTTCAAAAGAGATGCGTTGATAAACTGAATCTCTTTTCCGAAATCATCGAGATACGCACCCTCCCAAATCGGCATATATCCATATTTCTTTTTTCCGTACCAATTATAAAGATAGGTCCATGTGGTATTAATGAATAAAGGATTTGTTAACGTATTGAAACTAAATAATTTTTTATTGCTCTGTATATATGTATAGTCGATTACTTTTTTTTCATCCGTTAATACCTGCCCGTACTGAAGTGAAAAAAGAGTTTCACCTTTTTTGTTTTCAGTCACAATCATATTGATGTTGTTATAAAGAATGATCGCAATACTGGCAATAATTATATACCGTTCAAACTTCTTGAAACGTGAAGTGAAATCCAAAAGAATCATCACCGTTAATAAAATAAGTGGGTACAAATTACCAATATTTAAAAAATAAGAATAATTTTTCTCTAAGGGGTATAATATCAATGGGGATAATAACCACATAAGTAAAAACAAGATTATTCCTCGATATTTCTTGTTCGTAAGAATCAGATATATGACATATACAGCAAAAGTAAGAAGGAGGTAAAAGGCGATTTCTTTATTTCCTCCTGTTATATTCACCGCAACATTACGGATTATACTATTCATAAAATTTATCAGTTTTGGAAATAGTGAAGGATTTGATCCGTCTCCAGGTTTAGTCATGAATCCCAAAAGCGCGCGCGTTCCTTGAAATTTAAATTTAATTTCCGAAGCGATATAAAAAATCCAAGGAATAAGTGAGGCAATATAAAATAAATAAAGGCGTTTAAACGATTGTATTAATGTTCCTCTCTGCTTAATAAGAAGATATAAAAATGCTCCAACTAAAAATGCTGCTTGGTAAACGAGAAAAAATTGAAAGTCGACGGAAAATCCCCATATAAACAACATCAATGGCAAACCAGGCGGTTTTTTCTTAAATACAAGCCAGAAGCCATAAAAGAAAATCGCGGTGGTTAATAAAGCCGGCGGCGGATTTGACAACCATCGTGCATACTGTACTGCTTCAAACGATGCAGCCATCAATAGCGACGAAAGTAATGCAATCTTTTCGTTTTTGAATAATTTCCTTCCTATAAAATAGATAAAAATAACATTGAGTATATTAATAAAAATCATCGGAATACGGGCAATTTCAGGATTTCCTCCCGAGAAATAATAGAATGGTGAGATGATATACCAATACAAAGGACTGTGAAACAGACCGCGGATATCTGTTGTGGGTCCAATAATCTTTGGATGCATATTTTTTATAATACTTATTGACTGTAAAGCATCCCGCGCCTGATCGTAACCAAATGTCACCGCATCAAAATAAAGGAGTCTCAATCCCAATCCAAACAAAATGATGAGTGTTAAAAAAAACAGGTTTTTGTTGATTTTCATAGAAGACTTATATTTGATATGATTATACAATATGGACGACTTAACGGTGATCATTCACTCTTATTCATCTTCCGATATAGTTAAATGTATAAAGTCTGCTCAATTATTGACAAAACAGATTATTATAATTGGCGAGGAAAAAAGAATACAAGTTAAAAAAAAATTAGACACATTAAATCTCAAAATTATTCCTTTACCTAATCCTGGAATTGTGGAGCTAGCGAGAGTATTCGGCATAAGCAAATCTCAAACAGATTGGGTTTTTCTTCTTGATGCAGATGAAAGAATGACTTCCAAACTTGCTGAAGAAATTGAACATGCAATCAAATCAAATGAATATTCGCATTATCAGGTAAGTCGAAAAGAAATTTTGTTTCATCAGTATTGGCTGAAATATGGTGGTTGGTGGCCAAACTACCAGACTAGACTCATAAATAAGAAGTATTTTGTTGACTGGCCAAAACATATTCATTCAACCCCTGTTATCAAAGGAAAAAAGGGATTTCTTTCCGAGCCATTCCTTCATTATTCTCAAAATGATTTTTCTGATATTATTAATCGCACTATTATTTTTGAAAGCAATGAGTCAGAACTGTTATTTAAAGCAAAGCGCCATGTTTCAACATTCACCTTTTTCCGTAAATTCTTCGGTGAGCTTTTCCGTAGACTTATCTATTGGCAGGGGTTTCGAGACGGAACTATTGGTATAATAGAGAGTATTTATCAAGCGTTCTCGAAAACGATAACCTATATATTTCTCTATGAAAAAAGTCGCTCTATATGATCCTTACCTTAATATACTTGGTGGGGGTGAACGATATGTCCTCTCTATTCTAAAAGTATTTGCCCATCATGGATATCAACCTATCATTTTCTGGGATAGCGACTTAACAAAAAAAATTAAAGATAAATTCTCACTCCAATTTAACCTGCCTGCCGGCAGACAAGGTATTAAATTAGAGTTTGTTCCTAATATTTTTAAAAATAGATCCTTCCCTTCTTCAACTTTAAAAAAGTTACAATCTTTACGAACTTTCGACTATTTTTTATACGTTACTGACGGAGGCTATTTTTTTTCAAGCGCTAAAAAAAACTATATTTATGCAATGGTTCCTCAACAATCGCTTTATTCAAAAAGTCTCATAAATCGCTTAAAAATGTCAAACTATACATTCATTACGCACTCAAAATTTACGCAAAATCAACTTACCGGTTGGGGAATCCAAACAAAACTTCTCTATCCTTATATTGATATACCTGACATACTGTCTTTACCTAAAAAAGAAAAAATCATTTTGTGTGTGGGAAGATTTTTTAAGCATCTCCATTCAAAAAGACAGGATCTTACTATAAAAGCTTTTTTACTTCTTAAAAAGAATCCAGTATTCCATGACTATAAACTTATTATCGTCGGTGGTTTACAAAAAGAAGACGAAACATATTTTACTGAATTAGAATCATTTTCTCATGAAGATCCTTCTATCGAACTGAAACCAAATATTTCCTATAACCTCCTCACTGAATACTATAAAAAATCAATGTTTTACTGGCATTTTGCTGGTTTTGGTATTGATGAGAATAGACATCCGGAACTCGTTGAACATATGGGGATTACTCCTATTGAGGCAATGACGTATGGATCGATTCCTTTTTGTTATGCAGCCGGGGGTCCAAAAGAAATCATTTCCCAAGGTGAAAATGGGTTTCTTTTTCATAATGAGGATGAACTTATGAAACAAATGCTTGATTTACAAAAAAATCAGGATAGGATTCAATCTATACAAAAACAAGGAATGGAGTTCGCACGAAAGAATTTCAGTTATTCAGTGTTTGAAAAAAATGTCATAAAGCTTTTTCAGTTATAACTACCATTATGATCTCAATTATTATTCCAACATATAATAAAAATATCTTGTTACAAAATCTTAAAAGAAATATTCCTTATCTCAAGGATTATGAAATCATTGTCGTCAATGACAATCCGGAAACGAGCATGAAACAAGATATTGAGGTTTTCAAAAATGTCCATCTTATCGAGAATAACATCAATTTCGGATTTGGTATGAGTATTAACAAAGGAGTAGCGCAGGCAAAAAATCCCTATATTATGCTTCTTAATGACGACGTGGTACTCAAAGACAGTAGCTTTACCAAAGCACTCGATTGGTTTAAAAAAGATTCCAAGCTCTTTGCCGTATCATTTGCGCAGATTGAAAAAAATAAAAATATAGTTGGAAAAAATATACTCTATTGGAAAAAAGGATTTATTCATCATGAAAAAAAACATGATATGAAAACTGGGCTCAATGCGTGGGCAGAAGGAGGAACATGTATTATTGATAAAGCAAAATTTAACATGTTAGGAGGATTCAATAGCGTCTATTCTCCGTTTTATTGGGAAGATGTTGATCTTTCATATCAAGCTTATCGTTATGGATTTCATGTATTATTTGATTCCGAAATTCAAGTCATCCATTATCATGAATCAACAATTGGACATGTATTTAATAAACAATATATTCGAACTATCGCTTTTCGCAATCAACTACTATTTATTTGGAAAAATATTGATGATCCTAAACTATTAGCTGAACATCTGCTCTATCTCATCCCTACCCTGATAAAAGGAGGAGCTCTCTTTATAAAAGGATTTTTGCAAGCTCTCCCCTATGTATGGGGTATATCTATATGGAAAAATAAACAGCATAACTTGACACAGGTTATAAATAGGAGTAAACGTATATTGCCATGAACAAAAAAATAATTTTTATTCTTATCTGTATATCACTTCTCTCGTTTTTCATCAATACGTATAAAAAGAATGCCACGCCAGCCTGTTTTACTACCGATGAAGCAGCCGATGGGTACAATGCATATTCACTCCTCAAAACTGGAAGAGATGAATACGGGACAGTATTACCATTACGTCTTAAATCATTCGGCGATTATAAAATGCCTCTTTATTCATACCTTTCAATCCCGTTTATCGCAATTGGAGGATTAAATGAAACATCTACGAGGGCGCTTAATACATTTATTGCGGTTCTTTTTCCTTTTGTCATTTTCGGGCTTTCATATCAATTTTTGAAAAATAGATTATCTGCAATTGTTACCGCACTTCTTTTCTCACTTTCTCCTGGAATACAGATGATCGGAAGACAGGCTCATGAGGCATACCTTACTACATTTTTTATCTGTCTATCAATATTTCTCTTATTTCTTTTAAAGGAAAAGAAAAGAATTATCTATGCCATACTTTTCTTGATCTCTCTTATCCCCCTCTCTTTCGGATACCAGTTCAGTCGTCTTTGGTTAGGATTCATAACGCTTGTGATATTTTTCTTTGCGATTAAAAAATACGTGTCATGGAAATTCTTTGTATTATATATTGCATTATTCTTTTTCCTCTTGGTTCCTGATATTATCATACGGCCAGCTCGGGTTAATAACCTCCTTTTTTTCAATAATATTGGTCTAGGTCTTCAAACAGCAGAACTACGAAGTGAGGGTGGAACTCGAATGATATATAACAAAGCAACTGTGGGGTTAAAAAATTTTTTGTTCTCGCACCTTACATACTTTTCCCCCCAGTTTCTCGTCATACAGGGTGATGATAATAAACGGTTTGGGTATGAAGGCATTTCACCCATTACCCTTGTTGAATATATATTCATATTTATTGGGATATATTATCTATTTAGGGATAGGCAAAAATTCCGTTTTATTCTTATTGCTCTTTTTTTTATTTCACCTCTTTCAGGATCATTTTCTTGGGCAGGTTACTCAATAACTCGATCGCTACCCATGTTTATTTTTATTTATGTAATTTCGGCATATGGTTTTGTACGTCTTGTCCAAAGTTTCAACGAGGCGTCATTTAGAAGACTTATTGTATTAGGATTAATTGCTACCTATGGTATTTTTTCATTTTATTCGTTGGATTTTTATTTTAATCATTATCCTAAACGTGCTCAAACAATTCGTGCATGGCAGTGCGGTAATCGAGAGATGGCTCAATTGGTGAAAGAAAATTATCAAAAGACAGATATATTTTATATCACTAAAAAAAATGGCCAACCGTATATATTTCTTCTTTTTTATTTAGGATATGATCCTCTAAGGTATCAAAAACAAGCACAGCTTTCTAAACTTGATGAATTTGGATTTGGACAGGTCGAGAAGTTTGATAAATTCAATTTTGCGTTTAGTCTAGACAATCAAAAACAACGGGCAATATATATTGGATATCCTGATGATTTCGCCGGACATCAATTCCAAAGAGATAGAATAAAGAAAATTACTGTACCACCGGAGGAAATATTTTGGGTATATATGAAAGACTAACTAGATAAAAAATAGCAATGAAATGTTATACATTGCATGGATAAGAATAGGAAGGACGAGACTTTTTCGATCTAGATAAATAAACGAATTCACCAAACTTAAAATAAGATCGGTCGCCATAAATAGTATGAGCATGTTTCCTACGATTTTTACATTCGTAAAAAGTATTGGTACGTGAAGAAAGAAAAATAGAATACTTGCAAAAAAAGATGATGTATAAATATTTTTCGATTCCTCATATAATTTTTTCAGCACAAATCCCCGAGACAATATCTCTTCAGAAATTCCTGTTGCTAACGCCATTACCACTATCAATAGAATATTTTGAAGGGTAAACGATTTATCTACGGAAAAAAGTCTATGAAATTTAATGAAATTGGCAAATAGTGCTGTAGCAAAAAATATTCCTCCTATACTCAATCCCAACAAGAGATCGTTTATAAACCGTTTTGGTTTAATCCAGAGAGAAGATAAAAGTTCTTTTTTGTCGACATTTTTAATGTAATAAAATACAGGAAGGATAAATACAAGTGGTTTTGCAATAAATTCATCGAACCATTCGGGCATCTTTACATTTGCCCTATAGATACTCCATATAATGAGGATAATTGCCCAGAGATTTAGTGCTTTTTGCGTAGGAGATATTTTTTGTTTCATTACAACACACTTTACACTTTTTCTATTTATTTATCAACTATCTATTATCAATCATCTATAATCTATCATCTAATTTCATACTCCTTTCAAAAGCTTCGCAAGTCTTACTTTAAGGATCTTGGATATTTTGTTTAAAATTTTTACTGATGGATTTGCTTTTCCCTCTTCAATTCGTGCAAAATATGTTCTATCAATGTCAGATAAGAGAGCTACTTGTTCCTGTGAAAGCTTTTTTTTGTTTCTTTCAGTAATAATACGTTCCCCTAACCGTCGATAGAAGAAATTCCCACGCATATGATGGGAAGAATAGTATATGAGGTGGATCCTGTCGATGGATTATAGTCCATTGAATTGATGTTTTAGATTGTCAAGACAAAATAAATTTCCTGATATATATGTAGCTTATATACCGATCATTCCAGAAAGTCTTTGAGTTTCCTAGCGCGTGTAGGATGTTTTAATTTTCGGATTGCTTTTGCCTCAATCTGTCTAATTCTCTCCCTGGTGACTCGAAACTCTCTTCCCACTTCTTCAAGAGTTTTTGGTTTTCCATCTTCCAACCCAAAACGCATCATGAGGACTTTTTTTTCACGGGGAGATAACGTATCAAGCACTTTATTCAGTGCATCCTTAAGAAGTTCCCGTGAAACCTTATCGTAAAGGGTTGGTTGATTCACATCTGCGACAAACTGTTCAAGCGTTGCTTCTTTATCATCCCCAACAGGAGTGGAAAGTGATTTTGGCTGCTGGGAAATCTTCATTAAGTTTTCAATCTCTTCTAATGTCATCTGCATTTCTTTTGCCACTTCTTTTACCGTTGGTTCTCTTCCTAACTTCTGGATTAATCTTCGTTGTGTTTTATAATATCGATTGATATGATCTACCATATGTACAGGAATACGTATGGTCCTTGATTGATCGGCAATAGCTCTTGTTATTGCCTGCCGTATCCACCATGTTGCATAGGTTGAAAACTTAAATCCTCTTCTCCAATCATACTTTTCGACTCCTCGAATAAGTCCTTTGTTCCCTTCTTGGATAAGGTCAAGAAATGACAATCTTCTTCCGAGATATTTTTTTGCGATAGAAACAACCAATCGAAGGTTTGCCTTAATTAATTGATCTTTCGCTTTCTGATTTTTCTTTTCGTATTTTTTTGCAAGATCGATTTCTTGTTCAAATGTTAAAAGCGGAGTTTTTCCGATTTCTTTTAAATACATCTTAATGGGATCAAGTGACTCTCCATGTTTGAATACAACCAGCTGCTCCAATTCTTTTTCAATTTCTTCCGCACTTTTTCGCGCATCGCTTTCTTCTTGTGTTGATACCGTTTCAAAAATATCAATCCCCTTTTTTAATGCTTCGTTAAAAAAATCGTCAATTTCGTCAATATGTTTTTCAGGATTCACATACACAAAAAGAATATCGTCTTGTACTAAAAATCCGTCTTCAATTCCTTGTTTAAGTAAATCTTTGAGGGTTTTAGGCAGATGTTGTTTCGTCATGTATTCATTTTATAACGAAAGAGTCTTTTTTTCCACTTCTTTTAGCTCACTGGTAAGTTCTTTTAATCGCGAGTCGCTCGGAGTTGAACTATCTTTTTCTTCCGAGGAGAGAATTGTTTGTATCTGCCTCTTTAGCGAAAATCTCTTCATTTCGTAGGTAAGTTTATCAATCTGTTCTTTCTCAAATCCAAGCTCACTTGAGGCAAATAAATAGATTTCATCAAAAACAGGTTGCAGTTCGCTCGATAAGCCATCAGTAAATTTTTCCAGTTGGAATTTCTCCGGATGATTCTTTATATAGTCAAGAAAAGCCAGATATATTTTATTGTAAGAACCAAGTGAAAAATCATCTGCATTAATTATCGGTGAAATTTTTTCTCCGAAAGCCGAAGGATCTTCGCTTTGAAACATAAGGCTTAATACATATCGCTGTAAAATAAGCTCTCTTGAATGACTTTTTTTATCTTTCTTGATAGATACAAATTGGGGGTTGTCTTTCTTTTTTTGACGCAATCTTCGCATGAGAATCTGGATACTCGACTCGCTCACATTCAAAAACTCTGCAAGTTTTTTGACATAATGAGATTGAACAATGGGATTATTCATCCGTTCGATAAACGGAATGATTTCATCCCCTATTTTTTTCTTATTAAACGGATCATCATCAGGATATTTTTTTTGTAAAACCTGTATCAAAAAATCGTAGACTGGGATCGGCTTCTTGAGAATCTTCTTGAAGAGTTTTTCGTCTTTGCGAAGCGCTTCATCAGGATCTTTTGCATAATTAAATGTCACCACTCCTACTTCAAAATCGAGTTGTTCTGCGTCTTGAATTCCTCTTTGGATTGCTTCTTCACCAGCTGTGTCCGCATCAAGGGCTAACGTAATTTTATCCGTATACCGTTTAAGAAGCATCAGTTGTTCTCTTGTTAAAGCGGAGCCTTTTATTGCTACAAAATTACTGAAACCTTGCTGGTATGGCACTATCATATCAAATTCTCCTTCAACGATAAAAACATTTTTTTCTTTTTTTATCTCTTCTTTTGCTAGATCAAGTCCAAACAATGTTTCTCTTTTGTGATAGAGTAATGTCTCAGGACTATTGATATATTTTGCAGATGGATCAGTACTATCAAGGCTTCTTCCCGAAAATCCAATGATATGTCCTCGAGGATCTTTAATAGGAAAGATGAGTCGACCACGGAAACGGTCATAATACCCCCCCCGATCGCTTTTTACCAAAAGCCCTGTCTCATTAATTTCTGTTTCCTGATATTTTTTTCTTTTTAAAAACTGCAGCAAGGAATTCCATGAATTTGGAGCATACCCGAGCTGGAATTTTTTGGAAACCTGTGGTTTGATACTTCTTGATTGCAAATACTCTAATGCCTTTTTTCCGAACTTCGTCTTATTGAGAATATATTCAAAAAACTCTGCTGATAGATCGTTCATGACAAACAATCGTTCCTTTTTTTTCCAGACCGAGTCCTCAAAACTCACTTTTTTGAGTTGTACTCCTGTTTTTTCTGCCAACTCTTTTAGGGCCTCAAAAAAAGTAATATTTTCCCACTTCATTAAAAACTTTATAACGTCTCCTCCATCCTGACATGCACCGAAGCAATGCCATATCTGTCTCTCCGACGATACGACAAATGAAGGTGTTTTTTCCTGATGAAACGGGCAGACCGCCTTGAAGTTCCTTCCGGTTTTTTTTAGCGTAATGAACGAACCGATGAAATCAATGATATCAATCTTTTTCTTTATTTCTTCTACGGGATTATCCATACCTGCTCTATTGTAACAGGACTAAAAGCACTTGACAACCATAAAGCGATGCTTTATACTTTCATTAAACTATGATTGATCTACTACAACAATTGACCGAAAAGAAATTAAAACTTGATAAGCTACAGCCTATCAAAAAGGAAGTAATCAAAAACCTTGAGGATTGGTTACGGGTTGAATTGACCTATTCGTCAAACGCAATTGAAGGAAATACTTTAACCCGTATTGAAACAGCAGAGGTTCTGGAAAAAGGCATTTCGGCTATCATATCAGGTAAAGCGTTAAAAGACCAGCTTGAAGCGGTCAACCATGCAAAAGCCATAGAGTTTATTAAGTCATTGGTAAAAAAACGAAAAAACCATACAAAAATTACAGAAAGTGATATAAATGCAATTCATAAAATTATTTTGACTGGAATTGATGATGAGTGGGCTGGTCGCTACCGAGAAACAGAAATCTTTATCAAAGGAACGAATGTTGAACTTCCGCAACCAGTCAAAGTCCCGTATATGATGAATGAGTTTATTCAATGGCTATCCAATCAGAAAAAAACACATCCTGTTAGGGTTGCAGAGGATGCTCATTTCAAATTAGTCAGTATTCATCCCTATATAGACGGGAATGGTCGCACCGCTCGACTTCTTATGAATTTAATTCTTATTATTAACGACTACCCTATGGCGGTGATACGAAATGAGGAGCGAATCCAGTATTTAGACTCATTGGAACTTGCTCAACTTAAAGAAGATATGCGATCCTATTATCATCTTATTGAGATATCGGTTGATCGTTCATTGGATGCATACTTAAACGCAGCCCAAGGGAAACCAACTTTACCTGCTTTTGAAGAACACCCACTAAACGCTATTACTTATTCTGAACTTTTGAAAATCGGCGAATTAGCCAAAGAAACGGGCGAAACAATTCACACTTTACGATACTGGACGAAAGTAGGTTTATTGGAAGTAACGAAATATACAGAGGGCGGTTATCAACTTTATTCGCCGTCTATGATTAAGCGGGTAAAAGAAATAAGAACGTTACAAAAAGAAAAAAGGTTGACGATTGAGGAAATAAAACAGCGGTTTGCTAATTAACTTGAGTAGTTGTTGTCGTAATCTATATTTTAATCTTGTAAGAGTTCACGGTTCTTTACATAGATTGTCATTGCGAGGAGCGTAGCGACGAAGCAATCTGAACGGAGATTGCTTCGCTCCTTTCAGTCGCTCACAATTACATCAATATATTTTTAACACAAGTTCTAAATCAGTCTTTTATATAGATCTTTCCATGCTTGATTTTTTCTTTCAATTAATGTTATTTTATCTTTTCTCGAACCGCCTTTGATCTTTTTTTCCCGTGCTATTGCTAAGTTTATATCTTCAAACACTTCATAATACACAAGCTTATTAAGATTGTATTTGGAGCTAAATGAAGAAACCGATTTGTTTTTGTGATGGTAGATTCTGCCGATTAAATTTCCAGTGACCCCAGTATATAACACTGTATTATGATAATTAGTAATGATATAAACACAATAATAATTCATAAGATTGCTTCGTCGCTCGCTTCGCTCACTCCTCGCAATGACATAGCACGTTTACGTTTAAAAATACAAATCAGTAAAGTAGATGTCAATAGATTATAATCCACACTGCTATATACCCTTTGCAATTTAGAAGCGGAGATGTATATAATAATAGTATGATCTATCTTTATATCGATGAAAATCACATTAAGCTTCTGTATCTCAAAAAAACAATGCTTGGTCAGTATGAAACCGTCTTTTTTGAGAAGAAACACGAAGCGCAGCTTATCAATAAAGGAAAAGTAGTCAATACTGATCTTTTAGCCTCTGCAATAAAAGAGGCTTTGACTCTTTCTTCAAAACCAATTGCCGATAAAGAAGTATTCCTTATTCTCCAACAAGAAGCGTTTTATTTTTTACGAACAGATGTCCCCAATGATATAGCTCTATCGGCAATTTCTCCCTTTATAAGAGATAAAGCCCGCGCAATACTTCCTGTTGATCTGGATAACTGTATTAGCGACTTTTTTGTTCAAGAAACAGCGTCACAAAAAATTTTGACTTTTTATGCATTGGATAGAGAAATCGTCGAACAATATCAACAGGTACTTACCCTTATCGACCTTAAAACCTCTTCAATTCTTCCTGATACGTTAACCTACTTTAAATTATTTGATAAAACATTACGAAAAGATAAAAAAGAAAATATTTTATATGTATACAACGATAAAGATTCATTATTCGGTTATGTATTTGATTCGTACGGCCTTGTTGAACCGATAAAATGGACTGCTGCTAACTCATCTGTAAAACTTGAGTCGGTTCTCAAAGAAAAAGCCAAGGAATTTGAGGAAAAGAAAAATAAGCTAAATCGATTGGTTTTATCTGGACCTCTTTCCGAAACTATTCGCCAAGACACTTTTACTAAAGCTGTTGGTGTCTGGACAAATCCTCTTAAACGGATTATCCCAACGTTTTATCAAGAGTATCTTAAGCTTTTAGTCATGGATGGAGGAAAACAATTTCCAATTTTGAGTTTGGACGCTTGTTTTGGCGCCTTCGTTTTTCATCAGGAAAACAAGGATTTTTCCTTGGTAAAACATGGGTTAAAATTTAAAAAGCAGTCTCGTTCATTTTCGTTTCCAACTATTTCTCTTCCCTTTAAAGAAATTGTATTATTTATAACCTCATTTGCTCTTTCGTTTCTTCTTTTCTTTGCCTTATCAAAATTAAAAATATCTCTTCCTTCTTTGTTTTTCAAAAAACCAGTCGCGGTAAAAACGATAACCCCTACTCCAACGACTCTCCCAACAACTCCAACGTTTAAAAAAGAGGATTTAAAAATAAAAGTGTTAAATGGATCAGGCACAGTAGGAAAAGCTGGTATAGTAAAAGATATTCTGAAAAAGAAAGGGTATCAGGAGGTTCTTACGGATAACGCAGATAATTTTGACTACACACAGTCGGTCTTTCAGATAAAAAAATCAAAGTCACAAGCTGCAACAATGGTCCAAACCGATTTGAAAGCTTATGTTTCTTCGTTTAAACAAACTGTTCTCGACGAAAAAGAAGCTGCGGACGTTATAATAATCGTCGGCGCTGACTTCAAATAAACTGGGTATATAATATACATCATGGAAAATAAAAAAGGGGAAACAACTGCGGACAAGGAAGAACTACAAAAAAAGCTCTCGAATATTTTAACTAAGGCTCATCTTCCATCAAAGAAAGCAGAAATTACGGAATTGGAAAAACAGACATATGAATCGTCATTTTGGCAGGATAGTAAAAAAGCAACTGAGGTGATGAAAAAAATTGCAGAATTTAAAAAAGAGGTTGAAGAAGTCGAGATGATGGAGTTTCTGTTTTCAGAAAATCAGCTCGAAGAGGCAGAAAAACTGATCAATAAATATGAGGTTCTTTTATTTTTATCGGGACAGTATGACAAAGGTGATACGATTTTTTCTATCCATGCCGGCCAAGGTGGAACCGAAGCAATGGATTGGTCAAATATGCTTTTCAGGATGTATACTCGTTTTTTCGAACGAAAAGGTTGGGAATTCGAAGAAGTTGATCGCGTTCCGGGAGACGAGGCAGGAATCAAAAGCAGCACACTGAATGTTCATGGTTTATTCGCTTATGGGTATCTTAAGGCAGAAGCAGGCGTACATAGACTCGTTCGCCAATCCCCTTTTAATGCCGATAAACTCCGCCAAACATCATTTGCACTTGTTGAAGTGTTACCTGCCGTCGAAAACAAAGAGATCGAAATAAGGGATGATGAAATAGAATGGCAGTTTTACAGAAGCGGCGGCAAAGGTGGACAAAATGTCAATAAGGTCGCAACGGCAGTCCGCCTTATTCATAAACCATCAGGAATTATTGTTTCATGTCAGACAGAACGATATCAACTCCAAAACAGAGAAAATGCACTCAAGATTCTTCGCGCGAAACTATGGCAGATCCAGGAGTTAAAGAAAGAAAAAACGATTGATTCGTTTAAAAAAGATAAAATGGCCTCGTGGGGAAGACAGATCAGATCGTACGTATTACATCCCTATAAATTAATTAAGGATTTGCGGACTGACTATGAAGAAAGTAATGTTGAAAAAGTACTTGATGGAGAGATTGATGGCTATATTGAAGCCTATTTAAAGAAATTGTCAACATAGTTGTTTTTTTTATTAAAAGTTGCTATTCTAATTTCATATGATTATATCAGATGATAGTTTAATCCATAATCTCGATAATAATTCCGCTCAAGCCGGTCCAACGAGTAAAGGAGGACTTCCCTATCCTAAGTTATTCCTTTTCTTAGTAGGAATGGTTGTTTTTGGTATTGCCGCTGGTTTTTTCGCAACAAAATTAAAAGGATTATCGAATAAGCCTTCTCAAAATGAAAAAGTAGCACAAACCGCAGGTATTGCCGATAAAAAAACATTTAAAGACCGCACAGAAGGAATCCTGAAAGAAGGTGGAGTCGACGGGGAAGGAAACTTTCATCTCGAAAGACCAGGCGGTGCATCTCAAAATGTCTATCTTACTTCAACCACGGTTGATTTATCCAAATACATCGGGAAAAAAGTGCGCGTTTGGGGAGAAACATTTCAGGCGCAAAAAGCAGGTTGGCTTATGGATGTAGGATTAGTAGAGGTACTATGATTAAATTTGATGAGGTTACCAAACAATTTCCTCTTGGAAATACTGCTCTTGAAAAAATTTCATTTACCGTTACTGATAATGAATTCATTTTTTTAGTTGGTCCTTCTGGTGCCGGAAAAACAACGATTCTCAAACTTATCTTGAGAGAATATCATCCTACTTCCGGTTCAATTTTGGTCAATGATTTGGATATTTGCGCAAAAAATTTTCACGATCTACTTAATCTGAGAAGATCAATCGGTATTGTATTCCAAGACTTCAAAATTCTTTTTGACAAAGATGTATTTGAAAATATAGCGTTAAGTCTCAATGTTATTGAAGTCCATCGTCTTGAAGTAAAAAAACAGGTGAAACAAGCACTTGAATTAGTATCTTTGTCAAAAAAAGAACATGTATTTCCCGCGCAACTCTCTGCCGGAGAACTCCAAAGAGTTGCCATTGCACGAGCAATTATCGGCGATCGGACCATTCTCCTGGCTGATGAACCAACCGGTAATCTAGATCCAAAAACTTCGTGGGAGATCATGAAAATTTTCAAAAAGCTTGAAGGAAAACGAACAATTATTATCGCAACACATAATACTGACATTGTAAATAGCATGCAAAAAAGGGTACTTGTCATGAAAGACGGAAACCTCGTGAAAGATAACAGGAAAGGAGGATATGAATTATGAAAGAATTATTGACTTCACTGCGAAGAACACCATATCAGACTTTAAGCGCATTTCTGGTCCTATTTTTTACGCTTTTTTTGTCTGTTGCGCTTTTTGTTTCTTTGAGTTTTCTCTATGGCATTCTTGGATATATTGAAACTCGTCCACAGGTAACCGTTTACTTTCAAACAAAAACTTCAGAAGCTGACATATTCAAAATTCGTGATGAAATTGACAAATCCGGGAAAGTGCTTTCAATGAGATATATTTCTAAAGATGAAGCGTTCAAAATTTATAAGAATCTTAATAAAGATAATCCTCTTCTTCTTGAAATGGTCTCTGCAGATATTCTTCCGCCTTCTCTTGAAATTTTTGCAAAAAAACCAATCTATCTTCCTGAAATTGCGGAATTTCTAAAAAAACAGTCCGGGGTTGACGAGGTGCAGTTTCAGAAAGACATTGTCGATCAGTTACTCACATTGACCTCTATCCTTCGTAAAGTCACATTTGTCTTTTTTGCCTTTTTGATTCTTATGTCTATTGTAGTATTAACCACAACGACCATGTTCAAAGTTGCGTTAAAAAAAGATGAAATAGAGCTATTAAAATTACTGGGTGCAACTAATTTCTATATCAAAAAACCATTTCTTTTTGAAAGTATATTTTTAGGATTTTCTGCGTCTACCTTGTCATTTTGTATCCTTATTGGATTACTTTTTTATAACAGTCCATTCCTTGGATCTTATTTACGAGGAATTCCAGCACTTGCTTTAAACCTTAATTTTTATCAGTTAATCGTCTGGCCCATTAACTGGATATTTCTGGCAGTTACCTTTACGTTATCCTCTCTGTTTGGAATGGGAATCGCGGCAGTAGCGAGTCTCTTTGCAACGGACAAATATCTTAAGGAAACTTCGTGAAAAGGTATAATAAAATCATGCGAAAAAAGCTTATTTTTGTAATTCTATTTACAATCTCTTTATTTTTTTTTACTCGTAGAGTTATCTCACTTGAGTGTGAACAAATTGCTGATACAGGACAGAGAAAGACTTGTCTTGAACAGAAAGTAAAGGAATTAGGACAGACTGCGGGTACGCTTACTTCAGAAATCCAGTATATGAACACTCAAATCGCTCTCACTGCATTAAAAATTCAACAAACAGAAGATAAAATTGAAACAACTAAAAAAGAAATCGATATTCTAGACTCTCGAATTGAAGGACTTGATACCTCGCTCAACTATTTATCCAAACTCCTTGTTGAACGAATTGTAGACGGGTATAAAAAAAGGTCTATTTCCCTTCTCAGTATTCTATTTGACAGTAACAATGCTGACGAACTTATTGGAAAAATCAAATACATGAAAACTGCGCAAGATAATAATCAGAAAGTCATTGTTCAAGTACAAGAGGCAAAATTGAATTTTGAAGAGCAAAAAAAACTACGTGAAGAAAAGAAAATAGAATTAGATAGCCTCAAAAATATATTAGATAATCAGAGAGCGTCTTTAAATAATCAGAAAGGAGCGAAGCAGAAACTCCTCGAGATTACAAAGAACGATGAAAGGATATATCAGCAATTACTAGAGCAAGCAAGGGCAGAATATGCTGCTATTCAAGGCATTATCGCCGGTGGAGGATCCGAAACTCAGGTACGGCACGTAACAAAAGGCGAAACAATTGCATATGTTGTTCAAGGCGCTTCTTGTAATTCGTCAGGTGGTCATTTACACTTTATCGTTCAAGATAATGGTTCCGTAGTTAATCCTTTTGGATATTTAAAGTCTGTTGATTATAGAAATTGTTCAGGCTCTTCCTGTGGAAGCGGTGACGGAGACCCCTTTAACCCATATGGAAATTGGGATTGGCCTCTTAATCCGACCATTGAGCTAGAGCAAGGGTACGGAAGTACCTGGGGGGTAAGAAATACATGGGTTGGAAGAATTTATAGTTTCCATAACGGGATTGACATTAATGGTTCCTCAAATAGTATAGTTGCTGTAGCAGACGGAACTTTATACAGAGGTGGTTATTCCGTAGGATGTACCCTTTCCTATATGAAACTTGTACATAAAAATTCTAATATCACTACTTATTATCTTCACACATACTCTAATTAACTAAATTTGTTGCATATAGTCCATTGACTTAAAGAGTATTAGGTATAAAGTATAGAGTATTTAGTATTTAGAATTTAGAATGAAGTTGTTTGGTTATTCTATACTCTTTCTCTTGATATGTTTTCTATTTGTAAAGAATGTTTTTGCTATACCTAAAATTTCCATTCTTAATTCACCTGCCCAGATAAATAAAAATGAAGAATTTACTGTTATTTTTAATGTAATTAATGATCTATTATCGTCAGATTCATATTACATAAAAGGAAGAATCGGTTCTTCATCCGCCTCGATGAATCAGGGAGAAACATATAATTCCTTATCAAATAACTGGTTATCAGATACAGCTTCATGGAGTACTTTTCCAACTATAGCTTTTTCTAACAGTTCCATCGCAACATCGTCCGTTACATTACGGATAAAATCAACCGCTCTTACTGAAAATAATGTATTAGCAATCAGATTAAATAGAAATTCAACATCATATGATTCTTTATCAAACATTGTATTTGTTCTCGATCCCCTGCCAACAATTACTCCAACTCTTTTTCTATCTCCGACTATTTCTCCCACAGAAATGCCAATACCTACTTTAACTTCTTACCATAATATTTATATCTCAGAAGCCATGGTCAATCCGGCAAAAGACGAAAATGAGTGGATCGAATTATTTAATAATAATGATTACGCTGTTTCTTTGATGAATTGGTTTATCGACGATATTGAAAATAGCGGATCTTCGCCAAAAATGTTTTCTCTAGAAATTCCTTCAAAATCTTATGGCGTCTTTATGTTATCAAGCTCAATGTTTAATAATACCGGAGACAGTGTTCGGCTTCTGGATTTTAATAAAAATCTAAAAGACAGTTTTGAGTATTCTTCGTCCACCCAAGGAAAAACCTATGGCCGAATTTCTTTAGACAGTGATGATTTTTGTCTCCAAGAACCAAGCAAAGGAAATGTAAATAATCCTTGTATTAATCCAACGCCCTCTTCTACACCAAAACCTTCAAATACGCTTACACCGAGTAAAACATCTACTTACCTATCCGTAACGGCCGTTTTGAATAGGTCAACCAATCAACTTGCCCGCCGAAATCTTGATGAAGGCGGGGTGATTAATACAAACAATGGAGAAGTTTTGGGAATAGCCAATTATAATGACCACAACAATACTCATCGATTCATTCGATCATTATCTTTTATTTCTTTTTCATACTCCCTTTTGACTATTCTCTCCATTTTCCTTAAAATGAAGAATACTTATGAAAAAGGTCTTTGATTTTATTCATCATCTTTTTATTCCGAAAGAAGATAATAACTATCGGGCAAAAGCGCTCCACACTGATTTTTTGACCTATTATCTTCTCATTGCTCTCTTTTTAACCTTTGTTTTCAAACAGACCAATCTCCAAAATGTCTTGGGATTTGCTACAGATATTTCTGTTGATAAACTCTACCAATTAACTAACCAACAAAGGGAAAGAAATGGACTTTCCGATCTTTCATATAATGATAAACTGGCAAACGCTGCAGCTCAAAAAGCTCAAGACATGTTCAATCAAAACTACTGGGCGCATTACGGGCCAAACGGGGTAACTCCGTGGGATTTTATTTTACGATCAAACTATCAATATGAATTTGCCGGAGAAAATCTTGCAAAAAATTTTTTATTCAGTCAGGGAGTGATGGATGCGTGGATGAATTCATCTAGCCATCGTGAAAATATTTTAAGAAGAGATTACTCTGGAGTTGGATTTGCAGTAGTGAATGGCATTCTTAATGGAGAACAGACTACATTGGTTGTCCAAATGTTTGGTAAACCATTAGGGAGGCTCGCTCAACCAGTTCAAGCAGCTGAAAAAATACCAAAACCTCAAGTGATTAAGGTTTCTCCTGTGGTTCTTGCAAAAGGAGCCAATATTCTCCCGTCTAACTTTACCAATCTTTCTCTTAATATGAATATGATATTTTTGGGATTTTTGATGCTTGCTTTAGTTTTGGATTTTTATTTTGCTTCAAAACTCAATATCGTACAAATTGGAGGAAAAAACGTTGCTCATTTTATTTTCCTGGGATTCATATTTGTCGGATTGTTGCTTCTGACAAAAGGAGCAATTATATAATCATATGGCACACATTATCACCTATCTAAAAAAAGAAGTAAAAAGAAATCTTCTGGATTACCTTTTTTTATTTACCGCAGGAATTTTCTTTATCGTTTCGTTGAATATTTTTAAAGGAGAACGAATTTTAGAGTTTGTAGTACTTGTTGGATTCGCTTCATTCTATATTGTTTGGGGAATCTATCATCATATCGTTGAAGATACGCTCCATCTGAAAACTGTGATAGAATATATTCTGATTGCATTTACCATTGTGTTCTTTTTAAAGATTCTTATTTTACCTTGAATATATGAAGGGATTAATTCTTGCAGGAGGACTTGCAACACGACTTCGCCCATTAACCTGGGTTACGAATAAACATCTTCTTCCTATCTATAACAAACCGATGATCTATTATCCCATCGAATCGATGGTTAAAGCTGGAATTAAGGAGATTCTAATATCAAGCTCACCTGACCATGCAGGAGATTTTGCAAATCTTCTCAAAGATGGATCAGAATTCGGCGTTCGTTTTTATTATGCTGTGCAACAAAACCCAAAAGCAGGAATTGCGAATGCGATTGCACTCGGTGAAGAATTCGTTCGTGGTGAAAAATTGCTCGTTATTTTAGGCGACAATATCTTTAACACAAACTTAAAAGAGGCTGTGGAGAGACTTGAAAAAAAAGAAAAAGGGGCAATTATTTATGGAGTAAAAATGCCTACAGAATCAAGACAGTATGGAGTCATTGAAATGGATAAAAATGGAAAGGTCTTATCAATTGAAGAAAAACCCGAATATCCTAAATCAAATATTGCCCAAACAGGAGTCTATTTATATGACTCTCGAGTGTTTGAGTTTATTAAAATACTCATGCCCTCTCTACGGGGTGAACTGGAAGTTACCGATCTTAACAATGTTTATATGAAAGAAGGAACGCTCGAGTGTGAACTTCTGGATTGGTGGATTGATGCGGGAACCTCACACGATGAACTCCTGCATGCCAACAATTTAGTAGCAGAGAAAGTAAAGAAGGGAGAAATATAGAGTTGCTATTTTATATAAAAATACTTATATTAGAAATTAGGAATTAAAAATTAAAAATTTAATTTGATGGATACCACTCAATTACTTCTTACTGTAGTACTTACTATTACGACTATCTTATTAGTTGTCGTCGGTATCCAGTTTATCTTTGTATTAAAAGAGGTCCACAAAATAGTCAGAAAAGTAAACGGTATTATCGAAGGGTTTGAAAAAGTTGGAGGGTCCGTTGAACACGGATTTGCAGAAATACTGGGATTTTTCTCCGGTATTAAAACTATATTCAAAGTTGTTGACGTCATTCATAACAAGAAAAATGGAAAGTCAAAATAATCACAAACTCTCCAGTTTTTGGTTTGGTTTTCTTCTTGGCGGAGCAGTAACCGGATCCGCCGCTTTTTTTTTGGGAACAAAACAAGGAAGAAAAACACTCAAGAAAATGCTTGAACTGTCTGAAAATATGGAGCAGACCCTCGAAACATTTTTTGAAGAATACGGGGAAGAAATAAAAGAAAGAGGTATCGAACTTCTTGAAGATATAAAAAAACAACCGAAGAACCAAACCAATAATTCTCTCCCTAATTCAACGATCCACGGACTCCTTGATAAAATCAAAATCCTTTCTCCAAGTACTCAAAAAAAGGTAAAACGCTTTTTTGTGAAAGAAGGAAAAATTCTTGAGAAATCCGTTTGACTTTTCAACAAACAAGGTGTATAATAGAGAAATATTTTTTAATCCCCTTTAACAAGGTAGGGGTTTTTGTTGTTAATAGAACATTTATTATCGCTTCGGAAAGATGAGTAAAACTGACCAATCAAAGATTAATCCCACAAAAAAAATTCTCCTCGGTCAAGAAGATCATGATTTAGAATCCATTGATCTTATTGAGATCCAAAAACAATCTTGGGAACAGTTTGTCAAAGTACAATTAAAAAATATTCTTAATGAATTCTTTCCTATTGAAGATTACACAGGAAAAAAATTTATCCTCTATTTTGAGGATATTTTTTTTGGTGAGTCTCGATACGAACTTGATTTATGTCTTCAAAAAAAATTAACCTATGATACCCCGGTATATCTTAAATTAAGACTTCTTAACAAAAAAACGGGTTCAGAAAAAAAACAGGATGTCTATTTTTTCAATCTTCCAAAAATGACGAGCCGAGGAACGTTTATCATCAATGGAATTGAACGAGCGATCATTAATCAAATCGTTCGCTCACCCGGAGTTTATTTCACTGCAGAAATCGATAAAACAACCGGTCTTACTCTTTATAATGCCGAAATCAGACCATATATCGGCGCTTGGATTGATATTGGAATAAACAAAAATAACCTTATTGAAATGAAAGTAAATAAAAAGAGAAAATTCCTTGCGACAGTGTTTCTAAAGGCCTTCGAAGGAGAAAATACGAATCAACTCTTAGAGTATTTTAAAGATATAGATCAAGGACTCATTGAAAAATATCTTCTTCCTACATTAAAAAAAGATCAGACAAAAGATAAAAATGATGCAACTCTTGAAATTTATCGAAAAGTTAGGCCGGGTGAACCATTAATTCTTGATAATGCTTACGAAACACTCAATAATCTTTTTTTCAACAATAGAAGATATTCATTGGCGGAGGTCGGCAGATATAAAATCAACAAAAAACTAGATCTTAAACTTTCTATTGATAAGAAACACTCTCTTATTAGCAAAGAGGATATCATCGCAACAATCAAATATCTTATGAATCTCACCATGGGTAAAGGAGCATTTGACGATATTGATCACTTGGGAAATAGGCGTCTTCGAACCGTTGGAGAACTTGTCAGCATGTATGGGATTCGTGTCGGCATGGTTCGTGTTGAACGGGAAATCAAAGAACGAATGAGTCTTGTGGCAAGTGAAATGAATGTTTCGCCTTCACAGATTGTTAATTCAAAACCGCTCATTGTTGCAATCAATTCGTTTTATCGAACCAGTCAATTATCAACCATAGTTGACCAAACCAATCCACTTTCGGAACTTGATAACCTAAGAAGGATTACCGTCGGAGGTCCTGGGGGAATTGAAAAAGAACGTGCTTCCTTCTCTATTCGTGACATTTCTTCTTCACAGTATGGACGAATCTGTCCAATTAGATCTCCAGAAGGCCCAAATATTGGTGTCGTTACTTACATGGCTCTTTATACAAGAATTAATAAATACGGTTTTCTTGAAGCTCCATACAGAAAAATCATTAAGGAAAAAGTCGGAGGACAGGTAAAGGTTAAAATTTCAAAAGAGATTGTCTATTTTCAGGCAGACGATGAAGAACAATATTACATCACTTCAAATAGCGTACAAGTAAATGAAAAAGGAGAAATTGTTGATGATGTTGTCGTAGCACGCTATAAAGGTGATATTGTGGAAGTTGATGCAGAAAAACTTGATCTTATTGATGTATCACCACGACAGGTAGTTGGCGCATCAGCTGCTCTCATCCCATTTTTACAAAATGATGATGCAAGCCGTGCTCTTATGGGAACACATATGCAATGCCAAGCGGTCCCATTGGTTCGTCCTCACGCTCCAGTTGTTGCAACAGGACTCGAGAAAAAAGTCAGTTCTGCATTAAATAGGACTGTTTTTGCTCAAGAAGACGGACAGATCGAGTATGTCGATAGCCAAAAAGTACTATTAAAGGGTAAGAGCGGAAAACGCTACGAGTATCCTCTTGAACGATATACACGAACAAATAAAGATGTTTCGTTTGATCAAAGACCACGTGTCGAGCGAAAACAAAAAATTAAAAAAGGTGATGTACTCATTGATGGTCCATCAACCGATGATGGCCAACTTGCATTGGGACAAAACCTTGTTGTTGCATACACCTCATTAAATGGTTTGGGGTATGAGGATGGATTCGTTATTTCAGAACGCCTGGTAAAACAAGATGTCTTAACTTCAATTACCATGGAAGAGTTCGTTGCGGATCTTGTTGATACAAAACTCGGACCAGAAGAATTGACTCGAGATATTCCAAATGTCCGTGAAGAAGTATTACAAAACCTTGATAAAGACGGACTCGTTCTTGTCGGAACAGAAATACAGGGAGGAGATATTTTAGTTGGTAAGGTTGCTCCAAAAGGTGAAAAAGAACTCACTGCTGAAGAACGACTGCTTCGTGCAATATTTGGCGAAAAAGCAAAGGACGTAAAAGATACGTCTCTTCGTATGCCATATGGAAAAAGAGGAACCGTAGTAAGTGTTGAAACCATTGATAGTAAAAAAGATCCTAATGAACTTGAACCAAGTGTTTTAAAAAGAATCATCGTCAATACAGCACAACTTCGAAAAATCTCTGTTGGAGACAAGCTCGCAGGACGACACGGAAACAAGGGTGTCATATCAAAGGTGCTTCCTGAATGGGACATGCCGTATCTCGAAGATGGCACTCCCGTTGACGTTATTCTTTCTCCCCTCTCTATTCTTTCCCGTATGAATTTGGGGCAGCTTTTTGAAAATTTAATGGGAACAATTGCTATATCAAGTAATTCGATCATTTCAATTCCTGTTTTTGAAAAAATCAAGGAAGAGTTTATTACTAACCAGCTAAAAAAACTCGGACTTCCTATTGATAACAAAGTAATGCTTTTTGACGGCCAAACCGGTCAACCTTATGAGCGAAAAGTGCTTGTTGGAACAACCTACATCATGAAACTTATTCACATGGTTGAGGATAAGTTTCATGCTCGATCAGTTGGCCCTTATTCTCTTGTCACTCAACAGCCGCTCGGAGGAAAATCACAGATGGGTGGACAACGATTTGGAGAGATGGAAGTATGGGCTCTTGAATCTCACCGAGTAGCCTATACGCTTCAAGAAATGTTGACGATTAAAAGTGATGATGTACGAGGAAGAACAAAAGCATTCGAATCGATTATTAAAGGAATCGATATCCCACAATCGAATGTTCCCGAATCGTTCCATGTATTGGTAAAAGAATTAAATGCATTAGGACTATCGATAGACTATATTAAATAATTATGGAAGAAGCTAACGTAGTTGATTTTTCAGGACTAAGAATCACCCTTGCTTCACCCGAGGCAATGATGAGTTGGTCGCATGGTGAGGTAATAAAACCGGAAACTATTAACTATCGTACATTTAGAGCAGAAAAAGACGGATTGTTTGATGAACGAATCTTCGGTCCTACAAAAGACTATGAGTGTTACTGCGGTAAATATAAACGAATGCGCTATAAAGGAATTGTTTGCGATCGTTGCGGAGTCGAAATCACCACTTCTGCAGTACGACGCGAACGAATGGGTCACATCAAACTTGCTTCTCCCATTGCTCATATCTGGTATTTTAAAGGTCCTTCTTCTGTCTTAAGTACCATTCTTAATGTTCCTCCACAATCATTGGAACGAATTATTTACTATGCTCTTTATCTCGTGAAAGACTTTGATAAAGAAAAGCAGAAAAAAACACTTCAGGCTTTTGAAGAAACTAAAAAAGAGGAATTCAAGACATTGGATGAGGAACACAATAGAAATAAAGAAAAAGTCGAAGAGGAATTCAAAAAACAGAAAAAAACACTTGATGAAAAAAATATTAATAAAGAGCAGAAAGAAATCACGAAGCAGGAAATTGACTTTAAGGAAAGAGAGCAAGTGAAAATCCTCTCGGATCAATACGCAGAACAAAAAGCAAAGAAAAACGGATTTTTTGATCGATTGAACAAAATTATCAAATCTGTTCATGCTCTTGATACCATGGAAGAGGATGATTATCTTTATTTAAAAGAAAAAGGAATTGAAGATTTTCTTACCGTTGGCATGGGAAGCGAGGTTTTATACGAAATCCTTTCCTCTCTTGACATTAAAAAACAATATACTGAATCACTCAAGGAACTTGGAGAAGCAAAAGGAGAAAAACGAAACAAGCTTTTAAAAAAAGTGCGCGTTATGGAATCCTTTATTAAGGCCAATGTTTCTCCAAAATGGATTATTTTGACAGTCCTTCCAGTTATTCCGCCTGATCTTCGTCCTGTAGTTCAACTTCCTGGCGGAAAATTTGCAACATCAGACTTAAATGATTTTTATCGAAGAGTAATTAATAGAAACAATCGTTTAAAGCAACTTATCGATCTTGGTGCACCTGAAATCATTTTACGAAATGAAAAACGAATGCTTCAGGAAGCAGTTGATTCATTAATCGATCTTCAAAAATCCAGAGGAAGATCACGAACACAAGGAGTCGCTTCAAAAGTACAAAAATCACTTTCTGATATTTTAAGAGGAAAACAAGGACGCTTCAGACAAAACCTACTTGGAAAACGAGTTGATTATTCCGGACGATCTACCATTATTGACGGGCCTCATCTAAAAATCGATCAGTGCGGTATTCCAAAAGAGATGGCGCTTGAACTTTTCAAACCATTCCTTTTACATGAAATCATCATTCGGGGACTCGCTCCAAATATAAAGAGTGCCAAGAACTTCTTGGAAAAGAAAGAACCGATTGTGTATGACATTCTCGAGGAAATTACCAAAAACCATCCCGTTCTTTTAAACCGTGCTCCAACACTTCATAAACTTTCTATTCTTGCATTTTATCCTGTCTTAACAGATTCTCATGCGATTGAGCTTCACCCAACAGTTTGCGCTGGATATAACGCAGATTTTGATGGAGATGCAATGGGTGTTTTCCTTCCTTTGTCACAAAAAGCAATTGACGAAGTAAAAAGTCGCATGATGCCATATCAGAATTTATTGAAACCTTCTGACGGCTCACCGATTGTACTTCCTAACAAAGAAATGGCTTTAGGTTGCTATTATATTACAACAATTAATACTCATATCCATAAAAAAGATGAAGAATTAAAAGTATTTTACAACGAAGAAGATCCAGTTAACGCATATCAGTTTGGAAAAATAACGCTTCGTGAACCAATATTAGCTCGAATCAACAATTCGCTTCTAAGAACATCTGTAGGAAGAATTATTTTTAACCAATACCTTCCTGACGAACTTCGATTTATTAATCAAGAAGTAAAACAGTCTGATCTAAAAAATATTGTAGTTAAAGCAATGAAACTATTTGATAATTATAAGGTTGGAGAACTTATTGATCAACTAAAAGATGTTGGATTTTGGGGAGCAACGATTTCAGGAGGTCTTTCTGTTTCTATTTTTGACTGCGCTATTATTCCTGAAAAAGAAGAAATTGTCAAAAGAACTGAAAAGGAAACTAAATTGATTGAAAAAAATTACGAACAGGGTTTACTCACTCTCGAAGAAAAAAAGAGATATTCAAATAAACTATGGATTGATACGACAGAAGAATTAGCAAACAAAACGTGGGATGCTCTCGACGAAGAAAATCCGATCAAACTTGGTATCAAATCCGGTGGACCAAGAGCATCAAAAGAACAACTAAAACAGCTTTCTGCAATTAAAGGACTGGTTGTTGATCCTTTAGGAAAAATCATTGAAGTTCCCACAAAATCAAATTATCGTGAAGGTCTATCCATCTTTGAGTACGTGATCTCTGCTCGAGGTGCACGAAAAGGACTTACCGATTCAGCGTTAAAAACTGCTGATGCAGGATATTTGACTCGCCGCTTGGTCGATGTGGCACATGACATGATCGTACGAGAAGAAGATTGTGAAACAAAAGATGGTCTTGTTATCGGTGTTGAGATGGTAAGAGGAGATAAATTTAAAGAACGAATCAAAGGCCGCTATACCGCAAAAGAAGTTCACAGCGAAGATAGGTCAATTTTATTGCAAAAAAACGAACTCATCGATGAAGAGAAATTGGCATTAATTGAAAAAACCAATGTAAAACAAGTAGTGCTTCGTTCTCCTTTGTATTGTCAATCCCGTTATGGCGTCTGTCGAAAGTGCTATGGTATTGATCTTTCGGTTAATAAAGAGGTTGAGATTGGGGTTCCGGTTGGAGTCATCGCAGCTCAATCAATTGGAGAACCGGGAACACAGCTTACCATGAAAGTACGACATTTTGGTGGTATTGTTATTGCAGACGTAACGCAAGGTCTTCCACGTGTAGAAGAGCTTTTTGAAACAAGAACGCCAAAGATTGTATCGCCAATTAGTGAGACCGGAGGAACGGTTTCGGTTCAGGAAGATACGGAAAAAGAAGTCTATAATGTCAAAATCACCTCAAATAACAAGGATTCTCTTATAAAAGAACAGGAATTTATCATTCCTCTATCACAAAAATTGAAAGTAAAAGATGGCGAACTGATCGTAACCGGAACTCCCCTATCTGAAGGAAATCTTGACGTCCACGACGTCCTCGCAATCAAAGGTCTACGATCTGCACAGATATATCTTCTTGATGAAATTCAAAAAGTGTATGAATCACAGGGAATTATCATTCACGACAAACACTTTGAGGTCATTATCCGAAAAATGAGTGATAAAATCATTATTGAAGATGAAGGAGATACATCGTTTATCAAAGACGAGGTTGTTTCAAGAATCCGTTTTGAGGAAGAAAATAAACGAATCTTGGCAAAAGGAGAAAAACCAGCCACAGGAAAGATTTCTATTCTTGGAGTTACAAGGGCAGCAATCCATACGGATTCATGGTTATCTTCTGCATCGTTTGAACAAACCACGAATGTGTTAAGTAGCGCAGCTATTAAAGGCCAAGTGGACGACTTGTTAGGCCTCAAAGAAAATGTTATAATAGGCAGATTAATTCCGGTAACTAAAGAGCTAATTGATAAATATTACGGAAGATTTTTGAATAAATATGCCGACAATCAACCAACTGATCAAAAAGGGGAGACAAAAGAGAGTTAAGAAATCTCGTGCTGCTGCATTAAAGCCAGATTTTAATTCTTTAAAGAGACGATACGTAATGGTCAATAATCCTTTAAAACGAGGAGTATGTACTGTGGTCCGAACCATGACTCCCAAAAAGCCAAATTCAGCTTTACGAAAAGTTGCAAGAGTGCGACTCTCCAATAAAATGGAGGTCACTGCCTACATTCAAGGAATCGGACACAATCTCGCTGAACATTCAATTGTGTTGATACGAGGCGGAAGGGTGAAAGATCTTCCTGGAGTCAAATATCACATTGTTCGTGGTAAGTTTGATACTGCGGGAGTAGCAAATAGAACAACGTCTCGTTCTAAGTACGGTAGTAAAAAAGCTCAGGCTAAAGCAGCAAGTTAAAATTTTCAATTTCCATTTCTCAATTTTCATTGAATTTTCAATGATTTAATTTTCAAACAGTTTAAAAATTGAGGAATTGAAAATTAATCTATATGCCTCGACATTCATATAAAAAAAGAACCGTTCGAAAAGATCCAGTGTATGGAAGCTACGAAGTAGCTAAACTCATCAACTATGTCTTAAAGGATGGAAAAAAATCAGTTGCTCAGAAAATTGTGTATGACATTTTTGATGAACTAAAAAAAACTGATCAGGACCCTTTGAAAATTCTGATTCAGGCTTTAGACAACGTCTCTCCCGTCTATGAAGTAAAACCAAGAAGGCTGGGCGGTGCCTCATATTTAGTACCTACAGAAGTAAGAAGAGAACGAAAATTATTTTTAGCGCTCAGTTGGATTATTGATGCAGCACGAGCAAGATCTAACAAAGAATTTCATACCTTTCAAAAAAAATTATTAGCAGAGCTTACTGAAGCATCAAAAAACCAGGGACAGGCAGTAGCAAAGAAGTTGCAAACTGAAAAGTTAGCAGAGGCGAATAAGGCGTTCTCTCACTTAAAATGGTAAGTTATGGCTCAACAATCAATTATTACCAAAAATCGAAACGTTCCTCTTAACCGAATTAGAAATATCGGCATTATTGCTCATATCGACTCAGGGAAAACTACTACGACTGAACGACTTCTTTTCTACACAGGAAGAACATATAAAATCGGCGACATTGATGAAGGAAATACCCAGATGGACTGGATGCCGCAGGAACGGGAACGGGGAATTACGATTGTATCTGCCGCAACTACAACATTCTGGAAAGATGTCCGTATTAATATCATCGATACTCCCGGTCACGTTGACTTTACCGCAGAGGTAGAGAGGTCACTTCGTGTCCTTGACGGTGGCGTGGTGATTTTTGATGCAGAAGAAGGTGTTCAGAGCCAGTCGGAAACCGTCTGGAGACAGGCTGATAAATATAAAATTCCGCGAATTTGTTTTATCAATAAAATGGATAAGCTTGGCGCAGATTTTGAGTCAACTGTCGGTGAGATTACCGAACGACTCGGCGCACATCCTGCAGTCGTAGTCTACCCTATTGGAAAAGAGCAGGATTATAAAGGAATCATTGATCTTCTTACTCTAAAAGCAATGTACTGGGATAAGGATGAACAGGGAATCGAATATACAATTAAAGATGAAATCCCTGAAGATCTCAAAGATAAAGTGACTAAAACACGAGCAAAACTGGTTGAACAGATTGCGGAAACCGATGATCAACTTTTGAACAAATATTTAAATGCACAAGAAATCACCGTTGACGAATTAAAAAAGGCACTTCGAAAGGCAACTATTGCCTATCGATTGGTTCCGATCTATTGTGGAACTTCACTTCGAAACAAAGCGGTGCAACCAATCCTTGATGCAATTGTTGATTATCTCCCCTCTCCTTCCGATCTGAAAGAAATTAAGGGAGTTCATCCAAAAACAGGAGCCGAGGAAAAAAGACAACTTACTCCTGATGAAAAATTCTCGGGGCTCGCATTCAAAATTCAGCTTGATCCACACGTCGGAAAACTTACCTATGTTCGTATTTACTCGGGTACTCTTGAATCCGGATCATATGTATATAATGCAAGTAAAGATAAAACGGAACGGGCAAGCCGAGTGCTTCTTATGCATGCAAATCAGCGTGAAGAGGTTGATAAAGCATATGCTGGAGAGATCGTTGCGTTGGTCGGACCAAAAGAAGCAAAAACAGGTGATACTTTATCTGATCCAGACGCACCAATTGTACTTGAGAAAATTATATTTCCTGAACCGGTTATTTCTCTAGCTATTGAACCAAAAACAAAAGCCGATCAGGAAAAACTTTCATACAGTTTGCAAAGACTGGCTGAAGAAGATCCGACATTCAAAGTAAAAGTAAACCAAGAGACTGGACAAACGATCATGTCTGGAATGGGAGAACTGCATCTTGAGATTTTGGTTGATCGCATGAAACGGGAAATGGGAATGAATGTCAATGTAGGAAAACCACAGGTAGCTTACAAAGAAACCATTACTAAACCAGCTGACGCAGAAGGAAAATATATCAAGCAGACTGGTGGACATGGTCAATACGGACACTGTTTATTAAAGCTTGAGCCATTACCACGAAACTCGGGATTCAAATATGTAAATAAAATAAAAGGTGCCGCAATTCCATCAGAATTTATTCCATCGGTTGAAAAAGGAGTTATCGAAGCATTGGAAAAAGGTGCACTTCTTGGATTTCCCATAACAGATATTCAAGTTACTCTCTATGACGGAAGTTATCACGACGTTGATTCATCAGATATTGCTTTTAAAATCGCCGGATCAATGGCGCTTCAGGACGGAGTGAAAAAAGCAGGACTTGTCCTTCTTGAGCCGATCATGAAGCTCGAAGTAACCGTACCTGAAAATTTCATGGGCGTTGTGATCGGTGATATCTCAAGCAAACGGGGAAAGATTTTGGGAACAGAAAAACGGAGCCGTGCGGTTATCATCAAAGGATATGTTCCTCTTGCTGAGCTTTCCGGATATGCAACCATACTACGATCGTTGACCGAAGGACGAGGGTTTTTCTACATGGAACCTTCTCATTACGAAGAAGTTCCTCAAAACATCACCAAAGCAATGATGGAAAAATGAAATACTTAATTTTCTCTGATACTCATCTCACCGCTAAATTTGATAAAAAGAAATACACCTTTCTTAAAAAAATAATTTCTGAAGCTGATCGCGTTATTATTAATGGAGATTTTTGGGATGGATATGAAATATATTTTAACCAATTTATCTCTTCTCCATGGAAAAAACTTTTTCCACTCCTTAAAAAGAAACAGGCGGTATATCTGTACGGGAACCACGATAAAAAATCACTCAATGATAAGCGTGTTAGTTTATTTTCTACAAAACAAGCTCTGTACCATCTATTAAAATCAAGTAACCGTAGTTTTTGGATTGAACATGGAAATAAATATTTTCCAGACTGGGAAGAAAAAGTTCAAATAAAACAACCTAATTATGTCATAAACAGACTTTACAATATTACCGAAAAAATTCTTTTTACTATTTTCGGAACAAAAATACAGACTGTTTTTTTTCACCAATTTAATAAAACGATAGAGCAAGCTATTCAAAAAACAATTCCTAAAAGATATATCTTTATCTGCGGTCATACTCACGCTCAGGAACTTGATCTAAAAAATCATTTTATTAATACCGGAATCATCCGCCATGGTCTTGCACAATATCTTCTGATAGAAAATGGAAAACTCGAACTAAAATCAGAGCGTTACGACAAGTAAATCTTCTTAGTAAAAATCCCCTTGACAAAGTGAACAAGTGTTTACTATACTGAATCGGTAAACTATCGTTTACCTAAATTTTCAATTTACATTTCTCAATTTTCATTGAATTTTCAATAATTTAATTTCCAATTAGTTTGAAAATTTAATAATTGTAAATTGAGAATTGATTGAAAACTGAAAATTAAAAATTGAAAATTAAGTACTATGTCTATCGATCGTCTCGGAGCTGTTAAAAAATTTTTCAGAAAGAATCGAAGACTTCCTTCGTATTCTGAAATGTTGAAAATTTTCGGTTTTTCCTCAAAGAATGCCGTATTTAAAATTATGCAGAAATGGATTGAGGAAGGATTGATCAAAAAAGAAGATAGAAAACTTGCTCCCACCTCAAAATTTTTCAGCCTTCCGCTTCTTGGACTCATTAAGGCAGGTTTTCCTATTCTCTCCGAGGAAGATAGAAGCTACTTGACGCTTGATGATTATCTTATAGAAGATCCACAATCATCTTTTTTACTGAAAGTAAGCGGAGATTCACTTATCGGAATCGGCATTTTTGACGGAGATATCGTGATTATCGAACGAAAAAAAGATGCACTTACCGGTGATGTTGTACTCGCACAAATTGACAAAGAATGGACGCTTAAGATCTTAAAAAGAGATCGGGAAAAGAGAGTCACCTATCTTGAAGCGGCAAATCCAAAATATCCGGCCTTTTATCCAAATCAAGAACTGCAAATCTTTGGAATCGTAAAAGCAGTGGTGCGAAAATTCAATTAACCGAATCCTATCAAAATAGCTATAATAAAATAGATATGATTATAGATCAAATAAAGAAACTCTTTTCAGATATTAAAATAGATTATTCATGGTCGTTTTCTGATAAAACAAGGAAAGATACTGCTTATATTACTCACGGTTATCACCGTTATCCCGCTAAATTTATACCGCAAATTGTTTCGAGGTTAGTTGATAACTATACTAAAAAAGGTGATTTAATTGTTGACCCTTTTGGAGGATGTGGAACAACATTAGTTGAATCAAAAGTAATGGGACGACCCTCAATTGCTGTTGATATTAACCCTGTTGCTGTTTTGATTACAAAAGCAAAAATTACAGCAATTGACCCTGTCAAAATTGAAAAGGAGTGCGCAACTTTTCAAATAAGATTGGAAACTTACAACGAAAAAACAAGAGTAAAAGCCCCCGAACAGGAAAGGATTGATTATTGGTTCAAGCCTGAAGAAAAAAGAAAACTTGCTTTTATTTTCGCCGAGATTTCAAAAATAAAAGATCAAGATATTCAAGACTTCTTCTTTTGTGGATTTTCAAACATTCTCAAAAATTGTTCAATATGGTTACAAAAGAGCAATAAACCTACGAGAGACTTTGAAAAGAAGCCCTCGGAACCAATCAAAACATTTTTAAAACAAATAAAAATGATGCTGCGAGGCAACGCACGATTATTCGAAATGCTATCAGAAAAAGGTTATTTGAAAGTTTCAAGTAAAGTAATTTGCACGGACGCAAGGACAATCCCGGCTAAAGATAACAGTGTTAGTTTAATCGTTACTTCACCACCGTATGTTACCTCCTACGAATACGCCGATTTGCACCAGCTCACCGCCTTATGGTTGGAATACACAAAAGATTTAAGTGATTTCCGAAAGCGATTTATTGGCACTTCTTATCACAACAAAAAAGTTTTGACTCTCAATAGCACACTCGCAGAAAATATCAGAAAAGAATTGTTAGAGAAGAATAAGAAAACCGCCGAGGAAGTTTCTACATATTTTAGCGAGATGAACCAAGTATTTATTGAAATGAAAAGAATGCTAAAAAAAGGTGGTAAAATTTGTATTGTTATAGGCAATACGAGCTTGAAAGGAGTTGAGATACTTAATGCGGAAGTATTTGTCGAACAATTACAAAACTTGGGATTAAAGATTGCCGATATTATCAAAAGAGAAATACCCTCAAAAAATTTACCCTCTGTTAGAGATGAAAAGACGGGCAGGTTTGCAGGCATAAATAATAAAAATAAAGTTTCTGTATATCCAACAGAATATATTTTAATAATGGAAAAATAAAAATATGACAATAAAAGACCTCATCAAGATTTACGAGACTAAAAAGAAAAAATATGGCCTGCAAGCATACAGGCATATTTCAAATGTTTTAAAAGAAGCTAAAGAATTACACAAAAGAGATTTTACCGGCGATGACCACGAACAATCGTGGCGCGCGTTCAAAGGCAAAAATTTAGAAAAATTGATTGAATACATCATAACGGACGAAGTCAATGCCCTTGGTTTACAAGTCGTAAATGGAAATAGCCTTGAAAGAACGAACGGATCAAATCTTTCAAAGGAGTTGAGTTTAGTTAAAAGAAATTTGATTGTTGATTATGGAGAGTTTGGCTCTCATTTACCCGATGTTGATTTAATTATTTACGATCCAAAAACAAGCAAAGTTGTAGCTGTATTATCCAGCAAAGTTACTCTGCGAGAAAGAATTGCCCAAACAGGTTATTGGAAAATAAAACTTGCTTCTGATGAAGCGACAAAACATATCAAAGTTTATTTCGTAACGCCTGACGAGGACGGAACGCTAACAGTTAAAAAGCCCACAAAGAAGGGCAGGGCAATTGTTGAGGTGGACACGGACGGAAGCTATGTTTTGAGCGAAACCGACATTGAAGAAAGCACAAAAGTAAAAATGTTTGATAAATTTATTGATGATTTGAAAAAGCTTTTGAAATAATTTTATGGAAAATAAGTCACTAAAATTTTCGGAATATAAAGAACAAATTATAAAAGCCTTGAATGATAAAGGGGCTTCTTTAGGTATTCAAGAACCAGTTAATCTAATTGATGGTTTTATAAATCAGCCGATATATAACGAACTGACTGGATCTTTTGTAATTGGTGGTCCAACAATTCCAATGATTGCAGTCGTTGGGAACAGTGGAAGAATTTATTTTTTTGCTCTAAAGGCGCTACTTCCTGATATAAAAATGTAACTATGGAAACAGAAGACAAAAAAATTAAAACAAGTGAAGAAGGGCAAAAAGTTGTTTCCGATGAAGGGAAACAACCTTTTGCAGTAACCGAAAACGAATTAAAAGGGTTGATCAAAGATCATGTTAAAGATGAAATTCAAAGAGAAATAAAATTTGATAAAGCTAGTTTATTTACTGTTTTCGGCATTTTTGCCTCGATTGTCACTTTTGTTTCTATTGAAATTCAAATTTTAAAAACATTATGCGATTTTTGGAATGTTATCGGTTTCAGTATTATCATTCTTGCTTCCTTATTAACCTTTATTCTTATTTTGGATTATATCGGAAGAGGATGGAGAAACGATTTTAAGTTGGAGATAAAACAATTTCCGTGGATTCTAATGGTATTTATTATTTTGCTTTTTGCGACTGGGTTTTTTTCTACAAGTTTTTCAACTAAAGAGGTTGCATGTAAAGATGAAGCAATTTTTAAAAAGTATGAAAGTAATTTTTTAGACAAACAGCTCGAACTTGAAAAAATATATGACGATAAGATTCAAAATTTACAGAACGAGATTGATAATAATAAAAAAGCTGTTGAGGAATTGAAAAAGCCTCAAAATTTACAAGACAAAAAATAACTATTTATGGAAATTGAATCAACAACGCTTTGGGATTTTCCGAGACAAAACTATGGCGATAAGCCCCACGGAAATAATAAATACAATGGCGTTACGCCAGCGTTGGTGATTTGGAATTTATTACAACGATACACTAAAGAGGGCGATTTAGTCATTGATCCAATGTGTGGAAGCGGAACAACTATTGATGTAGCAAAAGAATTGAAACGTAAAGTTATTGGATACGATTTGAATGTAACAAGACCAGAGATAATCAAAAATGATTCTCGTAAAATTCCGCTTGCGGACAATTCTGTTGATTTTGTTTTCATTGATTCGCCATACTCTGACAATATCAACTATTCTGACGACGAAAAATGTATTGGTAAAATATCTTGCGAGAAAAGGGAATTTTATGACGAATTAGAAAAAGTGGCAAAGGAAATTCACAGAATCCTAAAACAAGGTAGAGTAATGAGCTGGGTTATTGCAGATCAATGGATTAAGAAAAAATTTACAGCAACTGGCTTTCTACTTTGGGAAAGATTAATCAAATATTTTGAGCCGATAGATCTCGTTTGCCTAACTAGAAAAAATCAAACCTCAAATACTCTTATTTGGCATGAAAGAGCAAGACGATTTAATTTCTATTTAAGAGGGTTTAAATATCTTTTTATTATGCGAAAATAATTAACTTCTGGCTCATATAAATCATTCTTGACAGGTGAACAATTGTTTACTAAAATAACAGTATATGTTTCAACTTCACTCATGGCCAAATGTCATTCTCCATCTCGACGGCGATGCGTTTTTTGCATCAGTAATACAGGCAGTTAATCCGCGCCTTAAAGGAAAACCTGTTGTTACCGGTAAAGAACGCGGGATTGCCACAGCCATTTCCTACGAAGCGAGAAAATATGGAATTACCCGCGCCATGAGAATTTCCGAGATTAAAAAAATCTGTCCTCAGTGTATTATTGTTAATTCCGATTACGAACTATATGATCTTTTTGCAAAAAAAAT
>Ga0209515_10000681_pt1 | contig 60160 bp, 44 predicted proteins | sample Subgroupgradi54m_FD_187454 | JGI IMG/M metagenome (GOLD analysis project Ga0209515, IMG submission 187454) | Subsurface groundwater microbial communities from S. Glens Falls, New York, USA - GMW60B uncontaminated upgradient, 5.4 m (SPAdes)... ... | reverse complement strand
ATGGCTGGAGAAGCTTTAATTATGTGAAGTAAAATCAGCCGCTTTCTATGAATTGATATGCCTTTTAGGCATGCCATGCCCAATTACGCCACATAATTAAATACTCCACATAACACAATTTATGTTGAGCTCAACATAAATTATGAACCAGGATAATGGCCGTGGCATGACGCTCCAACGCGGCTTTCACCACTCCCGGCAATGAACGGCGGTTTCATCCACCGTGCCGTGAAACAGATCCACCTCATCTGTGACCCGGTTGGCCTTGTTAAGGAAAAAAACTTTAAAAACCTCGGTTTTCCGGTCCCGCAAAGAACTATAGAGGTAATCCACCACGGCCTGCGGGTCGCGCATATAATTCTTGCCGATCAAGCCCTCGCGTAAATGCCGCCTGGCAATTTCTGCGGCGGAAAGAAGCGCTGCAATTTTGGCCGCGCCCAGCCCCTTCACGCGGCCCAGTTCAGCTGGGTCTGCGGCCATCAATCCGCGCCATCCTCCAAAGGTACTGATTAACTCCCTGGCAAGCTGAATCGCATCCTTTCCGCGAATCCCGTTCCGCAGCAAAACGGCAAGAAGTTCAGCATCCGAAAGAACGCCCACCCCCTTTTTTAAGAGCCGCTCCCTCGGCCTTTCCTCCTTCGGCCATGTTTTAATACCGCTCATATTCAGAAATTATGCCATTCGGTCGCTTTCTGTGAACTCGTAAATACAATATTTTTATTCCAATGGCTTTAAACGGTACAAAATGTTCCGGATAAAGCACAGAGAACCGGTTTTACTTCGCAGCTGGTCTGGTATACACTATTTTTTTGCCATGGTTTCGCCGAAAATAAGAAACGTATCCATTACCCTCTTTGTGATTGCTTGGCTCACCCTCTTCCACTATGAATCCCTGCGGGCCGCCTATTTGAACCCTTTTTTCAAATGCGAACTCCCGAAATTTAAATTCCTGTTTCCTCCTGCAGGCTGGATCATGTTTTTCAGGGTGGATGAAACCGAGGAGCGGGCCGAGGTGTACGGAATCAAGCAGAAAAAACTTGAGCTTATCGATCCCCACCGGATTTTCGAGAACCGGTGGCTGGGCTATGACAATATCCGCCGCAATGTGCTTATCACCGTGCTCAATCCCTATTATGCCGAATCATTCTGCCGCTATCTTAAAAGGAAATTTCCGGAATATGAGGGTTTTGCCGTGGCCGAGGTAGTTTATCCTTCCAACATCCGGTACCCGGGCAAAAAAATACGGAACGTAGCTTACACATGTTGAAAGCTGTTTCAAAATGGTGGGAAAAATGCTTTCTTGAAGAGAGGCCTTCAACAGCCCTTGGAATATTCCGCCTCGCTGTTGCCTTCACCGTGGGCGCGCATGTGATTCCGACACTGCTCCACATGGAAGATAATTATCTTTCGAGCGCTTTTAAGGAAAAAAATCTTTCTTTTTTTACGCCGGGAGTCATTGCTTGGATTGATAAAAGCCCAGATTGGCTCGTCCTGATGATGGCCAAGGTTTTTTATATTTCTTTGGTTTTTTTTGCGGCAGGTTTTCTTTCGCAGTTTTCCTGTATCCTGATGACGTTATGCTGCTATTATTTCTACGCCCTGAACTCCCTTCATATCGGGACGCTCTCCTTTGATATTCTCCTGGTCACGCTGTTTCTCGTGGGCATGACCGGATATCCCGGGGACAATCTTTCGTTCGATTGCCTCATCCGCTACAGAAGCCTGCTGTCCCCGCGTCAAAGGCCCTTTTTTGTTCAGCGCCTGCTTCAACTGCAAATCGCCTCGACTTATCTTTACACCGGCCTCTGCAAAATCGCGGCGGAAGGAAACTGGTTGGACGGAAATCCTCTTTACTATCTTTACAACTCCACATCCGAAAGCGTGGTCAAACACTTCCCCCTGCGTTCCTTCCTGGCCCACCAGCCCGGCCTATGCCATGCAATCGGAATTGCAGTGATTTTGGGGGAGTTTTCCATGCCGTTTCTTTTATTTATCCGGAAAACCCGTCCCTGGGCCGTTGCTTTGGGATTTTTTTTTCACGTCCTGCTCCTGGTCACACTCCATGTGCCCACGATTTTCTTTTTCCTTTTCCCGCCCCAGCTTCTCCTGTTTATTTTTCCTCGCCGAAATCCTGGGCGGTAAAGACGGAAATAGAGGTGGAGGAATCTTTCCAGGCGTCAGCCGGAAGGCCGGCTTTCTGGGAGCAGAGCTCGCTCAGGAATTCCTCCTTGCTCCAGCCCGTTTCTTCCGCCACCTTGGGAAGAAAAAGCCCGGAGCGGCCGCCGCGCGAAACAATAACGCCGTGCTTCCCCATCACGATTTCATCTGAGCTCTTTACCTTTTGAGGCAGGCCGAGAACGGAAATCTCAATGCTAAGATCCTTGATTTCCTCTTTTCTCAAAGGCATGAATCGCGGATCATGAAGCGCTGACTGGATAGCCATATCCTGCACCGCAAGGTACAGCGGCTCGGTCGCAACCGTGTTTCCGATGCACCCCCGCAGTTCGCCATGCTCCCTTAACGTTACAAACACGGCCCTTTTTTCCTTCAGCCCCGGATCGCTAACCGGAATGTCGGGCATCTTTCCTGCCGTGAGATAAGTCTCTATCGTCTGCCGGGCAATTTTCAAAAGCTCTTTCTGCTGTTCCGGATTAAGCATGTCAGTATTCTCCCCGGTTGTTTTCTTGTAAAGAACGGAGGCGCCATATCCCACCACCGATTTTTTGTCTCCGGTCACATCGCCGCTATTCGCGTATTGCAAAATTTGAAGCCCCGTAGCTCCCATTAATTTTGCGATTTCAAGAAGCGTGAGCACGCCGGCGCTTCCGCAAAGTTCCCCTCGCCGGCTCGACAGATCCGCCCATAGGGCTTCCGCGTCCTTTTGAACCAGCCGGTCCAGCACCAAATGATCCATGGTTTGCGCCTTCTCATCCGGATGATAATGGCTCATATCCGTGGAAACCACAATCAGCACTTTTTTTCCCTGAATCGCGTTGAAAATGACGCGGGCAAGAAGCCGGCAATTATCGAGCGAGTCATCGCTCACGGCAATGGGAACAATTTTGAAATTTTTAAGCACTCTTTGCAGAAACGGAATTTGAACTTCAATGGAGTGTTCGCCCAGATGGGCCTGCGGGATAAATTTGAATTTGTCGCTTTCTTTAAGAATCGCGGAGGCAAGCTCGGAATCAACCGGCACTTCGCCCAGCGGCGTTTTCCAGCTTCCTGCCGGCCAGACCGACGCACCTTCAAAAAAACCGCGGTGAAAAGGCCCGAGCACAATGACCGTGTCAATCTCAAGGCCTTTGACCTGTTGATAAGCAAACGCCGCGACCTGGCCGGAGTAAACATAGCCCGCATGCGGAGCAATCAATGCGGCCAGCATGCCTTCCGGCCTGATGGAATGGGGAACCTTGGCAAGAAATCCGTCAATCATATATTCAAGCTCCGCCGGATCCGCGGGATAAAACCCGCCCGCCACCTGCGCCTCCCGGATTTCCTGACCATATGAAATTCCTGAAAAAGCAAAAAGGAATCCCGCCATGAATAAAAAGATGGCGCGAATTTCTTTTTTATTTGCCATAAATGACTTTCTCCAAAGTCAGCCCCTGCGGCGGCGCGGTAGGCCCTGCTAGGCGGCGGTCCCTGGATTCCACGATTTTCTTGAATTGCTCCAGCGTGATTTTACCGCGGCCGAGAAGCAGCAAGGTCCCTACGACATTACGGATCATATTGTATAAAAATCCGTCGCCTTCAAAAGTGAAAATGATAAACGGCTTCTTTTCCGCCACGGATGCCCGGTAAAGAGTGCGCACGGAACTTTTTTCGCCCGCATGCGCCTGAAAAGAACGGAAATCATGTTTCCCGACAAGAAAGGCCGCGCCTTTTTTCATCACTGCAATATCCAAAGGATGAGTATAGTGACAAGCGTAAAGCCTTGAAAGCGGAAAATTCACCGGATCCCGGAGAAGGCGGTAAATATAAATTTTCCGCCGCGCGTCAAATCGCGCGTGGAAATCCGGATCTGCCTCTTTGATTTCTCTGACCGCAAGATCTTCCGGGAAGTAAGTGTTGAGCGCACGCTGAAGGTTGTGGAGCGGAATAGTTTTGCGGGTGCGAAAACTGACTACCTGCCCCCGCGCATGCACGCCGCTATCCGTGCGGCTCGCCGGGATCACGTGAACTCTTTCGCGCAGGATTTTGAAAAGCGCTCTTTCAATCTCGCGCTGAACGGTTCTTCCCCGCTTCTGCTTCTGGAATCCGAGGAAATGCGTGCCGTCGTATTCAAGCACAAGCTTCACAAGCTTGATGTTGCGCATGGCAAGTTTAATGGAATGTCGCTTTTAATTCCGAATCAACCACTCGGCAATCTGGATGGCATTCAACGCCGCGCCTTTCCGGAGCTGATCGCCGCTCACAAAAAGAGCCAACCCGTTCTCCGAAGACACATCCTCGCGGAGCCGGCCCACCAGGATATCATCCTTGCCGCTGGCCTCAATGGGCATGGGGAAATAGTTCTTTTCGCGGTCATCCACCAGTTTCACACCGGGCGCCTTGGAAAGAATGGAGCGCGCCTCCTCCACCTTGAGCGGTTTGGAAAATTCGGCATAAATGGCCTCGGAATGCGCCCGGTAAACCGGCACGCGTATACAGGTCGCAGCCACGCGGATATGGGGCTCGTGAAAAATTTTTTTAGTCTCATTCCCCATCTTAACTTCTTCCTCATTGTAGCCATTATCTTTTACCTGGCTGTTGTGAGAAAAAAGATTAAAGGCAATTTGATGCGGCAGGATTTCCTTTTTAATGGGCTTCCCTTCCAGCAAATCCCTTGTCTGGCGCTCAAGCTCATGCATGGCTTTGGCGCCCGCTCCGCTCACCGACTGGTAAGTGGCCACCTTGATGCTTTGAATCGGCACTTTTTTATGCAAAGGAAAAAGAGGCACCAGCATAATGATGGTGGAGCAATTGGGATTGGCGATAATCCCCCTGTGTTTGAGAATATCCTCAGGATTAATTTCCGGCACCACCAGCGGCACATCAGGATCCATTCGGTAAGCACTCGTGTTGTCAATCACCACAGCGCCTTCGCGCACCGCATGCGGCATAAATTTTTTGCTGATGGCGCCGCCCGCGCTGGAAAGAACAATATCGATTCCCTTAAAAGACTGCTCCGTAAGTTCATCCACGGCATGCACCTCGCCATGAAAAGAATATTTTTTTCCTTTGGAGCGAGCCGAGGCAAAAAGCTTCAAGGCCTTGACCGGAAAATTTCTCTCCGCAAGGATTTTAAGCATCTCTTCGCCCACTGCGCCGGTTGCACCCACAAGGGCGACGTTGTAGGTTTTCTTTTCCTTCAGGGTGTTAGCGGCTCTCATTTGGATACTTTTTCCTTCGGTGCATTTTTTGACACATAATCTGCCAGCAGGTCTCCCACCTCGCTGGTGGAATAACCCATTTTCCCTGCGGCAAGACTTTTGAGTTTCTTGGAAGTGGCAAAAATCACGGCCTCCTCAATGAGCTTCGCGGCCTGCGTTTCGCCCAGCCAGTCCAGCATCATGCCGACCGCGCAAATCGCGGCCACGGGATTGATCACGTTCTTACCCGTGTATTTGGGCGCCGAACCGCCGATGGGCTCAAACATGGAAACGCCTTTGGGATTGATATTGCCGCCGGCCGCAATGCCGAGGCCCCCTTGAATGATGGCGCCGAGATCCGTGATGATGTCGCCAAACATATTGTCGGTTACGATCACGTCAAACCAATCGGGATTTTTCACCATCCACATGCAGGTTGCGTCCACGTGCGCGTAATCCGTGGTGATATCCGGATACTCTTTGGCGACCTCGTGAAAAGTCCTTTCCCAAAGATCCCAAGCATAGGTCAGTACATTGGTTTTGCCGCACAGCGTGAGCTTCTTTCTTTTATTCCGCTTGCGCGTGTATTCAAATGCGAAACGGATGCAGCGCTCCGCGCCTTTTCGCGTGTTGCGCGAAATCTGCAGGGCCACTTCCTGGGGCGTGCCCTTGTTCTCAAAGGATCCCTCGCCGCAATAAAGCCCCTCGTTATTTTCGCGGACCACCACAAAATCAATATCCTGCGGCCCCTTGTTCTTAAGCGGGGTTTCCACACCGGGATAAAGTTTCACAGGGCGGAGGTTGATGTACTGCTCAAGCCCAAAACGCGTTTTAAGCAAAAGTCCTTTCTCGATAATGCCGGGCTTCACATCCGGATGCCCGACAGCTCCGAGATAAATGGCGTCGTATTTTCTGAGGCCTTCGAGCTCTTCATCGCTCAACACAATACCAGTTTTAAGATAACGCTCGCCGCCGTAATTCAGCGTGTGCGCCTCGTATTTAAAGCAGCAGGCCTTGGAGGCCGCCTCTAAAACTTTCATTCCTTCGCGCACCACTTCAGGCCCGGTTCCGTCTCCCGGCATCACTGCTATTTTGTACATAAATGATTCCCTCCCCTTACCCCTCCCAATATGGGAAGGGAATGATCCCATTAACTTTTGACCGCGAGCCCCTCTTGTGGACTTGAAGCGGATGCATATTCTTTAACGGGAATCCGGCCCGCGAGAAACGCCTTGCGGCCGGCGGAAACCGCCTCTTTCATCGCGCTAGCCATAAGCACCGGATCCTTGGCGCAGGCCACGGCCGTATTCATCAAAACACCGTCCACGCCAAGTTCCAGGCAAATTGCGGCATCCGAAGCCGTGCCCACGCCCGCATCCACAATCACGGGGCAGGATACCGTTTCCCGAATAAAACGGATATTCAACTTGTTCTGAATTCCGTGGCCCGAGCCAATGGGCGCGGCAAGCGGCATCACGCAAACCGCGCCTGCGGCCTCAAGTTTCCGGGCCATGATCGGATCGTCATTGGTATAAGGCATCACCAGAAATCCTTCTTTGACCAGAATCTCCGTGGCGCGAAGCAGCGCTTCTGTGTCGGGCAAAAGCGTTTTGGGATCGCCCAGGACTTCCAGTTTCACCAGCTCGCCCAGCCCCAGCGCGCGTCCCATGCGGGCAATGCGGCAGGCATCTTCCACATTGTAAGCGCCCGCAGTGTTGGGAAGCAGCGTGTATTTTGAGCGGTCAAGATAATCGAGAATCGTTTTTTGCGCGGGATTGGAAAAATCCACCCGCCCCACGGCTACGGTGATCATTTCCGTTCCCGAGGCTTCATGGGCGCGGCGCATGATTTCAAAATCCGGGTACTTTCCGGTTCCCAGAATCAGCCGCGAATTAAATTCGTAAGATCCGATTTTGAGTTCTGTGTCTTGCATAAAATTCACGCCACCAGCGCTTTGCGTTCGGCTTGTTTGTAAAGTTCTACGTATTTTTTCGCCGACGCCTTCCAGGAAAAATCCGATTTCATCCCGTTTTTCATAATCCCAAGCCATGTTTTCTTGTCTTTAAAAGTGGAAACAACCTTGTCCATGGCTTTGTAAAGGGCTTCGGGCTTGTACTCTTTAAACACAAAACCATTGCCCTCTCCGGTCCGCGCGTTAAAATCCGTCACCGTGTCCGCAAGCCCGCCGGTTTCCCGTACCAGGGGCACGGTTCCGTAGCGCATAGCGATCAATTGCCCCAGGCCGCACGGCTCATAATAGGAAGGCATCAGGAACACATCCGCGCCGGCGTAAATTCTTTTGGCCATTTTCGGATCAAAAAGAATATTGCACCCAAATTTTTTTGAATATTTCTTGGCTAAATCGCGAAAAAGCAAATGATACTTTTCCTCGCCGGTTCCAAGAAGCACCAGCTGGGCCCCGAATTTTTTCGCAAAATCATTCATCACCGGCGCCAGGATGTCAAATCCCTTCTGGTCCGCCAGGCGCGAGATCAATCCAAAAACCGGAATATCCGGAGTTACTTCCAGATTGTTCTCCTTCTGCAGCGCCTCTTTGCAAATGGCCTTTTTATCCAGATTCGAAAGTGAATAAGGAAACGCGATCGCAGAATCCGTCTCCGGATTCCACTCCTCCAGGTCAATGCCGTTCACAATGCCGTAAAGATCCGCTTTGCGTTTTTTCAGGACGCCTTCCATGCCGCAACCGAATTCCGTGGTCTGAATTTCCTCGGCGTACCTTTCGCTCACCGTGGTGACTGCATCCGCGTAGACAATCCCGCCCTTGAGAAAACTCACTTTGCCGTAAAATTCCATCCGCTCCATGTGAAATTCCTCCCATCCAAGCCCGGTGGTGGGAAGCGTGTCCGGCGGGAAATTGCCCTGATAGGCGAGGTTATGAATTGTAAAAATCGTCCGCGTTTTTTTGAAAAAGGGATCGGTCTTGTACACCGTTTTTAGATACACCGGAATAAGCCCGGTTTGCCAGTCATGGCAATGGAGAATGTCCGGCTTAAAATTAGCGACCTTGAGAAATTCGAGAGCGCCATGCTGAAAAAACGAGAACCGCCGGTCATTATCGGCATAATCCCCGTGCGGCGTGCCGTAAAGCTCGTCCCGGCCGAAAAATTCCGCGGAGTCGATGAAATAAACCTCGATCTTTTCCTGATGCAGCGCGGAATAAACCCGCGCAAATTTTCTTTCGGAGCCGACCGGAATCTCCAGCCCTTCCACGACCTTTTTCAGCCCGAACTTAGACGAGTCCACCTTTTTGTAGCGCGGCATCACCACGCAAACTTCATAGCCCAAATCAACCAGCTCGCCGGGCAGCGAACCGCACACGTCGGCTAATCCGCCGGTCTTGGCGTAGGGGGTCATTTCCGAAGTGACAAAAACCACTTTCATGCCGCTGCCTCTTAAAGGTTTACGGGGAAGTTTAAGGTTACCCTAAGACTTTGCTTCCGCAAAGCCTTAGGGTGGCCCGGCAGTTTTTGCCGGGTTCACTTTACTTCGAGGACGCAGTTCGTGGAGCCAAAGCTGTTGGAAGCGTATTCAACACCGGACTTGTTTTCCCAGCGACCGTCCACTAAAAACCGATACTCGTACCGACCGGTTTTAAGCCGGAACTGGCCCTTCCAAAGGCCGTCTTTTCCCTTTTTCAAGAAAAAAGAATCCGTTTTCCAGTTGTTAAAACTGCCCGCCACACTGACTTTGTCCGCCTGAGGGGCATTCAATTCAAAGTTTACGTCCCTATCTAACACCTTTTTTTCTAGTGGGTTAGATTGAGTTTTCTGAACCGGGGATTTAACCTCGGCTGTATTGCCTGCCATAAGAACCTCCCTTTTTATTGCTAACTCTTGAATCCGTAAAACTATGTGAATATATAACAAGCCCCATTAAATTGCAAGCCCCAGCAAATCGGGCTTGCCTTTTCGGAAAATTCCAATATAATGACGCTTCCTTAACCGATCGAAAGGAACGTTATGCGTATTTGTGCGATTTGCGGTAAAAGGCCCATTTCAGGCAACAGCATTGCCCGGCGCGGTTTGGCCAAAAGCAAGGGCGGCGTGGGTATCAAAATCACGGGAATTACAAGGCGCCGTTTTTTGCCCAATCTTCAGAAGATTCGCGCGATTCTGCCCGGCGGTTCCATCAAGACCGTCAAGGTTTGCGTGAGCTGCATTCAGGCCGGCAAAATTACCAAGTCCGCCTAAAATCCCCCCACACTTTCTTCAAATAAGCGTCCCGGCCTGAGCCAAAGCGGTAGAATTTATAACGGACGGGATTTTTTTCGTAGTATTTCTGGTGGTATTCCTCGGCAGGATAAAATCTAGAAACCGGCGTGATTTCGGTCACAATGGGCTGGCCGAAAACGCCGCTCTTATCAAGCTTCTCCTTTGAGGCCTCGGCCAGCTTTTTCTGCTCTTCGTTGTGATAAAAAATAGCCGTCCGGTATTGCGTACCCGTATCCGCAAACTGTTTGTTGAGCGTCGTGGGATCAATATTGTGCCAGAAAACATCAAGGATCCCGTTATAACTCACTTGCGACGGATCAAAGGTCACCTCAATGGACTCGGTATGTCCTGTAGCGCCCGAACAAACCTCTTCGTAAGTGGGATTGTTTTTCTTGCCTCCCGCATACCCCACCGTGGTTGAAATCACGCCCGGCAATTTATCAAAGGGCGGCTGCATGCACCAGAAACACCCTCCCGCGAACGTCGCTTTTTCATATGGCTTTGAAGCTCCCATTGTTTTTCCCTCCTGACCAAAAACCTGCGCCGTAAAAAGCACCGTGCAAATCGCCGCAAAAGCGAATAACTTAGTTCTCATTTTATTTCACGAAGCAAGCGATGACAATTTAATATCTTTCACTTCAAGCACGAGAGAATCCTCTCCCTGCCATGTACGGCGGTCCGGCGTGTAGACAAGATCCACAGCGCCTTCTGTCCAGTTAAATGGCCGGGCGTTAAACCACAAGGCCTCCAGTGTGGTTTCGCCGTCCGAGACCCAGAATTTAAGATGCCCCGTTCCTATCATGGCGGGTTTGCTCTTGAGAGAAAGGCCGCGGGTGAGAAAAACCGGCTTGGGATTCCCGGCACCAAACGGTTCGAAGAGATCTAATTCCTCCGCAAACTTCCGCGAAAGCTCGGAAAGTTTTAATTCGGCTTCCACCTCATAGGATTTCACCAAATGCTCAACCTCCAACGTGGAAAGGGCTGTTTCGTTAATAGCTTTGCGAAACGCTTCAAGCTGATCCATTTTAATTTTAAGTCCCGCGGCCTGCTCATGGCCTCCGTGCTCCACCAGGTGGCTGGAAGCTGCATTCAGGGCCTTGAAAATATTGAAGTGGCGGATGGACCGGGCCGAGCCCCGGCCGAGATTGTCTTCGTCTATGCTGATCACAATGGCGGGACGGTAAAATTTATCAACCAGCCGCGAAGCCATGATGCCGATCACACCCGGGTGCCAGCGCTTGTCCCAAACCACAATGACGCGGTCGCGGCTGAAATTGAATTCGCGCTCCACTTTTTCCACCGCCTGTTTGACCGCCTCCCTTTCAATGCGCCGCCTTCTTTTATTTTCCTCTTCGAGAATCCCGGCCAGACTGCGCGCTTCCTTTTCATGCTGGCTGGTGAGAAGCGTGAGCGCGATGTCCGGCGAATCCAGCCGGCCCGAGGCATTGATGCGCGGCCCGATCGCAAACCCGAGATGCATGGTGCTCCACCGGCCGCGCAGTTTAGCGATTTCGGCCAAGGCCTTTATTCCCAGATTGCGGCCTTCGCGGCATTTTTCTAATCCGTATTTCACAAAAATCCGGTTTTCTCCGGCAAGAGGCGCCACATCCGCCACCGTGCCCAAAGCCGCGAGGTCAAGAAGGTCATAGGCCTCCTCGCCGAGAAGCGCGCAGGCCAGTTTAAAAGTCAGGCCAACAGCCGAAAGTTCCTTGAAAGGCTCTCCCGACGGATCCACCAGCGGATGAATGATGGCCGAGGCATCCGGAAGCCCGCGGGGCGATATCTGATGATGATCTGTGACAATCACCTCCATGCCCGCGGCTCTGGCTTCCGCAATGATTTCAAAAGCCGTGACACCGCAATCCACCGTGATCAGAAGTTTCGCGCCTTTTCTTTTGGCGAATTCGATACCTGCGCGAGTCAAACCGTATCCGTCATGAATCCGGTGCGGAAGAAAAACATGGGAGTCGGCGCGAAGCCGCCTGAAAGTATGCGTTAAAACAGCCGAGGCCGTGATCCCATCCACATCGTAATCGCCGTGAATCACGATGGGGCTCTTCGACGCCATGTGTTTGCGGACAAGATGCACGGCTTCGCGGATTCCGGGAACAAGAAATGGATCCGCCAAGTCTTCGAGCTTGGGATCTAGAAATCGCTGAATAGCCTGCGGCGAGGCAAACCCGCGGCCGAGAAGCAGTTTGACGGTGAGAGGACTTAAATTCAGGGAACGGCTGAGATCCGCAATCCAGTCGTCCTGAACCTCCGGCTGGTTTTCATACCGGAGCGCCCAGGAGGTCTGCATGATTTACTTCTTTCCGCCCTTCCAGTCAACGAGAAGCGGACTGGCCGTAAAAATTGTGGAATAACTTCCGGAAATACATCCGATCAGCATGGTGAATGCAAAATCGTTGATCACATCGCCGCCGAAAAGGAAAAGGATCACCACGACAATAAACACGGTCAAGTTCGTCAAAATCGAACGTGAAAGCGTCTGGTTCACGCTCAAATTCACCAGATCTTTGAACGTCATGCGTTTCATATTCCGCGCGTTCTCTCGGAAACGGTCAAAAATAACGATCGTGTCATTGAGCGAATAACCGATGATGGTCAAGATCGCCGAAATCACCGGAAGCGAAATTTCACGCCCTGACAAAGCCACGACACCGAGACACACAAACGCGTCATGAAACTCGGCGATAATGGCGCACATGGCGTACCGGAAATCAAAACGCCAGGTCATGTAAATGATACATCCGATCATGGCGACAAAAAATGCTTTTACGGCTTTTCCGCGCACTTCAGCGCCGGCCGCAGGTCCCACGGTTTCTGCGCGCAACACATCGTAATTGCCCTTGCCTATAAGGGTGTCCAGCGCCTGGTGGATTTTTTCAGGGTCCCCCGCATTGGTCCGGAAAAGCACTTCATTGCGGCCCGCTTCCCCAAAATTCTGGATATTAATATTTGCAAGCCCGGCTTTTTCGGTCGCTTTGCGGATATCTCCAAGATCGACGCGCTGCTTGAATTTAATCTGCTCCAGCATGCCTCCTGAAAAATCCACCCCGTAGTTTTTTTCCCCGCGCATAAAAAAACATGTCAGTCCCACGCCAATTACCACGATTGAAAGGAGATACCCCGCGGCGCGCCACTTGATGTAATCAATCTTGGGCACCTCTTTAAGAATATTGAACATCTTGAGACTGACCGTACGGTTTCCGGTCGTGAGCGTGTCAAAAACCAGTTTGGTGACAATAATCGCGGTGACCATGCTGGCCACGATACCGATACACAGTGTCACGGCAAATCCTTTGATGGGGCCCGACCCGAAATAAAACAGAAGCAGGGCCGTGATCAGCGTCGTCACGTTGGAATCCACAATGGCGCTGAAGGCCTTATGATAGCCGGCGGAAATCGCGGAACGGACTGTTTTGCCCGTCCTCAATTCTTCCCGCATTCTTTCAAAAATCAGCACGTTGGCGTCCACCGCCATACCAATGTTCAACACCAAAGCTGCGATACCGGGTAAACTGAGAGATGCTCCGAACATGGCCAATCCGCCCAGGGTCAAAAGCACCATTAAAAAAAGCGCCAGGCTGGCAATCATGCCGGGCACCAAATAATAAAAAGACATGAAAAGAGCGACCAACACGCCGCTGATAAGGCAGGCCTTGGCGCCCTTTTCAATAGAATCCTTTCCCAGACTGGGACCGACCACCCGGTCCTCCTCCACGATTACAGGCGCGGGAAGAGCGCCGGCGCGAAGCACGAGCGAAAGATCGCTCGCGTCCTCATACGTGAAGCTTCCCTCGATCTGAGCCCTGCCGTCCGGAATCACGACCCGCATTTGCGGAGCTGAACGAAGCTCTCCGTCAAGAATAATAGCCAAACGCCGGGGAATTCCGTCCGTCTTGAATTTGCTCACGGCCAGCTGCGTCACTTCCGCAAATTTTTGGGCGCCTTCCTTGTCAAACTCAAGCGACACCACGGGCTGCCCAAAACTGCGCTGGTCAAAAGAAACGATGGCATTCACCAGTTTGTCGCCATTCAGAACGGCTTGCTTTTCAACCAAAAGATCCTCATGGTGTCTTTCCTCTTTAAGCTGTTTGAGCTCATACCCTTCGGGGATATTTCCTTTCAAGGCCTGCTCCAGAAGTTTGGGATCGTCGGCCACCAGCTTAAATTCAAGAAGCGCGGTTTTTCCGAGAATATCCAGCGCCCGTTTGCGGTCCGTAACCCCGGGGAGCTGCACCACCACATGGTCCACGCCCTGCTTGGTGATACTGGGTTCTGCAACTCCGAATTGATCAATGCGGTTCCTGATCACTTCAAGCGCCCTGTCAACCGCATCCTTTCTTTGATCCTTAGGAAGCTGCTGAAGATCAACTTTGAGCAAAAGGTGCATTCCTCCCTTGAGATCAAGGCCGAGATGAATTTTTTCCTGCGGGGGATAGATTTTCCAAATCGAAAGGGCAGTCAGACCCACCACCAAAAGGACTTTCCACTTGTACCATTTATCCATAAATCATTTCCTCTCTTTCAGCACCCATCTTCTTTAATTTTATTATCGGAGGATAGCAATTATGCTTACTTATAACGGCAGAATCCCGGGTTCTTTTACTCTTTTTGGGATTCCGTCTTATCGCTGATCGCGCTCTTAAGAAACTCTATTTTTGTGTCGCCGTCGCCCACCTTGAGCACCACAATGTTGTCTTTGACGCCCACAACTGTGCCCAAAATCCCTCCCGAGGTCACAACCTTGTCCCCCTTCTTGATATTCTGAATCATGGCCTGCTTGTCCTTCTCCTTTTTCTGCTGGGGCCGGATGAGCAGAAAATAAAAAACGCCGAACATAAGGATGAGGGGAAAAAATGCCATAATCGGATTTGCTTCTGTGCCTTGCATGATTACCTCATTTCTTCATCATAATGGTTCTTAAATGATTTTTTGAATTTCTCAAACCGGTCTTCCGCGATAGCCTCCCGGATATTCCGCATCAGCTCCAGAAAAAAATGGATGTTATGCAGGGATAAGAGCCGCGGCCCCAGGATTTCATCCGCATTGAAAAGATGCCGCAAATAACTCCGCGAAAAATTTTCGCAGGTGTAGCAGCCGCATTTTTCATCCAGCGGGGCCATATCTTCGGCATACGCGCCATTCCGCACCACCCTACGGCCCAGGCGGGTGAAGGCGCTGCCGTTTCTTCCATAGCGCGTGGGGTTGACGCAGTCAAACATATCCATGCCCACGTTCACAGCCTCGAGAATATCCAGCGGCGTACCAATGCCCATCAAATACCTGGGCTTATCTTCGGGCATGGCCGGACCTATCCCGGCCAAAATTTCATCCATCTTTCCATCCGGCTCGCCGATCCCGAAGCCACCCAGAGCATAGCCGTCAAAATCAATTTCAACGGTTCTCTCCAGCGATTCTTTTCTCAAATCCGCAAAAAAACCACCCTGCACAATACCAAAAAGCGCCTGGGTTTTCAGCGTGTGACAGGCCCTGGAGCGCTGGGCCCAGGCCAGCGTGACCTCCATGGACTTACGCACCTGGGCCTTATTCTCGGTAAACGGCGGGCATTCGTCAAACACCATCGCAATATCGCTTCCGAGCGCCTCCTGAATCTCCACCACCAGCTCCGGCGTGAACCGGATTTCCCGCCCGTCAAAGTGAGAGTTAAAAACCGCCCCTTCCGGAGTCACTTTGCGGAGCTTGGCCAGAGAAAAAACCTGATAGCCGCCGCTATCCGTGAGCAGCGGCCCTTTCCAAGCCATGAATTGGTGCAGGCCGCCAGCCCGGCTAATTATATCGATTCCCGGCCGGATGTAAAGGTGATAGGCATTGGAGAGAATGATCTCGGCCCCGAGATCTTCAAGCTCGCGGGGAGTGAAAGTTTTGACCGTGGCCTGGGTTCCGACAGGCATAAAAGCCGGCGTATGAAAATTTCCGCGTGTGGTCTTGACAAGACCGAGGCGCGCCTTGGTTTTGGGATCTTTTTTCTGCAGCTCAAATTCAAATTCCGTTTTTTTTGTTTTCATAAAATCATCATCGCGTCGCCGTAGGAATAAAACCGGTAACTTTCGCTAATGGCCTCGCGGTAAGCCTTCATCAAAAGCTCATGGCCCGCAAAAGCACTTGCCAGCATCAGCAGCGTGGTTTTGGGAAGATGAAAATTCGTGATCAGCCGGTCCACGGCTTTAAAATGGTAGGGCGGATAGATGAAAAGCGCGGTTTCTCCGCAACCCGGCCGGATTTCCGTAATTCCCCGCTGACCGGAAGAAACAAGCGTCTCAAGCGTGCGCACCACCGTGGTCCCGCAGGCCGTGATTTTCTTTTTTTCACCCAGCGCCCGATTCAGTTTCAAGGCAGCTTCCGGGGAAACCTCGTAAGCTTCCGGATGCATGGCATGAAATTCGATCTTTTCCTCGGCCACAGGCTGGAAGGTTCCGTATCCGACATGAAGGGTGATGAAAACGGTTTCAATGCCCCGGGCTTTTATTTTTTCAAGAAGCGGCGGATCAAAGTGAAGCCCAGCCGTGGGGCTTGCAACCGCACCCTCCTTTTTCGCAAACACGGTCTGGTAAAGCGCGCGGTCGATGTCCGTATCCGGGCGGTCAATATAAGGAGGCAGCGGCACGCGGCCTAGAGCATCCAGCGTTTTCTCAAGGTCCCCATCGCACCAGAATTGAATGCGCCGCAATCCCGAATCCTGCCTCGGCGCATCCAATACTTTGGCTCGCAAGGAATTTCCGTTTTCGCCAAGAAAAACTTCGCTTCCCTCCCTCACCCTTCCTCCGGGTTTGATTAAAACTTCCCACGCATCATCACCCAATTTTTTATGAAGCAGAATTTCCACCTTCCCGCCCGTGGGTTTGCGGCCGAACAAACGCGCCCTGATAACCTTGGTATCATTCAGCACCAAGGGATCGTCCGGCTCAAGGTATTCGGGCAGATCCGAAAACTTACGGTGTTCGATTTTGCCGGTGCCCCGGTGAAGCACAAGAAGCCGCGCCTGGGACCGTTCAAGCATGGGCTGCTGGGCAATCAGGGCCAGCGGCAGTTCGTAATCAAAATCAGAAAGTGCGAGTGTACTCATACATAGTAGAAAAAACCCAGGGGGCAAGATCAGGCCGAGGGAAGGTGCTCTCCTCTCAAAATCCGGGGAATGGGCTCGGTATCGATCCGCATACCGCCGCCATGCTCAATCCGGATGGTGTACAGCGTGCCGGGAAGAAACATCGACCCTGGCGCTTCAATCTGCGCATTCTTGATGCCTTCCTGTGTTCTCTTGGCCGGATCAAGCGCGTATTGCCAAAATTCACGCCACAGCTTGATCTCATAGGGATCAAGAAGCCCTTCGATTTTATATCCCGCGGGAATATCGTAGACCTCGTTGATAGGAAAAATTTGCGGTTTGTCGCCGTCAATCACAAAAGCTTTGAGAAAAATATACGCGCTTTTGCCTTTTACCCGGTCCCCCGCCTCCACCAGTTCATCCTTGAAACGGATCACCATCGCCTGAAACTGGATGATATTGCCGTGAAAGGTAAAATAGCGCGGCGCGAGCGGCTTGTTGTCCACGGAATATTCCAGAAATTTAATGGTCGTCAGCACTTTTTTGGTGGCCTCATCCAGCTCCGTCCTGGTGACAATCACTTCTGCGATCCGGGAATCCGCCTTCAATCGTTCAATCACTTGGCCGAGAATTTGGCTCTGATAAACCTTGCGCGCTGCCATAAAAATGGCAATCCCGATCGGAACCACGATGATGAGGTGAAAAATCGCACGAAAAATCGGTTTAGGTGTCATAGGTTTTTTATTATTGCTTGTTGGCTCTTGCAATGATAAAACTATTGCTCCCGGCGGCTTCGTAGAAGCCGCCATCTTTGCGCCCGCCCCGTTTTGCTTCGCGAAAGGGGCTGAAAAAATTTGCCATTAAATCTATATTTAGCGCCCGTAGCTCAATTGGATAGAGCACAAGCCTCCGGAGCTTGGGGTTAGAGGTTCAAATCCTCTCGGGCGCACCAACTCTCCTTCCAGCTGAATCGGCTTCTTTGTCGTTACAACCCGCGAATTCTGGTGATTTTAGCGCCGGGATAATAAAATTCAAGGATTTCCCGGTAGGTTTTGCCTTGCTCCGCCAGGGTCTTGGCCCCCCACTGGCACATGCCGACTCCATGCCCCCAGCCGCGTCCGGCAAAGGTCATGCGGCTGCCCCGACGGATGACTTGCAAATCCTTAAGACTTTTCACCACATCCGGCCCCACGGCCAGCCGAAAATCATTGGCGCGCAGGACCAAACTGCCTCCTGCGTGCCGGATCACGATTTCACGGGCGCGGCCTGAGGCGTCCCATTTTCCCGGGATGATTTGGCTGATAGCGCCTACGCGATAACCGGCCAGTTTGAGTTTTCTTTCCATATCGCTGATCGAGACCGCTTTTTCCCAGCGCTGATATTTGGATTTCAGGCAGTAGAAGCACTTCACGCCCTGCAGAGCGGGATGCGGCTCAATATCCCAATTGTACTCCGGATGCGTGGTCTGGCCCGCGCAAGTGGAATGAAAATACGCGGGGAAGATTTGTTCCCGAAAAGTCAAAATCTCGCCGCGCGTCTCATCAACCACGCGGTCCGTGGCCGCATGCTCAGCGCCGTGGCCGCCGTAAACCTGGCCGATCACATCCCCGGCCAGCATGTAATCTTCATTCTTTTTGGCGAGCGCCTTGAACATAGCGAAGGTTCTCGAGGCCACGGCCTGGGCCTTAAGCGCTTCTTCCTGCCAACGGTGAGGCATTTCACTGGGCAGCACGCCTTTGAGGTAGTCCTCCACTTCAAGCTCATTCACGACCATGAGTTTGCCGTGCGAATCCCGCAGAATCTGGACGCCTTCCCGGTAATTCCTGCTATCCACGCGGATGGAACCGTTGTCACTCATCACCCGGATTCCTGGAAAATGAAAATCCTTTGCGCCAAACCGGATTCCCCTTCCCCTTGCGGTGATCTTTGTTTCTGAAAGCCGCAGCCCGCGGTCAATCAACGCGCGATTGGGCATGGCTTCCACGCGATAGGGGGCATCTGCGAACAGCGTTACCTGATCCTTATTTTGCAAAATCGCCACCCGGATGCGGTTAAAGGAAGAAGGGTTTTCCGGCAAAGGCAGGGATGCGAGATCCGCTTCCGCGGCCAGCGCCACCTGCACTGAGAAGAATATTAGAAAAAACGCAAGCTCCCGTTTCACAGCTTGGTCGGGCCGCCGCTCGCGGCTTGGTCAGGCAGGCCCGAGCTACCCGCTCGGGCTCGCCCGGGTTTGGTCTCCAACGACTTTTTTATTTTTTCAACTTCAATAAAAACTTTTTCTAAATTTTGCTTGGCGACTTCAAGAAAACGCCTTTGCTCCTGATTGAGTTCGCCCATGCCGCCGAGAAGCACCACATCAAGCGCCCCCAAACTGGTTGACAGAGAATTTTTCATTTCTTTCAGCCTATCCCGCAGGAAAGGACGTTCCGCCGCCACAGGGGCCTCCTTAATCAAGAAGTGCTATCTCGGTCAGGTGTTTTTTAAAGGAATCCGATTCTGTAAACTGGAAGGCATGGAACCCCATTCTCCCTGCCGCCTCGATAATCTCTTTTCTATCATCGGCAAAAAAGGTCTTCTCCGCAGAGGTATTGGCGCGCCGCACCGCTTCCTCGAAAATCTTGGGGTGCGGCTTGCGCACTCCCATCTTATAGGAAAGGATAAACTCCTTAATATGCCGCAGGATAGGAAACTTCCGTTTCACAAATTCAAAATGGAGGGGATTGGTGTCCGAGATGACAAAAATAGGATAACGGCCGGCCAGGCGTTCCACCAGAGGATCCATGCCCGGATTTTCGGTGAAAATATCATTCCACGCGTCCGTAAACTCCTCCGGCGATATCTTGAGCCGGAGATCCCGGATCACGCGCGAAACAAATTCCTCCGAGGTGATTTTTCCCAAGTCAAAAAGCTCGCCCAGCCCGGATTGGATAAACTTGGACACGATGGAGAAGATGGGAACACGGGAAAGTTTGGATAGTTTTCTGGCAATAATGACATGATCGAATTTGACCAGGACATTGCCCAAATCAAGGAGCACAAGATCACAGCTAAACTTCATTCCTCTTTTAAGACTTCCTTAATCACAAAATCAATTTCTTCGATCGTGGACGGCTTTTCAAGAAAGGCCGAAACCTTGAAAGCCTTGAGAATACGATCTTTTAAAGTTTGATCCGCCACGGTATGACCCGTGCTTATAATGACACGCGTCCCTATCCCCAAGGTGGAAAGTGCGCGAAGGACATCCTCCCCGCTCACCCGCGGCATATTGATATCCAGGATCAGAACATCCGGCTTCTTTTCCTTGAGAAGGGTCACGGCAGTCTCCCCATCCGTGGCAGAAAAAACCTCATATCCGATATCCTGAAGCAGCAGACTGAAGGTTTCGATCAAATCTTTTTCGTCATCGGCAACCAGCACGGAAACGGCCATCGGACATCTCCCTTTTATGCGCTAAGTAGTTTAAGCATTTGGGAAGTCAGAAAATCTGTATTAATCTATCATAGAACCCGCAAAAATCCATTTGAAATCGCGGCCCGGGGATGGGCTCGGGCCTAAAAATGCGCCTGATGCTCGGGCAGACTTACGGTCTCAAGCTGGACCGTGGAGTGAAAAATCCGGAATTTCTCCTCCAAAAGGCGATTGACCTCCCGCAGAATATCATCCGGCCGCGCCTGCTTCTCAATATCAAGGTGCGCACTCAGCGACTCCTTCCCGCTTGAAATCGTCCAAACGTGCAGGTCGTGAACATCTTTCACTCCCTTGACTTCAAGCAGGCAACGTTCCAGTTCCTCCAGATCAATATGAAGCGGCGTGGCCTCAAGCAGGATGGAAACCGAATCCCGCAACAGCTTCCAGGCGCATACGGCAGTCAATGTGGCAATTAAAAAGCCGGCAAGAGCGTCGGCATAGAGCCAGTGGAAATAACGGATCGAGAAACCGGCGGATAAAACTCCGACCGAGCCCAGCATGTCTGCAACCACATGAAAAAAAGCGCCCTTGAGATTTAAATTATTCCCTTCCGCGCCTTTAAGAATCCGCATGCTGGCCAGATTTACCGCCAGTCCCATCCAGGCAAAAAAAAGCATGATCCCGCTATGGACCAGCGCAGGAGCCAGCATTCGTTTAAAAGCTTGCGTAAGAATCAAAATGATCAGGTTCAGAAGGATCACACCGTTCGCCAGGGCGGCCAGAATTTCCATGCGATGGAATCCGTAACTCATGCGCAGCGTGGGCGGTTTCTCCGCAATCCAGAACGCGAACAGGGCAAAGGAAAGGGCGAAAAAATCCGTGAGCATATGGGCCGCATCCGCTAGAAGCGCTATGGAGCCGGACCAGAATCCCCCGGCAGCCTCTGCTATCATGAACGCAAAGGTCATCGAAAGACAAATCCCTAGGGCCTTTTTACCCCGCTGCCTAAGAAGCGCCTGTTCCTCGTGAAATTTCATCATCACTCAATTCCTTCTTGAAAAATATCCCGTCTGCTGCCTTGACGCCGAGGGATTCGAGCCGCGACCGCATTCCGGAAGACATGAGGCCCAGATTTAAGACATGAATTTGAGAGGAAGGAAATTTTCCCTTCAACTCGCCGATCTGATTGAGAAGCGCCTCGCCCTTCCCATTTATATAAACAAAATCATAAGGCCAGAAAACAAAAACTTTATTCTGTGCCGTGGCTACGTAAGGAGCCCCTTGTTGAAAGCTGATTTGGGTAAATTTTTTCTGCTTTTCCGCGAGTCCCATGAGCATTTCAAGCGCGGTCATAGCCTGCTCGGCTTCTTTTTCAGATTTGATATCGGAGAGCCGGTCAAAAACTTTTTGCCATCCTTGAGCGGAACTTAAGGATTCCAGATAAAACCGTATCCGGGTTTGTTCCCGGGGATTAAAGTAGGGATTTTCAAGAAGAAATTGGTCGATGGGCCCGTCCTCCAGCCCTTTGGCCTGGAAGGCGTTCCGGTTAAGGTCATAAAGCTCCCACGCGTCCTTGGTATTGACCATTTGATCCGCCGAAGCGCTGACCCCGCCCGCAGTCAGGGCCACGGACCCGATCAGCGTGACCGGGACGAGAAACTGGGCCACGGTAAAAGCGGCGCTGCCGCTCATCCGCCTCTGGGCAATGCGGTCAAGCTCCCGGATGAGATCCGGATTTTCCGTATAGACATCCGCCCCGAATTCATTGGCCACATCTCGCCTTGCGTTCTCAAAAAGTTTTTCTTTTAGCGAAGGTTTTTTGAGAGTTTTCCGTTTTTTCTTGCTGAACAGGCGCCCTCCTTTTTTAAAAAATTCGCCGGCGGCATTACCCACATTTTTAACCGTTCCCACGGGATGTGTGGCAATCAGTTGAAAGCCGCGGCCGAGATCACGCACCGAATTTTCGGCGCCCTGCGCGACCTGGTCGCCGGAGGCCTTGGTTTTTAAAAGCCGGATCAATTCGATTTCCTTAAGCAGAATGGCCAGTTTTCTCAAGCCCACCGGTTGGTAGGACCCATACTGGCTTTCCACGGAAAACGTAAGATCAAAATCCGAGGAAACAGCGGCATTTTGGCTAACCTTGTACAAGTCGCTTTTCAGGGCAACTGTTTTCCCCCAGGGAATTTTCGCGACCGGATAAGATTCGAATGTTTCAGAAAATTTTCCTGAAAAGGGCAGGGTAAATCCCGCGACAAAGAAAAAGGAAACAAAAATAACGCCGATTCTTGAAGTGGAGGATAATTTTTTCACACGGGAAGCCGGCTGATAATTTTTTGCGCGCGCGTGACAGATGCTTTGGGGACTGCAATGCCCGTTCCCTTCAGAAGGTTGCCGTGAATGTCCTTCTTGCCCTGCTGATAGACAATACACTCCATCCCTTCTTCCTGCAACCGTGCTTGAATCTGCTGGGCCTCGTCAGCGGAGGCAGTCTCATACACCTGAACCCACGTTTCGCCGGGATGGGCTCTTTTCATTTTGGGAACATTTTTTGTCCAGCCCCAGGGATATTCGGGCTTGAGAAACCGGAAAAGATACCAGGCCGCAAGCCCCAAAAGCACCAGATAAACCATCACTTCTGCCATAATATTCCTCTTTTATACCCTTCTATCGTCTAATTTTCAAGCCGGGCGTGGCTTTTATCCATTTGCCTGGAAACAAAATAAAGAATCAGGCCCAAGGAGGCCAGAACAAATCCAAACAAAGATTCTCCCGGTTCCGTGGCAATAGCATTGCCTATAAATAGGAAGGTGGATGCCACAAAAATAACCGGCGTCAGGGGATACCCCCAGACCTTGTAAGGGCGGAAATCATCCGGCCGTTTATGCCTCAGGATAATCACGGCAAGCCCCGTGAGCGCGAAAAAAATCGAAATGATAATGGTCGTGTACTCCATCAACTGGTCAAAAGTTTTGGTAAGGACAAGGATCACTGCACAGGCGCCGTTGAAAATCAAAGCCATAAAAGGCGTGTGAAAGCGGGCATGAACCGTTGAAAGTTTTCGGAACAACGCGTGATCCTCACCCAAAGCGTAAAGGATCCTGCCGCCGGTAAGAATATAGCCGTTTAGAGCTCCGAAAGTGGAGGAAGCCACAAAAAGCGCCACGAGCTTGCCGCCCCAAGGGCCAATCATTTTTTCCACCACCGCGGAAGCCACCAGCTTCGTTTCCCTGATTTCATTCCCGGAAAGATACAGGTAATACACCAGGTTGATGAGAATATAAAGCAGGGTCACGCCCGCAAGCCCGCCGATAATGGCCAGCGGTAGATTCCGGGAAGGATTTTCAACCTCCTCCGCCACATACGCCGCCTCGGTCCATCCGCCGTAAGTCCACAGGACAAAAATAAGCGCGAGCCCCGCGGATTGGATCATGGAAAATGAAAACTTCTCTCCGGTCACAAGCGGAAAGATGTGGCCCTGATGGATTTCTCGCGGCAAAAAGAGCAGACCAAGAACAATGATAAAGGCAAGTGCCAAAACTTTGATGGTGGTAAAAATATTTTGAATAGTCTTGCCGTATTTTAATCCCACCATATTGGCAGCCGTAAGCGCAACGATGGCAGCCACGGCCACGGCCCGCGTATAATCCTTCGGAAATCCCACCAGGTAACTGACATATTCGGAAAAAACAAAGGCAATAATGGCGATGGTGCCGGTACGCTCCACAAAAAGTTTGGTCCATCCGAAAAGGAAACTGACCAGCGAACCGTAGGTTTCCCGGAGGTAAATATAATCCCCGCCGGTTTTCGGGAAAAGCCCCGCAAGCTCCGCATAACAAAGCGCGCCTGTCATGGAAAGCACGCCGCCCGCCACCCAAGTCAGAAGAATGGCGAGAGGATTTTGTAAATGCTGGGCAATGGCATGGGGCACCCGGAAGATGCCGGCGCCGATGATGCAGCCCACGACAATGGCAGAGGCATCCCAGAGATTAAGCTCCCTGACAAAGCGGGATTTGTTCATGAACGGGGGACAAGATCTTCGGCCTGGTAATGTTCCCAGAGGACTTTGCGGAAGGTATCGTTCTCCTCCATGAGGAGAAACATCCGGTTTCTGATTTTTTCCACAAAAGGTTCGCGCTGCGGGTATTTTTCCTGATTGACGAAAAGATGAAGTTTCTCAATGTACTCGTCAATCACTCGCGCGTTTTTCCGGATCTGTTTTTTAATGATCTCCAACTCCACCGCGCTGAGCAGTTTGGTTGATTCATCAAATGAAAGCGTGGATCTTTTTGGAATCTCGTAACTTAAATGAAATATCATAGCCCCCGCTTGTTTTATTAAGTCTATCACATCAACCATGGAATCGACAAATCTCCGCTTTTCTTAACGCTTAAAAACGATTAACGAAATTGATAATCTGCCGGATGCGGCCATAACTGTGCCGGTTAAAAGGAAAAGCAATCCGCGGGAGATCCATGTCTCTCCCCTCATAAGCTTCTTCGGGAAACGCCTTGACCGATTCGAACCGGCCCTTGGGTTTTAGAACATCCCGGAATTTTTCGTTAAGCCCCTCCATCATTTTGGGCGTTATTCTCAACACGCGGATCACAAAAAGCTCCCCCACATAGCGGGAAGAGTGGTAATTGGAATAAAACCGGACCACTTCTTCCACCGCCTCATCCACGTCGGTTGTGATCTTGAACAAATCCATATCCTCTTCAGAAATAAAGGCGCCGCCACGAATCTGTTTCCGGACAAATTTGAGCCATTCCCGCCAATAGGGGTTCTTGGGATGATCGACCATCACAATCGGCAGGGGCTGGGCCTTGCCGGTCTGCACCAGGGTCAGGACTTCAAACCCCTCGTCCTGGGTCCCGAAGCCTCCTGGAAAAAGCGCGATGGCATGGGATTCCCGGATAAAAATAAGTTTGCGGGTGAAAAAATATTTGAGGTTGATGAGTTTTTTATCTTCCCGGATAAACGGATTGGCCTCCTGCTCATGCGGAAGCCGGATATTGATGCCAAAACTTTTTCCCGCTCCGGCCCCGGCATTGGCCGCCTCCATGACGCCGCTTGCCGCACCCGTGATGACCATCCATTCCTTCTTGGCAATCTTTTTGGCAAAGAGCCTGGCCATTCGATATTCCATGGAGGTGCGGCGGGATCTTGCGGATCCGAAAACACTCACCTTTTTAATGCTTCGGTAGGGCGTGAAAACCTTGAAAGCATAGCGGAGTTCTTTGAGCGCTGTGTTAATGACTTTAAGATCCCCGCGCTCGGCTTTTTCGTCGATCAGTTTGAGGGCGGTGATGATCATTTCCTGTATCAGAAAGGAATTTTCAGCGCCGCCGCGCTGACGAACAAGCTCCTCGATCGCTTTGTCAAATTCCCCGCCCGCCTTGTAATGGATGCTCATGGCTGCTTAATCAAGTAAAGTCGGACAACTCTTCATCCGCTCTTTCCGAGTTATCCACCTTGATGACAAGACAGCCGTGTTCTTGTCCTTCCGTGGCCGTGCAGTAGGCATAATCAATGTTGATGTCGGCCTGCGCCAGACGCTGCGCAATATCCGTAAGAATCCCGGGGCGGTTCTCCACGTCAAGGACCACAACCTCCTGTTCAAGCACGTAAAACCCTTCCTGCTCAATCAAAAGAAGCGCCTTGGTGGGATTATCAACATAGAATCTTACGACCGCGTGATCCACGGTGTCATGGATGGACAGGGCGAGAATATTGACGCCATTGTCGGAAAGCGTCGAGCAGGCACGTGCCAGCATGCCGGGACGATTTTCAAGAAATACAGAAAGCTGTTTTTTGACGGCCATAATGGTGTGAGGAAATTATCATTCAAAATTGCGGCAAATTCAAGGAAAGAAACTTCTTTCGAGGTCAGGTTGCGGCGAGAAGCTTTCTAGGCCGGTGGAGAGCTATGAAATAACGCCCTTTCCTTTTTGCCCGGAGAAGCGCCTTATCCGCCTGGTCGATGAACTTTTGCGGCGGTATCTCTATTCCGCCCTTCACAGACGTAACACCGAAACTAAGTCCGAGATTCGCAGCCGCGGATTTGCCCTGCTGCTGTTGAAAAATGTCTTTGGCACGTGCCCGGATACGGTCACATACGCGGACCGCTCCCTGAACATCGGTTTGGGGAAGAATCACCGCAAATTCATCGCCTCCGTACCTGGCCGCAATATCAATATCGCGGATGGAGGTTCTCAAGAGAGATGCTATCCGCTTCAAAAGGTCATCCCCTTTAGGGTGCCCAAACCGGTCATTGAAAGTTTTGAAATCATCCACATCCACCATGATAAGTGAAAACGGAAAACCGTGCCGCTCCGACCGCTTGAGCTCCACGCGGATCATCTGCTGAAAGTAGCGATGATTGAAAATTTCCGTCAAACTGTCGATCACCGCCTGGCGGCGCGTTTTCTCAAATAGCAGCGTATTATCGATGGCGGTTAGCGCATGCGAAGCCAAAGTGGTGAGCAATTTCAAGTTTTCGCCCGTATACACTTCCGAGAGCAGTCCAGCGAGATAGGGATTTTTCGGCTGACTGCTATTTTTGAGCGGTTTATGAAGTTCAAACTGGCAGGTGTTTTCTCCCGCAGCTACGCATTTTGTTTCCTGGATTTCGACTTTCTTGCGGAAAATTTTTTCCATCAGGCCAGCAAGAATTCCCGCCTCAAGATAACAGACAGGTCTCTTCAGGCCTTTCAAGCCCCGGCAAGTCATGCTCTGCCCGATGCGAATGACAATATCATGCTCCTTCACCCTCGAAGCCTGAATCTGCGCCAGGCCAAGAGACTCAAGCACGGGAATAAAATCATGGGCAGGTCCGCCCGGAAGGAGGGAGGCGATTTCTTTGCCCATGAGGTAAGCAGTCACCACTTTGCGGCCGAAGGCAATGTCCTGGAGTGCAAGTGAACGGTAGGCGTCAAAAAACAAGTTGCCACCCTTTTTGGGGGGAGGTATAAGCCGGCCCGATGTGCGGGGATAGTCCAATTTCTTGCCCTGCGTGATTTTGACGATTTCCTCCAAGTCTTCCGTGACCTGGGAAAGCCGCTCCATCACCCGGATACCTGCGACTTTTTTAGAGTCTATCATGTGCGACTGGGGCATACGTTATGATTCTATCATCGGCCTTGCGAAGTGGAACTTTAAATTCCTCCGGGCCTGGGATCCCTCCACAAAGGTGTTCGCTGCCACCGTTCGATTTTCCCGGTACGAAAAGGTTTCTGCCTCGTCAACGCTCGGTTCGCCCCACCGAGGCGAACCATCGCTCATACAAAGGCTTCGCGCTGGACACCGTGGGCGCTCAGCCTTTGCAATGTGCCTCGGCAAAACCCTTTTCGTACCATTTTTCTTCAAACCGTTTGACGTTACAAATATCTGGAAAGAATAAAAAAATTCAACCATCGAAAAAACATTTTTTGATATCTAAGAAAGCGGGAGACCCCAAGCTTTCACCTGAGAGAATCTCCTCCAAAGAATAATTGAAGTAACTCAAGAGCCCCTCATCAAATAATACATCGCGAAATCGTCCTTCACATGTATCAGAATCCGCAGATTCAAGATATTTGCTCATTTCCCGAATCGGCTTTGGCGAAACAATGCCAACTTTAAGGTTTCTTTTTTGAATGGCTTGTATTATCGCTTCATTAATGTGTTTATCGCGAAAGCCATATCCAATGATTAATAATCGCAAGTCGCGTTCATCAAATACACTTTTAAACAAATCCCAACTTTTGTTCAATAGAGCGTGGTGATTTATTTCCTCGGATTTGCGGTTTCCGATTAACATTAAATGGCGTCCGTCCGCTGTCTTCCAATGAAAAGAACCGTGCAACTTCACGTAGAAAGAATGCTCGGAATCAACACGCATCTTGACTTCATTTGCGATCGGATGGAAATCAGAATCCTCAAATGCTCTGCGGGGACAATCGATCAGATCAGGCGCGTCTGTCTCTGCGGGATAGAGAAAATGTCTAGCATTAAACAATGAATCGTACCCGAACCGTTCGATAAGCCAATCCTGATTAAGGGTAAAAAAGAATCCTGTTCGACCATTTTCGCCTTTAAACAATTTAATAAATGCTCCAAGGTTTCTGAGCGTCTTCGAACGAGGGCCTGGCTCACTCCAATTTATAATAGCCTGGTCAATTTTTTTGTATGCGTTAATAAGTGCCCTTGTGAAATTTTCCGCTTCAGGTCCAGAATCTTTAGCATTCACGATATCTTCATATGCGCGCTCGTAATCAAAATCTGGAAAAAGTCTTTCTTCCCTTAACATTTTCTCTCGCAACTTTTTTGAACTCTGCACAAGCGGATCATTAAAAATATGCGCCCACATTTCATCCGCGAGAAATCCACCGAAGTTTTTTGTAAACCCAGCTCCTGTCAATAAAATATGTCTGTTGACTTGCATATAACTCCTTGTAAATTGTCTTTGATTATCCTTCCGCTTAATTCAGAAATCAAACAGTTTGGTCGCAATGATTAATAAGCGCGGGAAGGGTTTTGCCGAGGCACATTACACAGGCTGAGCGCCCACGGTGTCCAGCGCGAAGCCTGCGTATGAGCGAGGTTCGCCTCGGTGGGGCGAACCGAGCGTTGACGAGGCAGAAGCCCTTGCCGCGCGTGGCAGATAACCTCCGCAGAAAATAAAAAAGCCCGCGTCTGGTTTGACCCAAACGCGGGCTTGAAATTAATCCCGGCGGCTACCTACTCTCCCACCCCCGTTTCGAAGGCAGTACCATCGGCGGAAGAGGGCTTAACGGCCGTATTCGGAATGGGAACGGGTGTGACCCCTCTCCTATGACCACCGGAAACTTGTTGGCCCGATTAAAATCGAGCCTAAAAAATACAACTGCATAAGGGCAAAAACATCTTTTCGCCTTCGTCCTCGCGTTATGACTATTTATTAGAACAAATAGTCAAGCCGAACGGCCAATTAGTACCGGTGAGCTAAAAGTGTTTCCACTCTTACACCTCCGGCCTATCAACCTGGTAGTCTTCCAGGGGCCTTATTACCCGTCTCGCGACGAGTTGGGAGTTCTTATCTTGGGGAAGGCTTGGCGCTTAGATGCTTTCAGCGCTTATCCTTTCCAGACATAGCTACACGGCTCTTGCCCTTGGCAGAACAACCGTCACACCAGAGGTCTGTCTCTTCCGGTCCTCTCGTACTAGGAAGGGAATCCCTCAAAACTCCTACGCCCACGACAGATAGGGACCGAACTGTCTCACGCATGTTAATCCACTATTTCTAATGGCATGGACTATATCTTCACCCTTCTCGATTCACTCGAGGGAGGGGCTGACGTTTTACCGCCTCGCAACGCGAGGCAGTCTCATCGCTACGACTACAGCGAATCAGTCTCTACGGGGAAAAGATTTGCTTTTTCAAGAAAGGTTTGAATGGTTTGGCTGGTATTGGTTCGCTTTTTCGAATAATTGAAACTTGCCGTTTGATCCACAAGTTTGCTTAATCGAATCAGCTTTGGAGGGGTCATCCTTTCGGGATGGACTCCAATTAACTTTAATACCCGCCTGGCCAGGGCTTTCTTTAAACGAAGATAAGGATAAAGAAGTCGCAAAATTTTCTCTACCTCACGCAAACCGACAATAGTGTATTCCGCCATTCCGTCATTTCGCTGGCGGATATAACCCGATCGCAGCTTGCGTTTTAGCCATTGGAGGATCTCTTGACGATTTTGTTTCTGATAGAACACCACGCTGACTCGAATCTGATACCCGTAAATATAATCTTTACGGCGTACCAGCTGCGCCATCAAGCAACCGTCACCATCCAGAAATCCTGCAATATAAGCTTTTTCTTCGCTTCGCAAATCTGATCTTCCCTCGGTATTGCCCTCTTAAATAGTTCGAAATTTAAGGAGGGTTTCACCGATTTCAGTCAGATTTATTTTACCGTATTTCGACGGTAGAACGCAATGTAATTTACGTTCTGAACCCAGCTCACGTACCGCTTTAACCGGCGAACAGCCGGACCCTTGGGACCTTCTCCAGCCCCAGGATGCGATGAGCCGACATCGAGGTGCCAAACCGGGCCGTCGATATGAACTCTTGGGCCCGATAAGCCTGTTATCCCCGGCGTACCTTTTGTCCGATGAGCGATGGCGATTCCATTCTCCACCACCGGATCACTTAGTCCTGCTTTCGCACCTGCTTGACTCGTTGGTCTCGCAGTTAAGCTCTCTTTATACCTATACGCTCGACGTGCGATTGCCAACCGCACTGAGAGAACCTTTGAACGCCTCCGTTACAATTTGGGAGGCGACCGCCCCAGTCAAACTGCCCGTCTGGCAATGTTCCCCACCCGGATTCACGGAATGAGGTTAGAACCTTAGTTTAATCAGACCGGTATTTCACATTGTGACTCAGCCCAAGCTAGCGCCTGGGCTTCAACGTCTCCCGGCTATGCTACACAAATCAAACCAAAATCCAATACCAGAGTACAGTAAAGGTGCACGGGGTCTTTCCGTCTAGTCGCGGGATCGCGGCATCTTCACCGCTGCTACAATTTCACCGAGTTACTCTCTGAGACAGCAGCCAGATCGTTACACGATTCGTGCAGGTCGGAACTTACCCGACAAGGAATTTCGCTACCTTAGGACCGTTCGTTTATGTTAACTTCCGGTTTCCCGGAAGACCGGACTATATCATCTTCTGAATTTTTAACAGAAGTTTGGCGTATAGTCTCTGAGGATTCCTGAATCTTTTCCATGATTTCGTTTTCTGCGTACTTGCGTTTGCCACCGTCATTCATTTCTCTCCGTATTTCCAAAATTCTCTGAATACCTTGCCTTTTCAAATGTTCGCCGTTACGAATCATCTCGGCAATCTGACAGAACTTTGAAAAATCCCGTTTCTTTTTTGCTGAAAGAAACCCGTTTCGTTTAAAAAACGGAATCACGCTTTCCCAAAGAGCATTAAAGTTGTTGACCTCATAGTACCAAACGCCATCGGGTCGGGACCTTAATGTTCCGCAACCCAAATGCCGTTTGAACAAGGCTAGAATCACTTTATCTTTCTGGGAAATATTGAAGCAGAGAGAAACTTTCCATGGCGACTTATAATCTTGCCGAGGCCGGAAGGAAACATTGAAACTTCCTTCTCCGTCGACAAAACCCGCCAAGTAAGCATTTACGTAATCACTCATGGAGACCTCCTTCAGGTCTTTCCTGCTGATTGTCCCTATCTGATAGATTGTCACGATTCCGGCATTTTCCGGAATGTACTATCAGCTTAGCGGGATGTTCCAGCATATAGCCAAATTTTACAACTACTGTGGTCCAGACAATAGTTACGGCCGCCGTTTACTGGGGCTTCAGTTCTGCGCTTTGAACCGGCCTTGCGGCCAGCCCTAACACCTCCCCTTAACCTTCCAGCACCGGGCACGTGTCACTCCCTATACGTCGTCTTATCGACTTAGCAGAGAGATGTGTTTTTGTTAAACAGTCGCCTGGCTCATTTCACTGCGACCTCCTCGGGCTCCATTCGTACGAACTTCACCCTACAGAGGCACCCCTTATTCCGAAGTTACGGGGCCATTTTGCCTAGTTCCTTAGAGAGTATTAACTCGAGCGCCTTAGGATTTTCTCCTTACCCACCTGTGTCGGTTTATAGTACGGACACTTAACGAACTCACCTCATGAGCATTTCTTGGCAGTGTGGCGTGAACAAGTTCGTCCTTCCTCGCGGTCGGACTCCCTAACACCTCTCTCCTATCCCATTACAGAATAAGGTACGGGTTTGGACGCGTACAACCAATCACGCGATTGTCTAGCCTACTGCGCACTCACAAGATTCAAACGCTCGCCAAGCGGTGCAGGAATTTTGACCTGCTGTCCATCGGCTACGCCTAACCGGCCTCGCCTTAGGGCCGACTAACCCCGGGCGGATTAACCTTCCCCGGGAAACCTTAGGTTTACGGCGAACGGGTTTTTCACCCGTTTAATCGCTACTCATTCCGGCATCATCTCTTCCCAACTCTCAACCGCTCCTTACGGTACGGCTTCAGCGTGTTGGGAATGCTCCCCTACCACTCACGAATGCTCCGCAGAGATTCGTAAATCCGCAGCTTCGGTACGAAGCTTTAGCCCCGATCATTTTCGGCGCGAAGACTCTTGACTGGTGAGCTGTTACGCACTCTTTAAATGGTGGCTGCCTCTAAGCCAACATCCCAGTTGTCTATGAATCTTCACATCCTTTACCACTTAGCTTCAATTTAGGGACCTTATCTGGCGGTCTGGGCTGTTTCCCTCTCGACAACGAAGCTTATCCCTCGCTGTCTGTCTCCTGGAATAAGGCAACGGGTATTCGGAGTTTAATTGGGTTCGGCAGGCTGGTAGGCCCCCTAGCCCATTTAGTACTCTACCCCCCGTTACTATTTATCCAAGGCTAGCCCTAAAGCTATTTCGGGGAGAACCAGCAATTACTGAATTTGATTGGCCTTTCACCCCTTACCACAGCTCATCCAAGCACTTTTCAACGTAAACTAGTTCGGACCTCCGCGAAGTGTTACCTTCGCTTCATCCTGGCCATGGTAAGCTCAATCAGCTTCGGGTCTATTGAATGCAACTATTCGCGCGTTTCGCACTCGCTTTCGCTACGGCTTCTTTCCTCACAGAAATTAACCTCGCTGCATCCAATAAGTCGCCGGATCATTATGCAAAAGGCACACAGTCAGGCATTCTCCGGCCTTACGGCCGAAGCATAGCCCTTCCATCGCCTGTAAGCTCTCTGGTTTCAGGTTCTATTTCACTCCCCTCACCGGGGTTCTTTTCAATTTTCCCCTACGGTACTTGTTCACTATCGGTCGATGGAGAGTATTTAGCCTTAGGAGATGGTTCTCCCGGATTCTTGCCTGGTTCCACTTATCAGGCAATACTTGAGCAAAAACCAAGGAAGACTGTTTTTTTTCGCCTACAGGACTATCACCTTCTTGGGTGCGCCGTTCCAGGCACTTTGACTAAAAAACAGTTTGGTAACTTCCTCCGTCCCCTGCAAGGGACGACAGTCTCGCTCGCAACACCGTAAGCAAAACGCTTGCAGGCTTGCATGCCTACGGTTTAGGCTATTTCCCTTTCGCTCGCCGCTACTCAGGAAATCGAATTTCTTTCTCTTCCTGGAGGTACTTAGATGTTTCAGTTCCCCCCGTGTGGCCTAAGAAACCTATGTATTCAGTTTCCCATCCTGAGGATCACTCCCCAGCAGGTTGCCCCATTCGGAAATCGCGGGATCACGGTTTGTTTGCAACTCCCCCGCGCTTATCGCAGCTTACCACGTCCTTCATCGCCTTCCACCGCCAAATCATCCACCAGAGGCTCTTAGTAGCTTGACTAAACTTTCTTTCTAAGAACGATGCATTTTGTGCATCACCTGATCACCTGTTTTGCAGGCAACCAAGTTCGGCTGAAGACATTGAGTTTCACGACTAATGAAAACTCAATGAGTCTCAATTGCTTGCGCAATTGAGACATGCTTTTGCGATCTTATGCAGTTGTCAAAGAGCAAATACTACAACTTCTATAAAGTATAAAAGTCCAATATAAAAATTATCAAATGATTGAAATCCAGAACACTATTTGGAGATGAGGGGATTTGAACCCCTGACCCCCTGCTTGCAAAGCAGGTGCTCTCCCAGCTGAGCTACATCCCCTAAAAAGGAATCCCTTTTAGGGCTTCCACTCGGGGATTTTTAAAATGTGTATGAATTATGGTGGGCCCAAGTGGATTCGAACCACTGACCCCTGCGTTATCAGCACAGTGCTCTAACCAACTGAGCTATGGGCCCAATTGGTTAAGTAGTTAATTGGTTAATTAGAACCAATTAACCAATTAACCAGTCCTGTCAAAACATGATATTAAGATTGCTAGTGCGGGAGCCAATGCTTTCATATAAGTAGTCCCTAAGGACTCCTTAGAAAGGAGGTGATCCAGCCTCACCTTCCGGTAAGGCTACCTTGTTACGACTTAGTCCCCCTCACTAATCACACCTTCGACATCTACTTCCCTTGCGGGTTAGATGAATGCCTTCGGGTGCAACCAACTCGGGTGACTTGACGGGCGGTGTGTACAAGACCCGGGAACGTATTCACCCCGCCGTGACTTATGTGGGGTTACTAACGATTCCGGCTTCACGGAGGCGAGTTGCAGCCTCCGATCCGAACTGGGGCCGGTTTTTTGGGATTGGCTCCCCCTCACAGGTTCGCGACCCTTTGTACCGGCCATTGTAGCACGTGTGTAGCCCCAGGCGTAAGGGCCGTACTGACTTGACGTCATCCCCACCTTCCTCCTGCTTATCGCAGGCAGTCTCCTTAGAGTTCCCGGCTTTCCCGTTGGCAACTAAGGATAAGGGTTGCGCTCGTTGCGGGACTTAACCCAACATCTCACGACACGAGCTGACGACAGCCATGCAACACCTGTGCAAGTTCCGGGCTGGATACCGGTCGTCCCCCTTTCAGGTTCCTACTTCATGCATGTCAAGCCTGGGTGAGGTTCCACGCGTATCGTCGTATTAAACCACATGCTCCACCGTTTGTGCGGGTCCCCGTCAATTTCTTTGAGTTTCAGCCTTGCGACTGTACTCCCCAGGTGGGACACTTACTGCGTTAGCTACGGCACCGACTGCGTATGAACGCAACCGACACCTAGTGTCCATAGTTTACGGCAGGGACTACCGGGGTATCTAATCCCGTTTGCTCCCCCTGCTTTCGCACACTGAGCGTCAGTAATGGGCCAGAAGATCGCCTTCGCCACTGGTGTTCCTCCCGATATCTACAGATTTCACCCTTACACCGGGAATTCCATCTTCCTCTCCCACACTCTAGCCCGGGAGTATCGGATGCCATTCTATGGTTAAGCCATAGGATTTCACATCCGACTTTCCGAACCGCCTACGTGCCCTTTACACCCAGTAAATCCGAACAACGCTTGCCACCTCTGTATTACCGCGGCTGCTGGCACAGAGTTAGCCGTGGCTTCCTCTCCAGGTACCGTCAAAGAATGAGGTTGTTGACCCCATTCCTTTCGTCCCTGGTGACAGGAGTTTACAATCCGAAGACCTTCATCCTCCACGCGGCGTCGCTTCGTCAGGGTTGCCCCCATTGCGAAATATCCTCGACTGCAGCCTCCCGTAGGAGTCCGGGCAGTATCTCAGTCCCGATGTGGCTGACCATCCTCTCAGACCAGCTACCCGTCATAGGCTTGGTAGGCCGTTACCCTACCAACTACCTGATAAGTCGCGGGCTCATCTCCAGGTGACAGGTCCGGCTTTCGCCGAATCCCCACCATTTTCTCTCTTTCTCCGAAGAGATTGTGAGCTTATCGGGCATTAGCCCTCCTTTCGGAAGGTTATTCCCGTCCCAGAGGCAGATTACCCACGTGTTACTCACCCTTTCGCCACTAAGCTTCGAAAAAGCTAAAGCTCCGTTCGACTTGCATGCCTAATCCACGCCGCCAGCGTTCGTTCTGAGCCAGAATCAAACTCTCCATAATATAGAGTCTGCCCCTTTTTCCACAAACACCTGCCGTAAGGCCGGTGCAGTGCAAAAGGAGCTAAAGCTTGAAACATTGGCCCCGCACTAGCAATCTTTCAAAGAGCGAATTTTAAAATTTCGAGAAAAAAAGCACTTTTTATGCAAAAGTGCTTTTTCACTGATTTTCAAATTAGCCAACTAAGGCAGGCGCATATAGTACTCACCGGCCTTATAGGTGTCAAGTTTTAATTTATATATTAACCCCTTTAAATTATTGGAGTTCTATTGAATTATTATAGGACGCTTAAAAAATTTTCAGCTCTATTCAACAGTAACTGATTTGGCTAGATTTCTCGGCTGGTCCACATCGCGTTTGTTGAAGACGGCGGCGTAGTAGGCAAAAAGCTGGAGGGGAATCACGGCAAGAATCGGAGAAAAAATTTCTTGGGTCATGGGAATCAAGAAGGAATACTGGGAAAGCTTTTTGATTGTGTTGTCTCCGCTTGTAGCGACGCTCACCACAATTCCCTGCCGGGCTTTGATTTCCTGAATATTGCTGATCATTTTCTCATAGGTCTTGGAAGCGGGTGCGATGCAAATCACGGGCTGCTCCGAATCGATAAGAGCGATGGGGCCGTGTTTCATTTCGCCGGCCGCATAGCCGTGCGCATGAGCGTAGGTAATTTCTTTGAGTTTCAACGCGCCTTCGAGGGCATTCGGAAAATTATATCCGCGGCCGAGATAAATAAAATTTCTCTTCTTAAAAAGTTTACGGGCGCACTGCTTGACCGCCGAGTCCCGGCGCAGGGTTTCTTCGATCTGCCGCGGGAGTTTTATCAACCAGGTGATGAATTCACGCATCTGGGCGCTGGACAAATGGCCCCTTAATTTGCCGAAATAAATGGAAAAAAGCGCCAGCACGGTAAGCTGGGCCAGATAGGCCTTGGTCGAAGCCACGCCGATTTCCGGGCCGGCATGTGTGTAAATCACGCAATCCGCCTCGCGGGCAATGGTGCTTCCAACCACATTCACAATCGCGAGGGTAAACGCCTTCTTCTCTTTGGCTTCGCGCAAAGCTGCCAGCGTATCCGCCGTTTCGCCCGACTGGGTGATCAGAACGACGAGATCCTTTTCATCCACTACCGGATCCTCATAACGGAACTCGCTCGAAACCGAAGCTTCAACCGGGAGGCGCGCGCATTCGCTCAGCATGTATTTGCCGACCAATCCGGCGTGATAAGCCGTTCCGCAGCTTACTAGATGAATTTTTGAAATCTGCTTAAAACGCTTTTCGATTTTTTCACTAACACTTTCAAATTTGATTTTCCCGCCGCGCAAACGCTCTTTCAAAATCGTATCAACCACTTGCGGCTGTTCATGAATTTCCTTCAGCATAAAATGCGGATACCCGCCCTTTTCCGCTTGCCGCATATTCCAATGGATCCGGACCACGCTCTTTTTGAGGAGCTTTTTTTCGCCCAGTCGGAAAACCTCCACCCGGTTCGCGCTCACGCGCGCCATTTCATTGTCATCAAGATAAATCATGCGGTTGGTATAGGAAAGAACAGCCGGCGCATCGCTTGCCACAAAACTCTCCTTTTCACCGACTCCGATCACCAGCGGATTGGACCGTTTAAAAACAAAAAGGGAACCCGACTCATAAGAAGAGACCAGCACAAAAGCAAAAAACCCCTCCATTCTGAGCAAAGCTTTCTGAAACGCCTTAAAAACATCTCGACTGTGCTTAAAATATTCCTCAATAAGATGAACGGCGACTTCCGTGTCGGTCTCGGAACGGAAGCGGTGGCCCTTGCGCTGGAGTTCGTGCTTCAACTCGGCGTAATTTTCAATGATACCATTGTGGACAAGCGCGAATTTTTTGGAACAATCCTGATGCGGATGGGCATTTCTTTCAGACGGCTCACCGTGCGTGGCCCAGCGAGTATGGCCGATGCCGACATGACCTTCAAGGAGATTACCGTTGAGTTTGGCCTTGAGGCGGCCCAATTTTCCCTGTTCTTTGATAATGTAAACGCAGTCATCTTCGCTCCGGGTGCCAAGGCAGGCGATTCCGCTGGAATCATAGCCCCGGTACTCCAGCCGCTCCAAGCTACTTATTAATATGGGAAGGGCTTTTTTAGGCCCGATGTAACCGACAATGCCGCACATGGAAGGCATTATATCCGTAGGGAGGGAAAGCTTCTAGGGGAAATTTCTAAGCAGCTCGTCCGAGGGTCTTGGTGGCGTCGTCTGCGGCGCTGATGCGCTTGATGAAATCCACCAAATTGGCGCCAACCAGCCAGGAATTTGAAGCCGCATCAAAACTCGCCACGCCCAACACCGTGCTATACAATTCAAAACGCTTTGCCTTGTCCGGAACTTCTGCAATTTGCCTTAAAAGCGCCACGGCCTGATTGGGATCCAAGCCGGCCTGCAAAAGTTTGTCCGTATCAAACCGGAAACGATCCGTTTCAATCGAAACCTGTAAATCGCCATAAACGCTTTTTGCCTTGCTGATCAGAATGCCCTGGTCATATCGCGGCGGAATGCCACGTTTCATCTCTTCAGAGGAAGGATGTTGCGAAAAAATATCGGCTACGCGAATTCCTTTGGGGCTCAAAATTTTTATCAGGTTGGACAAAGCCCGGGGTTTCTGCCGGTTTCCTGCACCTTTGCCTTCCCCATTCCACAAGGCCATGACCAAGTCGCCCTGTTTCAGGCCATCAGCCAGGCGTTTGATTTGATCTGTTGTCGAATGGGCCAAAACTTCCATATCAAGCAATACGGCAAGATTTCTCGACGCATCACGGGATGAAACGGGCTTCACTCCTCTTTGGATAAAGAGCGGTCGGTTAAGAATCCAGTGAATATCCTGATTCGCCGCCTCAATCGCGCGGTCAACCGAAACCGGCTGATAGATCCCCCCCTCAAGCAAGGCAAGAACCGGCTCAAGACTTTGCGCGAAAATCCTTATCACATTTTTCGGATAATCCGGCCGAACAAACCCTCCCGCAACGAAAATCACCGTCATCGCTTCTGCCCTTGTCAAAACATCCCCTGTAAGAGCTCTCAAATGGCCGGCAAGTGCTTGCGGGGAAAGTTCCTCTTTTCCTAAACTCGCTGCTTTTTTCTCAGCGCGTATTCCATAAAGCTCAATCTGTTCTTTCACATACCCCGGAGGCAGGGATTCATCGTTCCCGAATAAAACTCCTGCGGACGGATCATCGATGAACACATTAGCCAGCGGCATCTGCCGTTGAAGAGCCGCGTGGGCGGGGGTTGCCTTCACTATTTTACTTCGAATTAGATGAACGGGTTCTACACGATAACCAAATTCATTCTCCAGAAGGCGAGTCAAGGTTTGAAGAAAATTCTGCCGCGCCCTTAATGAAAAAGGGCTTCTTAGCATAAACCATTCGGGAGAACCCAATGGGGCCAGCGGCAAATCAGAATGTTTCAAAGCATCCTCATAACCGGGGCCATACCATTCTCCGGGCATGGGATCACGATCCGTGAGATGCACGAAAAGTTTCTTGCCATCAGGGGATGGTTTCAACACCCGGTCAATTTCTTTCAACGCCTGCCGCAACTCTTCTTCGCTGTGCGTGTAAGTGAGCGCATTAAGGCCTGTGACAGCTTCGAAAGACTGAGCAGGGAAATCCTTCATATCGGTCCAATCGCCTTGTTGGACATGAATAGATGGAAATCTTTGTTGAATCTCCGTGAGAAAGGACTGCATATAATCAAAAGCTGTTATCCGCGAAAGTTCCTGCTCGCCAAGTCCTGAAAAATGCCGGCCTGTTGCAGAACCAAGATCCAAAACTTTTCCATCGGGAAAAATTTTTTCAAAAATTCCTGGCCAAAACTCAGCACCCATCACATCCCGGAAAAGCTCTTGGTTAAACACAAACCCCCTTTGTGCTCTTGCCAAATTACCGGGATCATAACCTTTCAACATTCTCGTGTAAGGAATCTCCGGCCCACCCTCCACTTCAACTGCCACATTCTGCACGAGGGCGCCGTTGACATCCGTATAAGGCCCACCAAGGACTTGTCCCAGTCCAATATCCGTCATCACTTTCTTCTCTGCTTGATTCCCCAAACTCGCCCCCTCGCTTTCGCTCGGGGACTGCGAAAAGCCTGCGCCGCTCGGAGTATAGAAAATCTCAAAGACAATGTCCGGGTCAGGGTCAAGGCGACGGACTAAGAAGCCATGGTGTTTGTCAGCCGTATCGTCCTGAATCGAAAGGATATCGCCGCGCAGTTGTGAAAGCTCAATCTTTAATTTTCGGATGTCTCGCTCTGTGTAAGAGGACAAAACGACTGGATCCTGATCGTCCCAGTCTTGCACAATGCCGACAATTTCATGAATCCTTCTCCAATTCTGACGGGCCGTTGCAATATCAAAAACAACAAGATGAAACGCTTCCGGATAAGCAGGCATCGCCCAACGGACGGGGATGCCTGCTTCCTTCCTAGGTTCGTGCTCGACAAAAAGATTATTCTGATCATCAAGTCTGATCCGGTAGTCGTGAAACTGGCTGTCATCCACCGCACTCGTTAAATCGTCATAATCCATGGCCGCAAATTCCTCATCGGTCATCGCTGCGGTTCCATTTTTGTAAACTCGGATGCCAAAAGAATCTTCTCTGCGTAAATCCTCGGCGCTGATAAAAAACAGGGACAATTCATCCGGAAGCGATTTTGGAATTTCACGGCCGCTAGCAAGCCGGTGATTTTCGTTTTCCGCTCCCAGACTTGCGCCTTGGCCGAACCCGGCACCGTCGGAAATGGTACTTTGGCTGCGGGCCAGCGCTTCCACCTGCCAGCCAATGGTCACATTCTGGCGGGTAAACGGCCGAAGTATTTGAACTTCAAATCCAGCGTCCTGAAAAAGATGACGCAATATTGCTTCATCTTTATTCCCATAAACCGCGGCTTTTTCCGACAAAAGTCTCATCACTTCTAAATAGTTCTTATATTTTTTAACCTCACGATTCAAATACTCCAGCGCTGCTTGGGGATTCGTATCGCTTCGCGCCTCGACTTGCCTCATTAAACTTTGAATTTTTAAAAGCTCATCGACATCCTTGCTTTTTCTCTGCCTTCTGTCCAAAACATCAAGGAAACTTCTAACCGCATCATAAGATTTCTCTTTCGTAATCGGAGTCGGATTTTTCAGAAATTCTCGCATCGTCCCAAAGATATTTGAATCAGCTACGATCTTGCCCTGTCGCAGAGCAGATTCGGCTTTCTGCGCGTAAGGAGAACCTTTCTGATGCATTAAAACCCGAAGTCTCGCTCCGGACCGGGAAATTTTGTGCAAAGCCCGCAGGCTTTCTTTTATATCGGAATACTCAAGCGCGAACATTCCTACAATCAAATCAAAAGTAGATTCGGGAAACTCCTGATCCAAAACCTCGCCCCCTTTTTGATGGTAGTGAATTCCTTGGGGAATCTTAAGATTTTGAGGATCCACAACATCAATAGCATGAATCTCGGAGCCCTGGGGCAGAATCCTTTGCATTTCACGGGTCAAAATGAATTTCCCGGCGCCAAAATCAAGCGCCTTAACAGGCTGAGTTTCTTTCTGAAAAATATCCGTCCAGTAAGGCATGATCACTTTCAAATCCCCGGGCGTGAGAAGAGACTGCGTTTCGTCCAATTGAAAATACTCATTCCAAATGGCCTCATCCCCCAGACTCGCGCCAGAAGGGCCCTGTTGATCCAAAACCAGCGCGCGTATCTTTTCTACAATGGAGGAGACCCGGCTTCTCTGAACGGAAAGTTGCGTGCTGTCCATCATAAGCTCCAGAAATGAAATTTCCCGGGCGACCTCCGCAATCCTTCCAATATCCACACCGAGCCTGTAAAGATTCGCCAACTCCTTCTTGATCTCGGCAAGAAACTGCCTGACCGTCGCCCGGTCCAGAGGCTCAAAAGAGAGGTTGACAATAGGTGGATGGGGGAAGCGCCTTGAAAAATCATTAAAAATTTTTGTACCAATAAGAAGTCTTTGGGCATCACGCGAGATCTCACCCGCAAGCTGCACAAAATGACCGGTTTCACGCCCGCTCTCTTCCATCAACCGATCCAGCAAATCCTTTAAATCAGAGAGAAACCTTTCCACTGCACCTCTATCCTCAAAGGTTGCATGAGAGACAATATCGGTTCCTTGCGGATCAACAATCCCCGGAGAAATGCTTTGCAATCTTTGCCGATAAAAACCCCGTGCAACAGGATCTCTGAGGAGCTCATTAAAATCACGTTCGAGATCCTCAACATCAATCGGCCCCTGGGTGGCCATTTGCTGAAGCTTTCCATAAATTTCCAAAACTTTCAGAATCGCCTCCGCAGTCCCGAGACTCGAAGCCCTTATCCGAAGGTCCGCGGGAATAAGGCGGACAAAAGCCACGGGGATCTCGGCTTCCTTTTTCCTCGCGCCATCCTGCGTCCATTCCAAATCCAACACCTGGAATTTGAGCCCCTCATGAGTGATTGTGTACTTTTTCGTAACCCTTGCAATCACTTCCTGCTCGGGCTTGCTTCTGTCGGGAATATAACCTACTTCATCTCCCTTATGAATTTCCCTGAATTGCCTGTCAGACCGATGTTCGATTGCAGAACGAACTAAATCTGCCTGCTTCGCTTGAAGACGACGAATGGAACCGGGGGTAAAGATGATCGCTCCCATTCCCAAAATACCTCCGACAAGAAAACCCGTAATTTTATAACCCAGAAAATAAAGAAGCGTACCCACTCCAAACCAAAAGCCAATATTCAACACCGCAGCAGGAATCAGAAAGTAAAGCGGTATGAGGCGCCCTTTTTCCATATTGTTGATGACGCGGATGAAACTTAAATATTCTCTCTCACTTTTTTGATCTTTTTTGGCCAGGTCAAGCCGCACGGAATCCGGAAGCTTGGCCGGCTGCCATTTGCCTTTATTCGTGATCGCCCCTTCTTGAGTAAGCCTTGCAGCCAGGGTCTGTCTATGTTGATTCGCATCCGGCGTGGTTGCGGAAAGCGCCTGATATTGCTCGCCAATCGGCAAGTTGGGATCGAGCCCGGCTTTCTCAGCCAGAAAGCGAATGAGATGTGGCCGGTTATGAAGAACAAAATCGGGCAAAGGCTCCGTGAGCGCTGTGTACAAAAGTTTGATCGCCTCACTATTTGTAAACTCCTGCCCCAAACTCGACGCCTCGGGTCGAGATATCAAACGGCCGAGCTGCTCGGCAAAACGAGGCAGCTCTATCTCCGTGAGATCAATTCTGCGGTTCAGGGAACCGATGCGTTCCATTTGAAAGCCCATTTCCATGGCAAGCTTCTCAAGCAAAGGCAAAAGAGTAGGAAGTGCTGTGATGCGATGGATGTCAAAAGTTTCAAACCCCCTCCGCTTCGCGACATAAAAATTCAAAAGTTGCAGTAATATTCCAATGCCTTTTCTCTGATAGTTCGGGTCAACCTCAATAGCCGGACCGGCATACATGATATTTTCGCGGTCCAAGCTTGATCCATCAAACCGGATATCTGCAGGGTCCACATCTTCAACAGCGAAACGTTTCCCATTAAATCTTTTGCTCTCGAAAAGAACCTTGCCTACCTGTTGCCCTGTTTGAAGATCGTAGGCCCGAATATATATTGCTGAATCTTTATCCGTTCTTTCAAAACGGATCAAAGTACCGTTTTTAACCGGGAGAATAATTGTTCCCCGTCCGTAAAAATTTTCGAGCAATTCCGCCGGACTCATCGCGGATTCTTCCAATCCCGGGAAAAGACTCTTTATCTTGCCGGCCCATCGGGCCGCCGGGCCGATAATGCCCCCTATAGCCGTCCCCCATCCTTCCGCAACGGTGTCCGGCTTGCTTTCACGCAAAGCATGGACCTGTCTGTCAGCGATATGATCCTCAATTCTCGCAATCATTTTCGCTTCTTTCGGGCCCGCCCTGTCCGATCGCAGGAATTCTTCAAACGCTGAAAGAAGGACATCGGGGGGAGGTGGTTTGAACGCCCACCATATGTGCTGTTCAAGATATTCAAGGACACCTCGATAAATCACCGGGGAGGTCCCGGGGGTTTTTAGTATCCTGGCTATATACCGGCAAACGCTTTCAAAAAGGATTTGTTCCAAAACAAAAGCCAGCGATCCAGAACCTCGTTTGAGCATCAATTTATGAATTGCGGGATCCAATTCCGCTGTTTCGATGGCATGATTAAATTGTTCTCTCATGTAATTCCCCAAATCGGAAGTCTCATCTGCAAATCCCGTAAGCAAACTCAAGGTATCAATAAGCGCCTCGTAGGCGGAAGTTCCCAATCCCTGCCGCTTGAAAGTTTCAATGAGCCCATCCACCGTTCTTCTCGTAATCGGATAAGTTTCTTCTGAATGATCAAACTGACTGCACCAAACCCCGTAAACGACACGAACTGCTGCTTGCCAAACCGCCGGCTCGCGGCCGGGATTTAATAAAATGTCGTTCAAAAGATCCACCTTGGCCCTCGTCATCACCCGTGGCTGTTTGTTACGTTGACGATCCTGATCCTGCTCCGCAATTTCGAAAAGTTTAGCTCCGGCAGTTTGATATTTGCCATCCTTCAAACCGGGCGTTTGAAAAATGCGGATACATTCATTTGCTTCCGCTTCGGCTTCCAAAAATGGCCGCACGCCCGCTTCATCCCCCAAACTTGCGCCTCGGGTGGCGCGAATGTCATATAAAAAGAGGGTTTGCTTAGCAGCGGATTTGGCTTTTTTGTCAGTCCTTGGCGCGCCGGTCGGAGTTTGAGGCGGCATGAATTTTTTGCGGGCAATGGTTAAATGATTTGTTTCAATCAAGCGATTTAAATTTTCCAGGGCCGGATGCCCCATCAAGTCAGAATAGTCGGAATATTCCAACAGGATTCTTCCGCCTTCTTTTAAATAATCCCGTGCCTCTGCCAAAAATTGGGTGATGACGGCAAAGTCTTTGTCGTAAATGGCATGGTCAAGCAGCCGTTTGGGATCGCCAGGCAGCCAAGGGGGATTGAATAAAATGACATCAAATTTCAATCCCTGCACTGTGTCAAAAAGACTGCCGGGCCCGCGCACTTCGATTAAATCCTGATATCCGAATCGCTCCACATTCGCATGGATATTTTCCACAGCTTGAGAGTTGAGATCCGTGGCGTAAATTTTTACGTTTTTCAAACCTTGCCTGCGCGCCTTTTGCGCCGCAATCAGGGCCAGGACACCTGTGCCGCTGCCCATATCCAAAACCATATCCCCATCCTTTAGAACCAGATTTTTGGCGATAAGTGTGGTCGCCCGGTGATCCGCGGGCACCAGCACCTCTGGAAAAACCGTAATTCTTTTGTCCAGGGCCGGGATATAAAATCCCTGCTTCAAACGCTGGCTGGTGGCCTCCATACCCAAAATAGTTTTGACTGGGACAAGAAAGGGCTGGCCGTCCATCACGGCACCATGGATGCTGAATTTTTGGGCGAGATTGCCCAACTCCGGCTGCTGGAATATTTTAAGAAGGGAATCATGCCGCGCCACCATCATCAGTCGTAATAGAAAGGAACGCTTAGCCGATTGTTCGGCACGCCGGCGGTCAAGCAGGGCGGGAATAGCGGCAAACTGGCCGGCTTTGATTAATTCGTTTTGATGACTGGCTAATAAATTATAAGTTCTTCTTACTTCCGCATATTGCCCTGTAAGAACGATCACCGTGCCTGCCGCAATTAAAGCAAGGATTTTCTGGAAATCAGCGTCAGCGCGGCGAACCATGGGCGGCGCGCGACCAGCCACGACATCCCGATATTCCGCCGGGACAAGTACTTCGCCGAATTTCGGAAGCAAAATACTCGTGGGCTGATTCCGCTCGTCTCCAAGGCTGGCTCCTCCCGGCAGAGCCCACTGAAGATGGCGCTGAAGAAAGGTCCAGGCGTCAAGCCCTTGGGCCCCTATTGCAAGTTTAAGGGCAACCTGATCCTGACTTTCAGGATCACTTTCATTGGTTGAAAAGCCACCCGGGCGATTAGTCAAGGCCCATCCGTTTCCATTCTTGGCAGCCTTGTCATCCGTGGCCACCACTTCATTCTCTGGAATTCCAAATTTTTCCGCCATAAATTTCACGGCAAGAAGTTTATTCACGCCTTTGACCATCAAATCCACACTCACGGAAGTGCCCAGAGCTTCGAACATATGAAATTTAGGATTGGGATGATGATCAAGAAACTCCTGGATGCGTTTAGCCATTTCATTGGCGCGGCGGCTTATTTCAGCCGGCGGCAAACCTGCCTGTTGCGCCCAGGCGGCCAATCCGTAACGTTTATCTTCCCTAAGCGTGAAAGGATTTTCATATTGGCCCTTGAACAAAGCGGAAATTCCATCGTACAATTCCGTCCGGTCGCTTTCCGTGAACTCAAAACCTGGCGGCACTTTGCCGAAATGTTTTGCAAGGTCCACTTCTTTGCGAACAAATCCGCCCGCTGCCGTATCCCACTCGTACCACACGGCGTAGCTCCCATTTTCGGGAAAAATAATAAATTTAGGCATCTCATCCCGGGAAAGTCCGCTCCTAACCCGCTCGGCCACTTCCTCAATGTCATGAACGCTTAATTGCCGCAGTTTATCTGTGGTTTTTTCCGCACGGCCGCTGGCGAGTCCGCGCGGAATTCCTCGCTGAACACTTCGTTGGATCTCACTCATAACCAAATTTGTCACTTCACTTGTTCCCGATGCGGTCAGATTGCCGTCAATATCATCCACTTCTGCCCGGTACTTTATGGCCAAAGCGCGGTCTAATTTTTCTCTGGCACGAGGATCAGGGACGTATCTAACTCCCGCAGGTCCCTGTTCGCTGCCCAAAGAGGCGGCCTGTAAATTGGTGAATGTGGTTTTGAAAATCGCGTAGCCGTTGGAAGCTTGCCTTTCCTGAATATCGATTTCTAATTGCCGCGCTTTTTGGCGAACGGCCTGCGGCGTTCCATGCACGAAAACAACCTTTCCATCTGGTTTGAGAAATTTTGGGCTGTTAAGTAGAAAAGACCGGAGGATAGCCCAGCCCGGATCCCGGAATGCAAAATGATATTGAGACTGCCGTTCGCTGTCGTCAGAAGGCATGTTGAAAAAAATGCGATCAAAAAAATCTTTGCCTTCGGTCAAGTCCTCGAACATGGGCGCATGCGTTGCTTTCGAAAGCCGCGGAAAAAGAATGGCGGCATCCGGAGCGGACTCGAAGTTGAAAAAAGTATTCGGAAGCGCCGCGCCGTTGAGATCCACTCCCTGGACGGATGCGCCAAGCCGCGCCGCATAACGCGCATCAAAACCGCTTCCAAGACCCACAATGTAAACCTTCATTCCCGGCTTGATCTCATCGGTCATGGCCTCGATCATGGCCTGGGAACTCCGGTCATTCCAGGGATGATAAACACCCGGAAAAACGATCACATCTTCGTCCACAAGCGCGGAGCCGTTCCGGCTGAAAACAAGGTGTTTGCCCTTCATGCCGTTGCCATCGGAGCCAAACTGACGTGCCGCCCAATAACCGCTTTGAAGGAGCTGGGCTTCAAAGAGGGGGGGGCGATGCGGTTCGTAGAAGGACCGCGAACCAAAATAGCCTAATTCCGTGGGAGCAAGCGAAACATAAATTTTCTCCTTTTCAAGCCCCATGGCATACGGCGTTTTTCCGCTGAAAAATACCCTGAATTTTTTCTTGGCCTCAATCTGGGCATTATTATTCCTGAAAGTATTTTCAAGGGCTTGCCGGTTTTCCGCCGTGATGGGAAAGGAGTGGTCTGAAAATTCCTGATCTCTCAGTGGTAAACGGGAAATATCGATTTTAAGGACATTTTTCAGGAAATATTCCGTCGCTCCGAGCGATTGGCCGCTGGCTTTAACCGCACGCACGTGCCTGGCATGGCCGGTTTCATCAATCGCGAAACCTTCCGCCTTGCCGGGATCCGGCATAAAAATAATTTCCGTGCCGTCCCGGCTAAGTTTTAAGCCGGGATGCTTTTCCGCAAGCTGTCCCGTTTCCTTATCATGAACCAGCAGAGTCACAGGAACCCACTTTGGTTTTTCAAAAAATGAAAACCGGGCCATGCCTTCCTCGATGGCGGGAGTATGGATCAGCACAATACCGTGCAATTTTCCAAAGATCCAATTTTGACTGCTGAAAGCATCTTCGTCTTGTTGAAGCGCGGCGGTTGCCGCCACCGGAGAAAAAGAAGTCACATTTCCGACGGCTTGCAAAATTTTAATCGCCTGCTCTATCCGCTCTTGATCATCAAGCTCCACAAACGGAACAGCCTGGACCTTTCCATAGTGCCTGGCCAGCGTGATTTTTCTGTCCCGCGAAAGGATTCCATGATCGGCCAAAACTTTATACACTGCCGAGACAAAAGAATACGTCTCAACACGATCCAGTCCGCCATTAAAAAGACGGGCACGGCCCTCCCCGTCAAAAGCCGCTCCAATAGCCTGTTTGACGCGCGCCTCATTGTTAAGGTGGGCAGGCTCCATTGCTAAAAGCGTCCTGTGCAAAACTTCTGCCATCAGTTGGATATCTTTGACCCTGCCATAATGATTCCCGCCCAGACTTTCCCGCAAGGCCGACTCGATCCCATTGGCATTGCCCCGGTATTGCACGCCGAGCGAGGCAGCTGTCGCTTGTTTTGATTTAATTTTTCGCAAAGCGGCAATGGCAGACATCACGCTCCAGGATTGCACATCAGGCCCGCGCCGGGCGTGAATGCCGTTGTAAGCATTCCCGCTGAGCAATTCAGGAAGGCTATGTCTTGGGTTGTGCGCCACAATGGGTTCAAGGTCCTCTTTTATTTTAGCTTCTGCCTCGTCAGGCCGGATCATGCCTTGATCCACCGCCGCCATGTAATAAAAAGGATAAAGCCATACCCAGCCCATCCCGCTGTGATAAGCGGCGTTCTTATCAAGGCCGTCCCTTTCGGCCACCTGAAAATCATGCCGGTATCCTGCATTCCTGGGGCTTAAACTCCTCAAAGCCCCCGGGATAAGAAGCTCTCTTTCAATGGCCTGCAGAATATCTCTGGCTTTTTCTCCTTTCACCAGGCCAAAATAAACGGCAAAAAGTTGATTAGGTTTGTTGGCAGGGTCACGCCATCCTCTTTTAATTGATTCGTCGGCCGTCATGCCGCCGTCGGTTCCAAGAATGTCATAAAGATACTTTCCCTCCCAGTTCCAGAAGTATTCGGGGAAGTTTTTCTCAACTTTGCCGGCAAGCTCCCGGACCTTGAGAACTTGAGCACTCCTTGAAAGATTTGCCTTTTCCGCCAAATCGGCGAAGCGGTTTAGCGCATTGAACCACAGAGCCTGAATCTCCACCGGATACCCCTGTCTTTCGGTAAACGGAGTATCCATCCAAGTGTATTTTTTCCGCGGCACCAGGATGAATCCTGTCTTCTCGTCCATTCGTATACTCTGCGGCTCAATTTTGCGCTGGCGGAAATCCTCATCCTGGCTCATGGCATAGCGGTCAATGATATCACCAAGAATTTGAAGCAATGGAAGTCCATCCCGCATCTTTTCATTTAACAAATCCGTGTCTCCCGTAGCATCCACATATTGGAACACCGCTTCCACAAACCAAAGAGGCGCGTCCACTGTATTCCGGTTGTAATCTCCGTACCAGTTAATCACGTTGTACATAATGTCCCCACTTGAGTGCCAGGGATTGATTCTTCTCCGGTCATGCGGGTCCATGCCGGCCCGGCCCTCGGGATCAACTCCCGCCCACCGCCGGATTAAATCTTTCGCGATATCTTTAGCCAGCCTTCTCCCTTCGGGGAAATCAATCCACTCCCCGTTTCTGGCCATCTCATCAATGCCGATCATGCTAATGGCAAAATCCCGACCCCATTCCTGATCGCCGAAATGCGTGTTCCGTCCACCTGCATAAAGCGCTGGTTTTCCGTAAGAATCGAAGGAGATAAACTCCGGGATGCTCCGAACAAGCGATGGATATAGAAAATCTTCTTCCAAAGATGCTGCCGCTGTTCTAATTTTCTTGAGATCAAAAACGTACGCTTGTCCTGGCTTTAGTTCAAAGGGCAGGACATGATTTGCCGGCTTAAATTCCATTTCTTCTCTTGTTTCAAGATTGATCACCGTGAAAGGCCGGTTGGAGGGAATGCCGAGCTTCTCCATCGAAAGGAAATCCTCGTTTTTGTCGGAAAAGAAGACTTCTCCTTTTTGCGTTAAACCGCTCAGATTGTTTACAACCAAAATAGCTTCTTCCTCGGAAAGGCGGAGAAAACTGCTCACCTTGCCCCATTGGCTGTTATTTAGATAATGCAGGGTCCTGGGTTTTCTCAGCACGGAATGCTCTTTGCGGATGCGCATAAGATTCCCGATATGGCTTCTCAAGTCGTAACGTTCCGTTTGCATGGGACTGTCCGTGTCCCAATGCCATTCCTTGCGGCCTTTGGCTATTTCCTCCGCATTCAACGGAATATTGATGCGCATGTCATCTTGATAAGGCCCGCCATGCCCCCTCTCATCGCCTTGCACAAAGGTGTATCCCTCCTGAAGAAAAGCCAGCTCCCGGTGAATGGCCATCATTTTAAGCCGTTCCTCCTCCATGGAATTCGAGAGACCGCCGATGTTCCGGTAAATATAAATCATGCGCGGGCTATCATGAGTGCTGCTGACCCGGAAATAATAGTCGTCTTTGTGCCATATAGCGGTTCCTACCAATCCGTCATATCCTTTCGCGGTTTCATATTCGGGATTGTGATAAAGAAGCCCGCCATTTTTCAAAAGATTCAAACGATCATTGTCCGGCCCGTCCACCGTTCCTCCCAACTGTTCCGGAATAAGCAGAAAATCACTTCCCCGGAGAATTTTTTCATTCATCTTCCAATGCAATTCATGCGGCGCCATATGCGCCGCATCCCAGCGTCCCATAAAAAAACCCATATCGCGCCAATAGCGGAAAGGGGCCAGAATTGGTTCATAATCTAATTCCCGCAGTTTTTCATAATTCCAAAGGCCTTGTCCCCACCAAATCTGATGATGCGCCGGGTGTCCTTTTTGATATCGGGGAGCTTGAATTCTTTTATGCATATGCCCATGCTCATCCGAAAATGCCTCCCATATAAAATCTTCCGGATGATGAAAAGCCAGGGCTCCCTTGTCGCTGGGATAAAAAGGGATATCAAATCCCAGCCGGATGCCCAGTTTTTTATCGATGTACTTGACCGCTTCTTTCAATTGTTTGAGAGCGATGTATTGCTCGTAAATAAAAAATCCAAAATCCTGCCTGTTCTCTCTTGAACCAACCAGCTCATGATATTCGGGTTTGGCGCGTATCGCCGGATCCTGGGCTGGCCCATCCTGCGGCCCTCGCAGGGTCAAAATGGCCTTAACATCCGCATATTCCCACAATTTTTCGAAAAGCGGAGAATTGAGAAAGGCCTGAAATTCACGATCCTTTTTAGCCGCGTACTTTTTGAACCACTTGAACTTGTCTTCTTTGGCTTGCAAAGATTTTTTGCCGCTTTTATAGGCCACTTCATCCCAATCAATGTGCTTGGGATGAATAGCATAAGGGCTAATGGCTTCATAAGGGCTGTCCCCAAAGGAGTCGGTAAAGGGGAGCAAAAGTACAGCATTCAGATCGATTCTTTTTGCAGGATCAGGGTTGAATTTAAGTTCCTTGAGATACCATTTCAGATCGGTGAAAGTGCCGAAGCGGTTTTGATCCGTTCCCGGCCGGCGCAAAGTTTTGATGAATACAATCGCCGTGTTCAATCCCTGGGTTGCCCACTTGGGCAGGACACGGATGGCGGGATTATCCAATTCATTGCCGGCCCAAAATATTTCCGTTTTGTGATCGTACTGTAGCTCCACATACGGCATGTAATAATAGCCGCCAGTTTGTTCGGCGCGCAAGCGCACGGCCCAAATATCGTAACCATCCGCATCGGCGGACTCTTTTTCAAAAGGCCGGTCATTCTGCCCCGGCAAATCCGTAATCACCTTCGGTGTTTGAATCTTGTCTCTCAAGCTGACCGGAACCTTGATGCGAACCGTTACTTCCTCGCCCGGCGTCACGGTAGTGACAGAGTTCAGCCCATTCACAAACTCAATACCGACCTGGGAAAATTTCAGATGGTGAATTTCTTTTGCCTTAAGCTGCTCAGGCTCATCGCCCAACGACGCGCCTTCAAGGCCCAGTTCCTCCGCAATGTCGGTGATCTCATCAAAAACATCTTCTGCAAGTTCTTCATTCCCTGCGTACGATCCAAAGGTCTTGTCCTCCAGCAGTCTTCTTACCTGCTGGGCAATGGTGTCCAGCGCGTCCACGTCCATCCGGCCTGTTATAACAATTTTGAGACTGGTATCTTTTGCCGTGCCCATGCCCACAAAAACCTCTTCGGGATTGGCTTCTACGATACGGTCCGCGCCGTTATAAATATTGATCTGCAGTTCAACGGGTTTAAACAATCGCATCCACAATTCAAAATCCTGCTGAAGCCGGGCTTTGGACGGTGTATGAATATCGTAAGCAAGACGGGCCGTAAGCTCGGATGTCTCAAGATCCGGCAATTCCTCTTCTCCCTTGCCCAGCGACGCCGCTGTGTTAGACTCCGTCCTGACACGCTGCCAATTTTCGACGGTGAAATTTTTTCCAATTTCTTCCAGAAAAACTTCCGCCATTCTTTCCGCTGCCGGATGGGGAAGAAAATCATAAAACCGGAGTGCCATACGCGCCATAATGTTTTTCTCAAGCGCCAGGAGCGTCCGCTCCAAGGAACCATGCTGCGCCTTGGCGAAAACAATTTCGGCCATTTGCTCTTGTTTGATTTTCAGGAAGGCAAGGATTTCGGTTTCATTGTCCGTCACAGCTTCCCAATCCACGAGGTCATAAATCCTTTGATCCGTCAGCGCGATGTTCTCAAAAATATTGATTCCTCCGTCCGTATCGACCAAATTTTGGCGCCATAACGAAACGACATGTTGGATGGCGCCGCGGACCAAAAATTCGGCGCGCGTCATTTCTTGAGCCTCGACCGCTTGTTTCACCCTCTGCTGGATGAACCATTCTTCCGGAACATAATCCTGGATAATCCATGGCGCATTTTTTTGTGCCATAAACCGGACGCTGAACGGGAGCCCGCGGAGAAGGGCTGGATTAGGTAGCGAAATTGTGCGAAATCTTACGGGATGAACGGAAAGATGGCGTGCAGCGATCTGATAGCCATTCGTGAACCGCGGAGGAGCGCGCGGACCAATCCATCCCAATTCCACGAGCAGCCTTTTTCCCTGTTCTTTCAACCAATAGCCCAAATACCCCTTCATATGAAACCGGGCCCATTCATAGAGGGCTTTTGTCAACCAATGGGAGATAAAGCGTTGTTGATCATTTTCTCCAATGGAAGGAGAAGCCAATCTGACTGATTTTAATACAAACCGTTGTTCTAAATCCGGAAGAACCACCTGCATCGCCCCTGTTTCAAAGGGTTCCCCAAAACGCACCTCTTTTAGCCAGCTGACAATTTGCTCGTCCGGAGCTTGGGGGTTAAAAATAAAATCAACGGGGTTTCCCATGCTTGCCGCTTTCTGCGAAGAATGGGGAACGGCTTCATCCTTGGGTGCCTTGCGGCCGGTGCGGCTTGTGGCTTCTGCCACACGGGCCTGGATATAATCCCATTCTCTTAGTCGCCTCAAAACCGCTTCTTGCTGCAGCGCGGCGGGAATGGCCAAGTGCGAAAACGCGGCTTTCGCGGCCGGGCCGGTCAGACCGTGCATCATGCGGTTCACATAAGCGCGGGGTGAAATTTCTCCCCCCATGGCCGGTGTGATCTGAACGTAGGCAATCCCTTTTTGTTTGAGAATCTCTTTGATTCCCTCGCCGTGAAAGCCCCCGGTAATTAGAACCGCTTTTTCGGCACGATTTTTTTCCATATCTTCAAGCGTATGGTGTATCAAAATAGAGTCTCGCTGGACGGCCTTTTCGTAGAAATCAATGGCCTGATCCAAAACAGCTCCGGCTTTTTCAAAATAATCCAGCGCGAGCGGCGCCACATCCCGCTTTCCCGCGAGAAGCTGCTTGAGATTTTTGCTGATCAAAACAGGGTTAAGCATTTTTCTATCTTTTTGCACACGGGCCCATTCCTTGCGGGAAAGTTCAAGTTTAAATGTCTTTTTGAGGAGGAGGAGCCGGCAGAAAAGTTTCAAAATATTCTTTTGATCCGGCGTTTCAGCTTGGCCTGACACGGTTTCGCGGGCAAACCTCTCCGTCTCTTCCTCAAGCTCAACAGCCTTGATTTCTTCGGAGAGAATTTGGTACCGGGCCCATTTCAAAAAATGCGGAAAAGAAGAAAGGGATAATTTTCTATCGCCCAGCGCTTCAAATATTTTCTCAAAAAGGGCCCGGCTGCCGCTGTTTTTAAAATCCTTTGCTTCTTCACGTGTCCGCTTCTCCAGCTGAGCGATTAAGGCCGGATCTATTTTCTCGTTTTTGAGCTGCTTTAAAAAATCCTCTTTCTCATGCGCGATTTTTTCAAAGTCGAACTCATGTTCCAGGCTTTGAAGCGCGATCAAGCGAGACAAATGGGGCCAGGCCGCCTGATATTTCCAGGGTTTGGTTTCAAAATCTGCACCCTGTCCGGAATTTTTCAAAAGCAGTTTGATAAAATCCAGCAGGCCTGCATGTTGGTCCTCAAAATTCCACCATTTTCGAAAAATTTCCCGTGTCCCGGGTTTGAGAATACGGCTTGCGGCAAGGTCCAGCCGCCCGTAAAGCGTCTGCGTCCATTCTCCGGAGGCGCCGGCAGATGCCATGACTTTTCTAAACAGCCGCAGGTTTTCCGCATAAGGCGCTTCTTCCTCAACTCCGGAAGCAATTCCCGGGCGACCTTTACGAAGAAGGTAAAGTTCCGCGCCACTCAAAACAGCATCGCTAAAAAGTTTTTGCCACACCTTTTCATTTCGCTCCCGGGAAAAAAAATGAAACCGTTCCGGCTCAAGACGGCCGACCGCGCCTTCCAGATAAAGCCGGTTCATGCCGTAATGGCTGGCAAGATAATCCAGCAGCGCCTCAATGTTTTCCTGCGCCTCGGGAACGCCGTGCGCATCCTGGATATGAATCAGCAACCGGCCTTTCCAGAGATCCGGAGACATGGCGGGAACAAAGGATTCCTGCACCGTGCCTAAAGAAAGTGGTATGGAAATTTTTGCAGGAGAATTTGCAGAAATTGAATTTTCAGGAATAGCCCCTGCGGCCTGGTTTACCAAAAGGCAGACAAGGAGGCAGGTGCTGATAATTTTCAAACCGAATTTGGAGCTTTTTGTTTTTAAAGGCATGGTTTAAGAAAATAGAAGACTTAATTTATGATATTTAGTTAGTATATAAAAAAAATCGTTAACTTGCTTGTATATATAGGGTAATATTTAATATTAAAGAATACATGAGGTTTCCCTGCTAATCAAGAAGAAAAAGCTGAAAATGTAATCACTACATCCAATTGTCTTAAAAGGAGTTACAACAATACTCTTATTGACAGCATAAGTCGTTTACTTTATAATAACTTTGTTTACCCATGAGCACTCCCTTGCAAAACAGGCGGAAACAATTTCTGGTCAATAAATCTCTCCAGTTTCATGTCATAGGCTGGGCGTTTGTGATTCTGCTCGTGGTTTCGAGCTGCATTGTTCTTTCCCTTTATTTTGGCGTCTGGAGCCAAGCACTCCAAGAATTCTCCGATGAGAATATTAAAAATACCCTTCAATTTGCTTCGCGGGTTCAGGATTATGATGCGGCGCGGTTTGGCCAAAACAACTCTGAAGAACTTGCCAATCCCCGCCTGGCGTTTATCAAGGACACTGAAAGATTCAGCGAAAGACAGCGTGAAATGATCCAGGGAATCCTGGATCGGGCCCATGAACGGCTCATGGCCCTAGGACTCCCTCTTCTTATTTTGATCGCACTCAGCACCGTTTACCTCTCCCACAAAATTGCGGGCCCCCTCTACCGTTTTGGGAAAAGTTTCGAGGAACTAGGCGCCAAAAACCTTACCATCCGGGTCCGGCTTCGAAAGTATGATGAGGCCAAAACGCTTTCTGCGGTTTTTAATCAGGCGGTGGTGAAACTTGACGGGGCCATGGGAAAAATCAAAAAAATTCTCCGGGAAAATCAAAATCCCTCTTTACTTAAAAATGAGCTCTCCAGAGAAATCAGCGAATTCCGTACCACGGACGAGTAAGCTTTTTTTCTGCCAGCTCATCGGCATCCTTTTCATTTCTTTTGCCGGCAACCCGCTTGCTCCCGCACAAGCCGCCATTCCTCTGGAAAATCTCCCCAAGAAAGAATTCCTGCGAACCGTCCAAAAAGATGCTTTCCAGTACTTCGTCAAATGTTCAGATCCGCGCACGGGACTCACGCGCGATTCCTCGCGGCCCGGTTCTCCGGCTTCCATTGCCGCCACCGGTTTTTCCCTTGCCGCGTTGGCCATTGCCCAGGAGCAGGGATGGATCTCCTACGCCGACGCCTATCGCCAGATTTTAAAGACGCTTGAGACTCTGGAGCAAAAAGCTCAGCATAAAAACGGATTTTATTTTCATTTCCTGGATGCAAAAACGGGAAGACGGGTCTGGGGTTCCGAGGCCTCCTCCATTGACACGGCCCTGGTGCTGGCCGGCGCGCTTTTGGCGGGAGAGTATTTCAAGGGAACGCCCATCGAAACCCTGGCCCAGAAAATTTACCGCCGCGTGAACTGGAAATGGATGATGAACGGGTCGGATCTCATTTGCATGGGATGGAAACCCGAGAACGGATTTCTCCCCTATTACTGGGACAGCTACAACGAACTCATCATTCTTCAGGCGCTTGCGATCGGCTCGCCGACTTTTCCCATCCCGTCTTCAGCGTGGAATCAATGGGATCGTTTTGAGGATGAGTATAACGGCCGCAAAATTATTTATTCTCATTCGGGCAGTTTATTTACGTACCAGTACAGTCAGGCCTTTATCGATTTCCGTCATTTAGACGACAAGGGAATCAACTATTTTGAAAATTCCAAGCAGGCCACGCTTGCCAATAAAGAATTTTGCTATGATAATCGGCTTTCCTATAAAACGTACGGCGAATCTTTCTGGGGACTCTCGGCATGCTTGGGGCCGGGAGGATACCGCGCGTACGGCGCCAGGCCCGGACAGGCCCAGCACGACGGTACAGTCGCGCCTCATGCTTGTGCGGCTTCTATTGTTTTTACACCGCACGAGACTCTGCAAACACTACGTTTTCTCTGCAAAAATTATCCGGAAAAAGTTTACGGCGAGTTTGGATTCAAGGACAGTTTTAATCTGGCAAAAAACTGGTGGGCTTACGAATATCTTGGAATAGATCAGGGAATCATGGTTCTGATGATAGAGAACTACCTCACGGAGGGCGTATGGAACCGCTTCATGAACCTTCGCCCTGTTGAAAAATGGATTTCCTTGTGCGGTCTGAAAAAAGAGATATCCTGAAAATCAGCGCAAAAATTGCTGGGTCAATTTTTGCGCTGATTCCCGAATCGCCTCTTTGGTGAGCAATTTCCCCTTGCGAATTAGGTCTCTTAATTCCTGAATGCGGCCTTCATTGGGATCAGGGACAGACTCTGTGTAAGCCTTTAATTCTTCAATGTATCTCGCTAGAGTCTTCGGCGTATTATCCACAGTCTCCACCTCTCCCTGTTTTGGTCTTCCCGTCCCAAACGTTTCCTTTGCAGCCTGTTCCGCACCATCAATCAATGCCATGTTTTTATCCATACAAGTCTCCTCTTCCGAAATAACTGTTATGAGTTCTTCTTCATGTTATTCATCGGCTTGCGGGGAATAAACTTTAATAAAGGGTAAACGCGAAAGGAAAAAAGAAAAACCCAAAGCGCAGGGTGATACGCCTTGCGGGGATATCTCTTAACCTCTTTACATGGCGGGTGTTAAGAGAACATTAAACGGGGCTTTCTGCCCTTTAATTTGCCTCTGAATTTTAGACTTCGAGCGCGATTTCACCAACTTTTTTCAGAAAACTGCGGAGCCGCAAAACCACCTTGGTATGAATTTGGCAGACCCGCGATTCTGAAACATTCAACACCTGCCCGATTTCCCGCAGGGTCAAATTCTCATAGTAATAAAGGATCACCACGAGCTTCTCCTTTTCCGGCAGATTCTCAATGGCCTTCTGGAGAAACTCGTTCACCTCCGCACGATGCACAAAATTAAATTGATTGGTGACCAGCGAGTCTTCAATGGTCTGAAGCCGTGAGATGGGCTTGTTGCCATTATCATTTTCCCAAACTTCATCCAGGGAAAGAAACGTGGTGGAATTCAACTCACTGTAAAGATGATTGAGCTCGCCCACGCTGATCCTGAGTCCTTTGGCCAGTTCATCATCCGTCGCCATGCGGCCTAGGCGGTCTTCCAATTCCTTGCACTTCTTCTCCACCTCGCGCGCTTTTTTTCTCAGAAGCCGGGGAGCCCAGTCGAGCTTCCGAAGTTCATCCATGATGGAGCCGCGGACACGGGACACGGCGTAAGTTTCGAATTTGTTGCCCTGGCTTACATCATATTTCTCAATAGCGTCAAACAGCCCCAGGATCCCATAACTGACCAAATCCCCGAACTCGATATTGGGCGGGAGACCGATGGCAATGCGTCCTGCGACATATTTGACAAGATAGAGATACCTTTTGATGATCGTGTCTCTCAAAAGGTCGCTCCTTGTCCTTTTGTAATCTTTCCACAGCTTGACGTCGTCTCTCATAAGATTCCCTCCTGTGGGATTATTGATTTTCTTTTTCCAGAATTTTCTTAATTTGCATTAAGGTATAATGCTTGGATTGAAGCACTTTGATCTTCTCAAGGCACGCGAACACGCTCTCGTCATAGAGCCGGTGGCCGGAAGGCGTCCGCTTGGCCTCATGAATCAGGCCGGTAAGCGTGTAATTGTGAATGGTCTGGCGCGAAAGACCGCTGTATTGCATCACTTCTCCGATCTTGTAGAGTTTTTCCAGTTTCATGCGGCTTTTTTTTCCGCTTCTTTTCTCTCCAACTGCTGAATTTGCTCCATGAATTTCCGGATTTCTTTGTTGTCTGGCTCCATAAATGCCATCCGGTTCAAAATCACCCTGGCCTGCATGTATTCCCTGGCTTCGATAAGACGCTTGATGGTATGAAAGGATAATTCCATTTTTTCTGAAAAATTTTCATCAGCCTGGGCCGCCCTCCCCTTCCATTCCATTCTTTTCTCCCGGATCAAAGTCTCCCGCGCCTGATCGATCAATTGCGAGGCCTGTGCATTCAAAGGATCCAGGACAAACACGTTTTCAATTTCGTCCACAGCATCGTCATAACGCTTTTTCCGGAGCAACGTTTTTCCGCGCTTAAGAAAAAAGGCGATCATCTTTTCCTTTTCAGCCCCGGTGATGAAAGGCACCTCCTCCTTGAAAAGCTCAAAAGACAATTTGGCGGGCTGCTTTCCATGCTCAGCCTTCTGAATATCCCTAAGAAGCTTGAGTGCCCGGTAATAATGCGGGTCATAAAGAAGGATTTGTCGGACACGTTTCCGGGCCAGAAAAAAATTTTTGGTTTTACACGCCGCCTCCGCCTCGTTCTCAAGATTTTGAACGCGTTCTTCCATGGCCTTCAGAAGACTTTCCTTTTCAATGGCCCGGGTGCGATGACGACTCTTTTCAGCAAGAAGCTGATTTACGGAATCCTTGGTTGAAAATGAACCTGGTGAGGAGTGAGCCGCTACGGAAAGAACCGGCGGTTCGGCGGCCAGCATCCAGGAGGTTAATAAAAAGAAAAAGAAGAAGGCGAGACTTGTGTGGCGTGCCAGATTTTCCAGTGCGGCTTTACGCTTTCTCATGCAGATGCCTGGGAACCTCGCTTTGTCGATTTTAAGTTTACAAAATATACTTTATATTTTGTAATGCATAATCTATACACCATATTGAATTTCGTCAAGGAAATTTTTTATGTTTTTTTAAGATTTTATTAAAGATACTACATATAGATAAAACTGGGGCTATAACCGCTATATCTTGCGGAGGGGAAAATCGGGGATAAAGTTTTTCAGAGGTGCGGGCGATAGATTACACGCCATCAAAGGAGGGCAAAGTGACCTATCAAACGCTTTTTGAACTCAAATTCAAGCAGAAGATTCCAACCATTGAATTGGAGATGAAATTCCCCAAAGATAAGGAAAAAATTTCGCGGCTCGCCCTTCTCGAACTTCCTGCCGAAGTCCTGAAAACCGTGGTAAAAGACGAAAAGAAATTGACCCATCTTAAGAGTCTACGGCGTTCCCTGTTCGGTTCCAAATCGTAAGAGTATCCAACACTTGTCATCCTGAGTGACCCTAAAGGGCTGCTTCGCTGTGCGAAGAATCGGAAGGATAGTCGTAACTTTTTTCTGGATCAGTGTTCCTATGGTTTCCGTTAACGAATTTCTCTACTTTTGCCGGCGATTCAAATCTTCCCATTCACTGGAAACCAATCGCGACGGTGGCGGTGGCGGTGGCGGTGGCGGTGGCGGTGGCGGTGGCGGTGGCGGTGGCGGTGGCGGTGGCGGTGGCGGTGGCGGTGGCGGTG
>Ga0209515_10000679_pt1 | contig 60165 bp, 53 predicted proteins | sample Subgroupgradi54m_FD_187454 | JGI IMG/M metagenome (GOLD analysis project Ga0209515, IMG submission 187454) | Subsurface groundwater microbial communities from S. Glens Falls, New York, USA - GMW60B uncontaminated upgradient, 5.4 m (SPAdes)... ... | reverse complement strand
CTGGGTCATGTAGACGAGCAGCTCATGGTAGACCTGGTCGTTGAGATGGTCCACCTCGTCGTCCCTGCGGCAGACGGCCCGAGCCAGCTCCGCATCTTGGTTGACGAAGGCATCGAGGGAATCTTTGAGCATCTGCTGGGCCAAGACCGCCATCTTCGGGATATCGATAAGCGGTTTTAAAAGCGGTTCCTTCAAAAGATCTTGCGTCCGTTCGCTGATGTTGACCCCCTGGTCGCCGACCCGCTCCAGATCGTTGACGATCTTGAAGACCATCGCTACGGTCCGCAGGTCCCGCGCCTCCGGCTGATACCGGGCGAGCAGGTTCAAACAGGTCTCCTCGATCTCCACCTCGAGCCGGTTGATCGCAGCATCCTCCCGGATGACCGCTTCGGCCAGCTTCGGGTCCCGGTCCACCAGCGCCTTGACCGATTTGCCCACCGTCTGCTCCGCCATCCCGGCCATGATGAGCAGGCGTTCCTTCAATGCCTTAAGCTCTTCATCAAAATGTCTCTGCATTAACCAAATCTCCCGGTGATGTAAGCCTCTGTCCGGGAATCGCTGGGATTGGTGAAGATCGTTCCGGTGGCGCCGAACTCAACAAGCTCCCCCATCAAAAGGAATCCGGTATAATCGGAGGCCCGCGCCGCCTGCTGCATGTTGTGCGTCACGATCACGACGGTGTAGCGTTCTTTCAGCTGATAGATCAACTCCTCGATCTTGCCCGTCGCGATCGGGTCGAGAGCGGAGCAGGGCTCATCCATCAAGAGCACCTCCGGCTTCACCGCCAGCGCCCGAGCGATGCAAAGCCGCTGCTGCTGCCCGCCGGAGAGGCTCGTTCCGGGATCCTGAAGCTTATCCCTGACCTCTTCCCAGAGCGCGGCACGCCGCAGACTTTCTTCCACCGCATCGTCGAGAACCGACCGCTTTTTGATCCCATTGAGTCGGAGCCCGGCCGCCACGTTATCATAGATCGCCATGGTGGGAAACGGGTTCGCCTTTTGGAACACCATGCCGATCCGGCGGCGGACCTCCACCGGATCCACATCCTGGCCGTAAATGTCCCAGCCATCGAGCCAAATTTTTCCTTCGGCCCGGGCGCCGGGAACAACTTCGTGCATCCGGTTCAAGCATCGAATGAACGTGGATTTGCCGCAGCCGGAGGGGCCGATGACGGCCGTCACCTGATTTCGGTAAATCTGTACGGTGACGTTTTTGACGGCATGCAACGCGCCGAACCAGGCGTTCAATCCCTGGGCCATCAGCGCCACGGCGGGAGGGTCCTCATCCTTGGCGGCTGATCGTTGGCGTACACCAGGCGCAGTTGCTCGCGTTATCCGTTTGTCCATCATACCCATCATACAGCGATCCTCCGGCGCGGCAAGAGAAGTCGAGCTCCTCCATTGACCACAAGAACGAGCATCATCAGAACCAGCGCCCCGGCCCAGGCCTGCGCATGCCAATCCTCGTACGGGGCAATCGCGTAGGTGAAGATCATCACCGGCAGGGAGGCAGTCGGCTCCATCCAGCCGCGGCTCCAGACCCGGTTGTTGAAGGCGGTGAACAAAAGGGGCGCGGTCTCACCGGCCACACGGGCAAGGTCCAGCAGGATGCCGGTGAGCAAGCCTCGGTAGGCTGCGGGGATCACGACGAAAAAGATCGTCTTCCATTCATGGATCCCCAGCGCAAAAGCGGCCTCCCGGACCGAGCGCGGAACAAGCCGCAGGAACTCTTCGGTGCTGCGCACTGCAATCGGAATCATCATGATCCCCAGCGCCACACCGCCGGCCAGCGTTGAGAACTGGCGGGTCGGCAGAACGATCAAGGTGTAGGCGAAGATCCCCATGACGATGGAAGGAACTCCATTCAAAAGATCGGTGGCGTACCGGACCCAGAATCCGAACCGGTTGTGGCCGAACTCCGCGAGATAAACCCCCGCAAAGAATCCGATCGGAACGCCCAGCAGGCTGGCCAGGAAAAGCAGCTTCACGGTCCCGACGATTGCATTGGCCATGCCGCCGCCCGGTTCGCCGACCGGCGTCGGCAGATGGATGAAAAACCCGAAATTCAAAGCCCGGATTCCGTGAAAGAGAATGTATCCCAAGATGAAAAAAAGAACCGACACGGTGATCGCCGCGAAGAGACCGGTCAGGCTCAAGGCGGTGACGCTGAAGAACTTGCGTGTCTGGATGGACTGCTGCACTAAGCGTTCACTTCCACCGAATGGCCGATCCGAAGCAGGAGCAGTCGGGCCAGCCCGTTGACGATAAAGGTGACACAGAAGAGGACCAAGCCGATCTCGATTAAGGCATGCAGGTAAAGATCATAAGTCGCTTCGGTAAATTCGTTGGCCAAGACGGCGGCCATCGTGTACCCCGGTTCAAAGAGTGAAGCGTGAATCTCCGGACGGTTGCCCACGACCATCGTGACCGCCATCGTTTCCCCCAAAGCGCGGGCCAACGCCAGGAAGATCGAGCCGATGATCCCGGACCGGGCGTATGGCAGAATCGCGTTCCAGACCGTTTCCCAATGGGTCGCCCCCAGCGCCAGGGCCGCTTCCCGCTGCGACCGAGGAACGATGAGTAAGACCTCCCGGGAAACGGTGGTGATGAACGGCACGATCATGGCCGCCAGAATCAACCCGGCGGCGAACAGTCCTACGCCGTAAGGGGTCCCTCGAAAGATCGGCATCCATCCCAAAACCGCCGAGATGCCTGGGCTGGCGACCGTCCGCACCCAAGGCACCACCACGAAGATGCCGAGCAGTCCGTAAATCACGCTGGGGATCGCCGCCAAAAGCTCGACGAGAAATGACACGATCTCCGAAACGCGCGGCGGCGCCAGCTCCGCTAAAAAGACTGCGGTACCGATTCCCAGCGGCACCGCGATGCACAGCGCGACCGCCGAGGTGACCAGCGTCCCGTAGATAAACGGCAAGGCCCCAAAAAGCGGAGCGACCGGGTCCCAGGTCTGGCCCCACAGGAACGACCATCCGAATTGCTTGATGGCCAACCGTGAATTCCAGACAAGGGACCCGGCCAACCCGATGACAATCGCAACAACCGTCAGGGCGAAACCAAAACAGACCCTGCGGAAAAACCGATCGCCCCAGTTGAAGCTAGGGGAGCTGGATCTGCTCAATAGCGCTTTCCTCCATCTGGATCACCTCGGAAGGCAGCGGGGCATACCCCAACGGCTCGGTATATTTCTGGCCCTCCTTCAGCATCCAGCGGAGGAAACTGATCAAGGCTTCTCCCTTTGCGCGATCGGTCTGCTGTTTGTACACCAGAAGCCAGGTAAAACTGGAAACCGGGTAAGCATCTTGGCCCACGGGATTCACAATGGAGACCCGGAAATCCTTCGGCATCTTGGCCGAGGCGGCAGCACTGGAAATTGTCTGCGCCGTGCACTCGACAAACTGCCCGGTCTTGTTCTGCACCTTGCCGTAAGGGATCTTGTTGTTGGTGGCATATCCCAGCTCGGCGTAGCCGATGGCGTAGGGGGTCTGCTGGACTAACGCGGAAACTCCCTCGTTGCCCTTGCCTCCCAAACCGACCGGCCAGTTGACCGAGGTGGACTTCCCCACCTTAGCCTTCCATGCGATGCTGGCCGAGGAAAGGAAATCTGTCCAGACGAACGTGGTGCCGGATCCATCGGAACGATGCACCACAACGATCGGCTTATTCGGCAAGGAAACACCCGGGTTGGCTTTCGCAATCTCCGGATTATTCCAGTTGGTGATATTGCCGAGGAAAATCCCAGTCAGCGCTGCCTGCGTGAAGTTGAGATTCTCATTCACTCCAGGCAGGTTGTAGATGGGGACGACCCCGCCCAGCACCGTCGGAAAGTGCAGGATCGGCGCCGGCGCGCTCCGAAGCTGATCATCGGTCATCGGACCGTCCGTGGCGCCGAAATCCACCGTCTGCGCGGTGATCTGCCGAATGCCGCCGCCAGATCCGATGGATTGATAATTGAAGTTAACCCCCTCGTTCACCTTTGCATATTCCGAGAACCACTTCGAATAGATCGGGTATGGAAAAGTGGCTCCTGCTCCGTTGATCAGCATGAACTTCCCCGCCCATGCCAGAGATCCGGCCAGCAACACCAGGGCTGCGGCCCCTATCACTGAATTCATCGTCCTTCTCATGCACAACCTCCTATCTTCTATATCCGCTGCGTGTGAGCAGGTTGTAGGTCTCGTGTAAGGTTTCTGTAAGCTACCGGCTGTCCTACCCCTTAGAAAACGAACTGCAGGTCAGCAAATAACGTGTCGTTGTGGTTCCGCGTCCCGTTAATTTCAACGGTTTTGTAATATTTCAATCCAAGACTGGCCCATTTGTTCAGCCCCATCTGGGCGCCAAAAATATGCCCATGATGGTTTGTCCCGCCAGCTCCAAAGTCGGAATCGGTCAGAGGCCCAAAGGTAGCGTTATTTTCCAACCGTTTGTAGTAATAGAAACCCTTCAAACTACCGAATTTCTCGGTCACTTGGCCCACCTCGAGCCCTGCTTGCCATGCACCTCGGTTATCAATTTTGCCGACCGAAGAATCCGGGGAAGCATAAGCCGTGTTGTAGACCCAATCCCCGATAAGCGCGACCGGTTGTCCAATAACGTCAGGAACGGTCAGCCGTCCGAGAACGTCAACGATGTTGTAATCGTAGGCAAATCGGGTTCCAGCCGATGAAAACGTTGTGTTCCCGGCCGCACCGGCTGAAGCAGTAGTCACATTGGATACAAGCACGTTTTTAATTCCCTGAAAATCGTAGTACGCCACAGAGGGCTGAAAACCCATCCCAAAGAAAGGCAGGTCGATATCAGCCCCTCCTTGGTACGCATAAACGGCGGGATGCCCCTTGGTAGTGTTCAACTCAGCCAAGGGAAACGCTCCGAGATTGGCGAACGGGCGCACCGGCAGCCATTCTTTCAGTACGGGGATGGCCTGTGGGCTCTTTAACTGCAACGCAACGCCTTCCGGAGTTACATCCGGATCCCACACAATGTCTGTGGTTTTAAACGGATTGTTCATCTTTCCGCCGGTGACGCTGAACCATGACCAGGGAGTGTATTTGGCATAGGCCAAGTCCACGAAGATCGCCTTCTTATCGAAAGTGTTCGTGAATGTTTGATTGTTGGACAACGGATCCCCACTGGTACCTGTGCCCATCTTCACCCCAATCTCTAACGGTTTTACTGGAGTGGCTGTAAATCCATACCGAAGTCGAAACCGCTCTCGGTTACGCATAATGGCAGGATCCCGGAACTGCGTTTCATGTCGAAGCCGTAGATCCCCGCCCCATTTCACGGTATTGAGCCAACTGCCTCCAGGCAAATTCTTGACCACATCCTTTGTATCCGCCTCCCGCACCTTGGCACTGGGTCCGGATTCCTGCGCCATTTCGTTACGGACTTCCTGCGCTTCCTCGACAGTGAGGATTTTCTTCTCCACCAGCTTGTTCAGCAAAGCATCGGTCTCCGACGCCAGCACAACTCGTGGGCTTGCGACAAAGAACACACTCAGGATGAGTGCGAAAGACAACAACCTTCCTTTCATCGGGGATATCCCTCCTCTTTTTTGTGGTGAGACTACGCTGCGTTTAAAATACGAACGTCCATGCCGCCTAGCCGACCCCGACTGGTGGCGATCAATTCCCGAGCCGCCCGACGCAGGGTATTGCGGCAATAGCTGAGATCTTCTTCCGTCAACCCCGACTGGCCCTCGAGGTAGTTCAAGAGAGCCTGCAGGGACTTTAACTGGCTTCGGATCTCCTGTATCAGCTTCTCTGCTTCATGCATATTCTTTTCTCCTGTTTTTATAAATAAGGATACGCATGGGACGTCAGGGAATGATGAGGGGGATGTAAGAACTCTGTAAGCTTGTCCCGAGCGGAGCGAGGGATCCCGCTTTTTAAGCGAGCGGCAGAATCAGGGTGAAGCGGGTGCCGTGGTCGAACTGGCTCTCGACCTGGACGGAGCCGCCGTGGGCTTCAGCAACATGCTTGACGATGGAAAGTCCCAAGCCGGTGCCGCCGGTTTCCCGGGAGCGGGCCTTGTCCACGCGGTAAAACCGCTCGAAGATGCGCGGCAGATCCTGTGGTGGAATGCCGATGCCGGTGTCCTCCACCTCAATGCGGCATTGCTGGCCTTGCATTGAAGTCCTAATCGCGACTCGGCCGTTCGGCTTGTTGTATTTCACGGCGTTGTCCAGAAGGTTCCCGATCGCCTGCGCCAATTGGTTCCGGTCGGCGGCAACCGTTCGGCCGGGGGGAACCGTTTCCAGCATCAAAGCCACCTGATGCGCCTCGGCCAAAGAGCGGTGGCGTGCAATTTCTGTCTCCAGAAATTCTTGGAGTGGAATCGGCTCTTTCTTTAAGATCGGCTGCTTGGATTCGACGTGGGCCAGAATCAGCAGGTCGTTGACCAGACGATGAAGGCTCGCTGTCTCCTCCGCGATGGACTCGACGAACGGCCGGCCCTGGTCCGGGTCTTTTAAAGCGCCGTCCAACAAGGTTTCCACCGCTCCTTGAATGGCGGTCAGCGGGGTTCTCAATTCGTGCGAGACATTGGCCACGAAATCCCGCCGGACCTGCTCGAGCCGTTTTAAGTCTGTGATGTCATGGAGCACCAAGAGGGCGCATGCTTCCTGGCGCGTCTGGCAGGACGTGGCATGCACCTGAAGGTATTGCTCCGAGGGAGCGTACAGCGTCAGACCCCCAACGTGCGGCTGTCCGGTTTTTAAAATCTGTTGGACGAGCTCTTGGAGCTCCGGCTGGCGCACCACTTCCAAGAATGGGCGGCCGGGCGCAGCCTCCTGCCCCATCTGAAAGATCTGCCGGGCCGCTTCATTGACAAGCAGCAGCTCCCCCGCCGGGCCGACCACCAGGACCCCTTCGTTCATGCTTTGAAGGATTCCCTCGATCTGACTGCGGCTGGCTTCCAATTCCTGAATCTTGGCCTGGAGCTGCTCAGCCATCGCGTTGAAAGCGCCGGCCAAGCGCGTGGTGCGTCTGGAGCAGAATCTATTGGCGAGGACTATCCCAATCACCAGGGACAAAAACCCAACGAGCACCCAGGGCATTTTTACTCCTCATCCGGCATCTGCAAACGATAGCCGGCCCCGGTGACGGTCAAAACCCGTTTCCCTTCGATTCCAAGCTTCTGACGCAGCTGGCTGACGTGAAGGTCCACCGTCCGGCTTTGGATCTCCATCGCCTGATCGTACCCCCACACCTTTTCCAGCAAGAGATCTCTGGAGAGAACCCTGCCGTTTGCTTCCACGAGGACTCTTAAAAGCTCAAACTCTTTCAAGGTCAACGCGAGCGGCTTTTGCTTGAGCTTTACGAGCCTGCGTTCCCAATCCACCTCAAGGCCTCCGCATCGCCAGATCGAAGGGAGTTCCGACCGCTTGGCCCTGCGCAGGACCGCCTTCACACGGGCCAGCAGCTCCCGCGGGCTGAACGGCTTTGGAATGTAATCGTCCGCCCCCATCTCCAAGCCAACGATCCGATCCGCCTCCTGCGTTTTTGCCGTCAGCATGATGATCGGCAGGTGCGTGGTCTTAGGCTGCATCCGGAGTTGCCGGCAGACTTCTAACCCGTCTATCTTCGGCAGCATCAGGTCGAGAATCAGAAGATCCGGCGTCTCCGCCCGAACTTTCTCCAGGGCTTCCTCTCCGTCCTTGGCGACAGACACGTGGTATCCTTCCCGCTCCAGGTTGTACGTGACGACCCGAACAATGTTTTTCTCATCCTCAACCACCAGGATCTTCGATTTCGGCACGCTTGGCCTATCCTTCATTTTCGCACACAGCAAAAAGGTCGATGGCGTGACGGAGGTTGGAACATCGGACCGTGAAATCCCGTATCGTCATTTGAGAAAAGTAGCGCCGGACGACGTTGACCGGCGCCGGGAGATTATCGTAGAAACCCCACCGCTTCAGACGACGAAAAAAACGATGCTTCAAGGTGGGATGCAAACCCAACAACGTCACCGATGGAAAGATCTGCTTTAAGAGCGCCGCCAATTCCGGGGCAGTGAATTCCTTTTCGTGGTAGATCAATTTCTGGTACGGCCTGCCGGGCTTTTTGGCCTGGTCGAGGTTGAGCGTCGAAACGAAGAGCCTTCCACCGGGTCTTAAAACTCTCTTGATCTCAGAAACCCACGCCAGAAGCTGCGGCTCCGGAACATGCTCGATCACCTGGCAGGAGACCGCCGCATCGAACATCGCTTCGGAAAACGGCAGGCGCATCCCATCGAAATGGCGGAAGCTCAAGTTTGGCCGTGGGTATTTGGCCTGGGCGCGCGGGATGTTCCCGGAAAGAACGTCCACCCCCACAACCTCCTTCGCCCCCTCGGCCAAATAGGCGGCCCCGTAGCCGTCGCCGAATCCTACCTCCAACACCCGCCTACCTGCAAGCTGCGGGCGGATGAAGGCGTAGGCGCTTAAATGCTGGGCGACAAATTCCGGCTCGTTCTCTTCCGGAATAAGGCCGCACAGCTCGGCATCGGTTTGCGCTTGGGTCATAGAAGGATTGTAGGCCGTGGCCGGTTTCCTGTAAACTGTTCTCCATGGCGGCAGAACCGGTTCTCATGTGTTGGAGCGGCGGTAAAGACAGCTCCTTGGCCCTGCATGCAGCCCTCAAGGATCCTTCCCTTCAGGTGCAGGCACTCCTCACCACCGTCACCCACGACTACCAGCGGATCAGCATGCACGGCGTTCGCTGCTCCCTGCTGGAACAACAGGCCGAGAGCGTCGGCCTGCCGCTGGAGCAGGTTCGCATCCCGGCGAAATCCTCCAACGCGATCTACGAAGAGGCCATGCGAAAACTTCTGATGCTCTATCAAGCCCGCGGGGTATCCCGCGTGATTTTCGGGGACCTTTTTCTGGAAGACATCCGCAGCTACCGGGAGAAGAACCTCGCTCAAATCGGCATGAGCGGGCTCTTTCCTTTATGGCTGAAAGACACCTGCCGACTGGCCCATGATTTCATCGCGCAGGGATTCAAGGCGATCTTGGTCTGCGTGGACCCGAAACAGCTTGATCCTTCCTTTTGCGGCCGGGAATTTGACGAATCGCTCCTGAAAGATTTCCCTGCCGGCGTCGATTCCTGCGGAGAAAACGGGGAGTTTCACACCTTCGTCTACGCCGGGCCGATCTTCCGTCAGCCGGTCCCTGTCACCCGAGGAGAAGTCCTCGAAAGGGACGGGTTCTGGTTCTGCGACCTGCGGGAAGCATAAAGATCCGCTGGCTGTCAAGGTAAAATAGCGTCATGCTTCTTATCCGAAAATTTCTCTTTTATGTTTTTGTCGTCATCTACCTGATCTCTTGGCCTCTGGCGGTTTTGTACGCCTTGGGATATGTCGTCCACCCGGCGATGCCCCGAGGTTTTGTGAAGACCGGCTTGATTTATCTCTCCACCACACCGCCCGGCGCCTCGGTCTACCTGGGCAATAGCCGCTACACGAAACGGACCCCCACCATGCTCTCGGGCCTGCTCCCGGGAGAGTATTGGCTGAAGGTCATCCTGAAGAATCATGACCCATGGATCCGAAAAGTGGCTGTTGAACCGGAGAAGGCGCTCGCCCTGGAAAGGATTCTGCTCCTGCCAAGGAACCCAAGGTTCGAGGGGCTCTTGGCAGGCCGCTTTGAGGATCTCGTACCCATTCCTGGAACCCGATTCCTCCTTTTGACGACGGGATCTTCCCTGGAAGACTTCCTGGTGTACGATTGGAAGGCCCGAGTCAGCCGCCCGCTCCTTCCGCCGACTTCGGATTTTCAGACAGGCAGGGTTCTTTCCTATACCACGGTGAAGGAGAGCCCTCTTGTGCTTTTTCGAATCAAACTTCGAGGGGATGAAAAAACGATCGCGGTGGACTTAAGCAGGGAAAAGGCCAACGGCATCGATTTAAGCTTCCTGTTTCCCGAGGACCTGGCTTGGGTGGAATGGGATCCGCGCAATTCTCACCGGTTATTTGCCTTTCGGCACGGGGAGATCCACCGAGTGGACTTGAACACCATGACCTTCGCCCCGCGGATCGCCGAGAATGTCCTGGGACTGGGGGTTCATGAAAAACGATTGTATCTGTTCACCAGGGATCATCTTTTTCAACGCGTGGATTCCGATGGAAAGCACCCGGAGATTTTCTTTAAAAATCCGCCCGCCATCGCCTCCGTGTTTGAGGAGAGCAACCCATTCTTTCAAATCAAGATTCTGGCTGAAGACCTCGTTCTGTTCTTGGGGGACCGGGGAGAACTGCTTGTCAATCGCTTCCCCTATCTTTTTGTAGAGCACGGAACGCGGGGTTTCGAGTTTGTTCCGGCCCGCCGGCGCCTCCTCCTGTGGCGGTCCGACGCCGTGGGGGTTCTGGACTTGGCCAACCCGCGCGAAACGGACGCTGTTTCTGAACACCCCCCGAAGGTCCGATGGGTCTACACCCAAGGGCGGGACATCCGACAGGCATTCCTTGTTTACAAAGGTTCGCACGCACTTTTCCGAGATGGCGCTGCGATTCACTTGGTGGAACTCGAAGCGCCGGGGGAGCCGGCTGTGCACCGGCTGCTGACGGTCAGCCCCCGAACCTCCGTTCTCTACTCGGAGGAGTCCGGCAGGATGTACTACTTGGATCGGGAAACCGATGAACTCGTCTCCATGGAGATTCTTCCCCTTGAATGGCTTCCCCTCCTGTCGGCCGAATGAAACTCCACTACTCCAGGAACAACCTGAAAGGAAAAGAAAAGAAACTCCAGCGGGCGCTGGAAATTCTCCCTGGCGCGATAAGCTGGACGATTCTGATCGGCGCACTGCTGCTTACTTTCTGGAAACCGGTGTGGGCGGCGGTCCTGGTGATTTCTTTCGATCTGTATTGGCTCCTGCGTTTGTTGTACATGACCTTCTTCCTCGTCCTCTCCTACCTCAGGCTCTCGATGGAGAACCAAACCGACTGGATGGAGCGGGTCCGGGGTTTAGAGAACGTGGAGCAGTATCTTCAAGAACCCCGGCCCCTTTCTCCGAAGGCACGTTTCAGACAAAAGCTCTCCCATTGGACCCACCTGCAGGAATTGCAGGCGCTGACTCAAAACGGCAGTCTGCCGCCCCGATGGAGCGACATCCGGCATGTGGTGATCATTCCGATCGCCAAAGAATCCCGAAACGTCTTTGAGCCGGGCATCCGAAGTTTAGCCCACCAACAGTTCCCGCCCAAGCAGATCCTGGTCGTGCTGGCGGTGGAAGACCGCACCCCGATGGAAATCAAAAAGGCGGCCCAAGCGGTGCAGCAGCAGTATCGATCTCTGTTTCTGGATTTCCTTGTGGCGTCTCATCCGGATGGACTGCCGGGCGAAGCTCGGGTCAAAGGGGCCAACGCCACCTGCGCAGGCAAGGAAGCGGCCCGTTATCTTGAGCGGCAAGGAGTTCCGTTCGAAAAAGTCATCGTCTCCTGCTTCGATGCCGACACAGTGGTCAGCCCTCACTACTTCGCCTGCGTCACCTACCAGTTTATGGTCTGCCCCCAGCGGACCCGGGCCAGCTTCCAGCCGATCCCGGTCTACCACAACAACATCTGGAAGGTTCCCGGCTTCGCGCGGGTGCTGGATGTCGGCTCCTCCTTCTTTCAGCTCGTTGAAGCGACCAATCCTGAAAAGCTGGTGACCTTTTCCAGCCACAGCATGAGCTTTCAGGCCCTGGTGGAAATCGGCTACTGGCCGGTGGACATGATTTCGGACGATTCGGCGATCTTCTGGAAGGCCTTCCTTCATTACGAGGGAGACTACCGGGTCGTCCCGATGTACGTGACCGTCTCGATGGATGTGGCCGCCTCCGACTCGTGGCGGAAGACTGTCGTCAATGTTTACAGACAGAAACGACGGTGGGCCTGGGGGGTGGAAAACTTCCCCATTGTGATGCGCGGGTTCCTGCACGCTCAGAAGCTGCCGCTTTCCAAAAAGATCAAGAACGGCTTTAAGCTTTTTGAAAGCAACGTGGCCTGGGCGACCTGGCCGTTCCTGCTGGGGGTCATCAGCTGGCTGCCGGCCTTCTTTGCCGGATTGGAATTCTCCAACTCCGTCCTCTACTACACCGCCCCCCGCATCACCGCCACCATTTTCCGCCTGGGATCCATCAGTCTCCTGACCACCATCGCCTTGAGCATGTCCATTCTTCCGAAAGCCCCGACAAGAAATCCGCTCCTAAAAAAAATCGGCCACGCCTTTGAATGGTTGCTGGTGCCGGTGACCGCGATTTTCTTGAGCGCCATCCCGGCGCTGGATGCGCAGACCCGTCTCATGCTGGGCCGATACATGGAGTTTTGGGTGACCGACAAGAAACGGTGAGGTGGGGTGGCGAGGCTACGCTTGTCGGCGAACTTTCTGCTCTTCCAGGCCGTCGGCCTTCTCCTCCTCGGAAACAGGCTGGGGCGCGGGAACAGCCGCTGGAACGATCGGCTCGATGCGCCGGTAGGCGTCGATGGACGGAATGTATTCCAGGAAAGGGGACTGCCTCAACTCCCGCGTCACCCCTCCTTCGATCACCAGAATCGTTCCGGGTCTCAATTTTCGGACAATCTTCTCCATATCCACCGCCCATTCCATGATGCCCTCTTCCCTTTTCATCGGCGGATAAATCCGAACAACCTGAAAAGGGGTCAGATCGACATCATCATCCAAATAGCTCCCGTGGATCCGGTGGATTCTTTCCCTATCTTCGGTCTGCAGAGATCCGATCTCTACCCAGACATCCGTCAGTTCCGCTGACATCTTGAACAGTTCCGGATCAATTTCGTAGCCGGTGACCCTCGCTTTCGTCATCGCCAATATCAAATCAGTAATCAATCCATCCCCAATGCCAAGCTCTGCGACCGAAGTCCCTTCCTGTAAAAACCCACGCTCCCGCAGGTTCTGAATCCGGGCCATCGCTGACTCCGGCAGAGTCATTGCATAACGAAATTCTCCCGTCTTCTCGTTAAATAATTTCCACCCTCTCTCGCGGAGAGTTTCGTCATGGACTTCCTCATGGAAATGAACCAACGGCCCCAGGAGTTCCTGCTCCTGCGCCAAGTTAACCCTTTTGATCCCATCGACCGCTTCCATCATCCGGTTGACGGCTTCGTGGAGAGCAACCGGCAAGGTCGTCTCTCCCTCTTGGTTTCCAGCTAAAATCCGACTTCTGTGCTCTTTCATCGCGTGGAACCAGTCCGGGATATACTCTGTTGTTGCGGAGAGTCTTTGGATTTGAAGCCCTCTTGGAAACTTCACCTCTTTGGGCAACAGCAACAAAACCTTCTGGCGGAATTCTTCTGAAATTCGATCCCGGAGATCCGGAGGCACCCTCTCTGGAAACCAGAGCGGCGGCACATCCGCCCTTAGGATAAAAACGGGATCTGTCCCCGGAGGAGCTTCCTGCTGCTGATAGAAGCGCTCATAAAAAGCCGGCAGGAGCATCTGCAGGCGGGCGGCCTGAAGTGCTTCAATCATGCCTGAACTTCCCTCCCCGTGAAGGCGTTCCTCAAGACCGGCCTTGACCTCGGGGGCTTCAACCGCATTCGGCACGCGCAGTACCCAAACAGTATGCGGCAGGTGGAAAGCGCTCGTTAAGAAAAACGCTGCCATTTGAGAAGCCCATAAAAAATGCTTCACAGGTTTTTGAGGATCCAGATCAGGCCAAGCACAAGGCCTGAGGCAGAGGTCAGAATCACCAGCGCCCGGTAGATCCGCTGGCCGGTTTCATTCGCCCGTCGGTAGAACCGGCCCACCACGTAGCCATACAAGCTCATCGTTGCCGCACACCCTAAACTAAAGAGTCCTATATAGAGGTAGGCAAGCCACATGGTACTGATCAGTGTAATCGGGATCAGGACGAAAAGCTCCACGGTGCCGGAAGCGCCATGCACCATACCCACCAGCGTCGGGGCGAACTTGTGGACATGCTCGCGGCCCGGCGTGTGGGAATGGGCGTGCGCGTGCGTCGTGGTCCGATGCTCATGCGGATGGGCGTGCCGGCGCTCGCGCCAGAGTAAAGCCAAACGCCAAAGTCCCAAAACGATCAGCGAGATTCCAACGGCGATTTCGGCATACCGCTCAAAGGCCGGGTCGAACTTCAGATGCAACAGGAGGACAAAAGAACCGAGCAGGAGAACCGTCATCGAATGGCCGACCGCCCAGCGGAATCCAAACCGAGCGCTTTTGACCGGATCCGGCTCAAGCGAGATAAAATGCGTGACCGCAGTCACATGATCCCGGTCGAAGGCGTGCCGCATCCCCAGCGCAAGCCCGGTCAGCAGGAGCAGAACCGTCTGGAAAGAGCTCATGCGATTATTCTACAGGATTCCTCTGGGAGAGCGGAAGGTTCTCGAAGTAGGGCTGCGCGCTGAAATAGCGCTCACCGCTGTCCGGAAAAACCACCACGACCATCTTGCCGGCGCCCAGCTTCTCCGCCACCTGGAGAGCGGCAACGCAGGCCGCCCCTGCAGAGAGTCCCATAAACAGTCCCTCTTCCCTGGCCAGACGCCGGGAGGCATGATAAGCATCTTCATCGTTCACCTGAATAAGCTCGTCAATGATGGATCGGTTTAACACCTTTGGAATAAATCCCGCCCCGATGCCTTGAATCAAATGGGGACCGGATTCCCCGCCGGAAAGAACCGGCGAGCCGGCCGGCTCGACCCCCACAATCTTCAGGCGGGGATTCTTCTGCTTCAAAACCTCCCCTACGCCTGTGATCGTGCCGCCGGTTCCAATCCCCGCAACGAAAGCATCCATCCTCCCATCGGTGCTTCGAAGAATTTCCTGAGCGGTTGTCTGCCGGTGAATCTCTGGATTGGCTGGGTTTTGAAACTGTCCGGGCATGAAGGCATTCGGCATTTTCTTCAGCAACTCCTCGGCTGTGCGCACCGCCCCCGCCATTCCCTCGTCGGCCGGGGTTAGAATAACCTCGGCGCCGTAGCTGTTTAAGATGTACAGCCGTTCCGCGCTGATCACGTCCGGCATTGTGAGAATGACGTGATACCCCTTGACCGCCCCCACCATGGCCAGGCCGATGCCGGTGTTCCCACTGGTCGGCTCAACGATCGTGGCGCCGGGTTTTAAAAAGCCGCGCTTTTCGGCCTCGGCGATCATGGCCAAGGCGATTCGATCTTTGACGCTGCCGGCCGGATTGAACGATTCCAGCTTCGCCACAATCGTTGCCATGGAAGGACGGGTGATGCGGTTGAGCCGAACCATCGGCGTCCCTCCCACCAGTTCCAAAACATCCGATGCAATCCCGGTCATATGCCGCCTCCCAGCATGTTCTGAGGTGCGTTGAATACCTTCATCTCTTTCACGCTGACAAAAACCGGTACCCCTTTGCGCAGCTGCAGCTGCCGATATCGCTCCTGAGCGATCTCCGCATGCATCACGGATCCGGAGCCGGTCACCAACTCTACCTTCACCATCGGCCCAGCGGCGTTGATGTGCCGGACGGTCGCTTTAAACTGCGGCGCGCCCGTCGGCTGAAGCTCAATCTCCAAAAGATGCGGCCGGGCGTACCCGACCGCCTGCGGAGTGTCCAAGGCGGCACCTGTGGGAAGCTGCATGCTGAACTCTCCCAAATTCACCTTATCCCCTTCGACCCGCCCGTGAAAAAGGTTCACGTTCCCGAGGAAGTGATAGACGAACGGGGTGGCCGGGTGCTCGTAGACTTCCTCCGGCGTGCCGATCTGCTCCACCCGCCCCTCATGCATCACCACCACCTGATCCGCCACCTCCAGCGCTTCATCCTGATCGTGTGTGACAAAAACGCTCGTGATCCCGATCTCGTCGTGCAGGCGCCTGAGCCATCGGCGCAGTTCCTGCCGGACCTGGGCATCCAACGCGCCGAAGGGCTCGTCCAAAAGCAGGATCTTCGGCTGGACCGCCAAGGCACGGGCCAGGGCCACCCGCTGCCGCTGTCCGCCGGAAAGCTGCGAGGAATACCGCGCGGACAATCGCTCCATCTGCACCAACCGGAGTAACTCGTGTACTTTGTCGGCAATCGCCGGCTCCGGCAATCGTTCTCGGCGCGGCTTGACCCGCAGGCCGAAGGCGACATTGTCGAACACGCTCATGTGGCGAAACAGCGCGTAATGCTGAAATACGAACCCGACCCGGCGATCCGATGCAGTGCGATGGGTGGCTTCCTTCCCGTCAAACAGCACCTCCCCCCGCTCGGGTGTTTCTAACCCGGCGATGATCCGAAGCAGCGTGGTCTTTCCTGAACCGGAGGGACCCAAGAGAGCCACCAGCTCGCCGGTGGGAACCGTCACGCTGACATCGTGCAGGGCGGTGAAATCGCCGAAGATCTTGGTGATCGCCCGTAATTCGATGCTCATGCGGCCTCCTTTCCGACGCGCACTTTTCGCTCGACCAGGCTCTTGGCCGCCAAGGTCACCAGCGCCAGCAGGCACAACAACGAGGCCACCGCGAAAGCCGCCGAGAATTGGTATTCGTTGTAGAGGATCTCGACGTGAAGCGGCAGGGTATTGGTCATTCCCCGAATGTGGCCGGAGACCACCGAGACCGCCCCGAACTCTCCCATCGCCCGCGCGTTGCAGAGGATCACGCCGTAAAGCAGCCCCCATTTCACGTTGGGCAGGGTCACGCGCCAGAAGGTCTGCCAGCCGTTGGCCCCCAACGTGACGGCTGCTTCTTCCTCTTCGCTGCCTTGGGCCTCCATCAGTGGAATCAATTCACGCGCCACAAAAGGAAAGGTTACGAAGACCGTCGCCAGCACGATCCCAGGCACCGCGAAAATGATCTTCAGGTTATGCGCCACAAGCCACGGGCCCAACAATCCCTGCGCTCCAAACAGCAGCACGAAGATCATTCCGGAGATGACCGGCGAGACGCTGAACGGCACATCAATCAGCGTCATGAGAATCTGCTTCCCTCGAAACTCAAACTTCGCGATGGCCCAGGAGGCCGCCAGCCCAAAGAGCATGTTCAGCGGCACGGCGATGGCGGCCGTGGTCAGCGTCAAACGGATCGCCGACAGCGCCGCCGGATCGCTGACGGCGGCCCAATAAACCCCAACCCCTTTTTCCAGTGCCTTGACAAAGACCGCCGCCAGCGGAATCACCAGGAAAATGCCCAGGTAGACCAACGTGACGGCGATCAGGCCCCATCGCACGAACCGCGGTTCGGTCAAGGAAGGGCCGTTCATTTCCGCAACCTGCGCTGCAGCACATTGACCCCCAACAAAAGCCCGAAAGAGACGACTAAGAAAACCAGGGCGATCGCCGTGGCGCCGGCGTAATCGAACTGTTCCAGTTTGATCATGATCAACAGCGGCGTGATCTCCGTCCGCATCGGCATGTTGCCGGCGATGAAGATCACCGACCCGTATTCCCCGAGCCCGCGGGCAAACGAGAGGGCGAACCCTGTCAGGAGGGCCGGCAACAGCTCCGGCAGAATCACCCGCCGGATGGCCTGCCACCGATTTGCCCCCAAACTGGATGCCGCTTCCTCGACGGCGGCATCCAAATCCTGAATCACCGGCTCAACCGTCCGCACCACAAACGGCAGACCGATGAAAGTGAGAACGACGACGATTCCCAGCCAGGTGTAGGCCACCGGAATTCCCAGTGCATGGAAATACCGGCCAACCCAACCGTTGGGCGCGTAAAGGGTGGTCATCGCAATACCGGCGACGGCGGTCGGCAGCGCAAAGGGAAGGTCCACCAACCCATCCATGAACCGCTTGGCCGGAAAATCGTACCGCACCAGCGCCCAGGCCACCACCGATCCGAACAGGACGTTCATCATCGCCCCGACGAGCGACGCCCCTAAGCTCAACCGGTAGGAGGCCATCGCCCGGGGGGATGCGACCGCGCTCCAGAACTGCGCCCAGCTCAACGTGGACGTCTTCAAGACGATCATCGAGAGCGGAATCAGCACGATGAGACTCAAATAAAGCAGGGTGAACCCCATCGTCAGCCGGAATCCCGGTAAAACCCGCTGCGCTTTAAGCGCCGGGCTGATAGATCTGGTCAAAGATTCCTCCGTCGCTGAAATGGGTCTTTTGCGCCTTCTGCCATCCGCCGAACAGCTCGTCCACGGTGAACAGCGTGATCTTCGGGAATCGGTCCGCATATTTGGCGGCGACCGCTGCCAGGCGCGGGCGGTAGTAATGCTTGGCGGCGATCTCCTGCCCTTCCGGCGTGTAGAGAAACTCCAGGTAGGTCTGCGCCAGGTTCCGAGTTCCCCGCCGGTCCACCACCTTGTCCACCACCGCCACCGGCGGCTCCGCCAGGATGCTTACGGATGGAGTCACCATCTCGAACTCTCCTGGCCCAAGCTGATTGAATACCAGCCGGGCCTCATTCTCCCACGCAATCAGCACGTCGCCGATCCCCCGCTCGACAAAAGTCACCGTAGTGCCGCGCGCACCGGTGTCGAGGATCGGCACATTCTTGTAAAGCTTGGAAACAAATTCCTTGGCCTTTACCTCATCGTTGCCGTATTTGCGCAGAGCATAGCCCCACGCGGCCAGATAGTTCCATCGGGCCCCCCCGGAACTCTTTGGGTTCGGCGTGATGACAGAAATGCCTGGCTTCACCAGGTCGTCCCAGTCCCTAATTCCTTTGGGATTCCCACTGCGCACCAGAAAAACGATGGTGGAAGTGTATGGGGTGCTGTTGTCCGGCAACCGCTTCTGCCAATCCCTCTTGATCAAGCCAGCCGCGGCAACGGCATCCAGGTCATACGCCAGCGCCAGCGTAACGAGATCAGCCTCCAGCCCGTCCATCACGGCCCGGGCCTGCTTGCCGGACCCACCGTGCGATTGGTTTACCGTCACCTTCTGGCCGGTTTTCTCTTTCCACTGTTTGGCGAAGACCGCGTTGATCTCCTGGTACAGCTCCCGGGTCGGGTCGTAGGAAACATTCAGCAGCGTCACATCCTTTGGCTCAGCCCGTATCGGTGCCGCCGAAAATCCAAAAGTAAAAATCCAAAAGAAAAAGACTATTCCTCTAATGATCATCGCTGTCTCCTCTGAAGGTTAAATGGAGTAAACCAGGACTCGGTTCTTTTCCTGCTCCAGAATCTCAACGCGGTGAAGGACATCGGCCAAGCTGGTCCCGTCCAAGATGTTCGCCGTCGAGTCTCGAACCGCTTTCATCACGGAGCGAATACCGCAGGTCTTCTCATCCTCGCACTCCTCGCACTTGCGATGGGCCGTCTGGCTGACGCAGGGCAACGGAGCCAGTGGTCCATCGAGCGCCCGGATGACTGCTCCTAAACTAATCTCCCCCGGCTTCTTGCCGAGGAGATAGCCGCCCCCTTTCCCCTTTTTGCTGTGCAAAATCCCCTTATTCTTCAGCTCCAAGAGGATCAGCTCCAGGAATTTCTTGGGGATTCGTTCCTGTTGAGCCAGGTCGGCAATGAGCACCGGCCCCTGGTTCCATTTTCGCGCCAGAGCTAAAAGGGCCCGGAGGCCATATTTTGTCTTCTTCGAGAGCATTTTCATACTATATATTTCCTATGGATTAGATAGTCTAATAGATCCAAAAAATATGTCAAGAAGATTTTCGCTCCAACAGCGAAACCATCTTCTTCAAATCGGTGGTAGGCAGGTTGCAGACGTAGTTTTGGCAGACGTAGGCGGTGGTCTTGCCCTGCATCGGCCCCTGCTCCTTGAGGAACGGAACCAATGCTTCAATGGCGCCGGCGGTCCGATCCGAGGAATGCAGGGCTAGGACAGCGTGGGGGAGGAACCTCTGCTGGACGGCCCGGAGCATGGCGCGCGTTTCCGGCGCCGCCGGGTCGCCGGCGATCACAATCTCCTGCGCAGGACCCAGCCGAAAATCCAGCGCGATCAGGAATTGCGGAACGGCATGCGGCGCCTGCGCGACATCTCCAGAGAACGCCTCGAACAGCCGCTGCGCGCGGTCCTGAAGATCCTTGTCCATCGTCCACTGCCCCAAGCGCAGAAGGTTCAACGCTGCAACCGAATTGCCGGAGGGCACGGCCCCATCGTAGAGCTCTCTATGCTGTGCAATCAACCGCTCGTTGTGCTGGCCGCTGAATAGAAATCCACCCTGCTTGTCATCCCAAAAAAGACGGACCATTTCTTGGGTCAACCGCTTGGCCTCGGCCAGCCAAGGGGCATCGAAGGTGGCTTCATAAAGATCACTCAGGCCCGAGCTCAGAAAAGCATAATCATCTAAGAACGCCGGAACGGAAGCTTCTCCATCCCGGTAGCGATGAAGCAGGCGGCTTTCTCGCTGAAGATGCTTCAAAAGAAAGTTGGCCGCTTCCATAGCGGCCTGCGCGTAGCGCGGCTCATCCAGCACGCGCGCCCCGTAGGCCAGTGCGCCGATCATCAGTCCATTCCAATCGGTGAGGATCTTGTCGTCCCGATGGGGACGTGCCCGTTTGCTCCGAACCGCAAACAGCTTGGCGCGTGACTTGCCAAGCTGTTTGTGGAGCTCTTCGACGGAGATCTTCTCCTGTGCGGCAAAACTTTCGGTTGGCACAGGAACATTCAAGATGCTGGTGGCATGCTCAAAATTCCCGACGGGCGTCACATCGTAAAAACGGTTAAAAAGGGCGGCCTCTTTGTTGTGCCCAAGCACCTGCTCAACCTGCGCAGGGGTCCACAGATAAAACTCCCCTTCCTTTCCCACCTCGCCGGCATCCTCGGCGGAGTAAAAAGCCCCCTGCGGATCCCGCATGTCCCGCAGGACGTATTCGAAGATGCCGCGCGCCGCCTCGGCGTACTCCGATCTGCCGGTGACCTGGTATGCTTCCAGATAACTGCGGGCCAACAAGGCTTGGTCGTAAAGCATCTTTTCAAAATGGGGAACCAGCCATTTCGCATCCGTGGAGTAGCGGTGAAACCCGCCGCCGAGCTGGTCGTGCATCCCGCCGCGGGCCATCGCGTCCAGCGTGGTCTCCACCATTTTCAGCGGCTCGGGATTCCTGCTTCGATACCAGGCCCGCAGGAGAAAGGAGAGGGCGTGGCTGCGGGGAAACTTAGGGGCCGGCCCGAAACCGCCGGAGACCGGGTCGTATTGCTCGACGAACTGTTTGACGGCGATGTCGAGAGTAGAGGCGGTCAATTGGCCAGCAGAAGGGGCGTGGACATTCTGCCCAATGGCCTGCGTCAGAGACTGGCTGGAGCTTAAGATCTGCGCGCGCTGCATCCGCCACGCTTGAGCGATCGACTGCAGAACCGACGTGAATCCCGGCTGGCCCCACCGATCCTCCGGCGGGAAATAAGTCCCTCCCCAAAAGGGCTGGCCTTCCGGGGTAAGAAACAGGCTCATCGGCCAGCCTCCTCGGCCCGTCATCGCTTGCACTGCGGTCATGTAGATGGCATCCACATCCGGCCGTTCTTCCCGATCCACCTTGATCGGCACAAAGTTGTCATTCAGGAGTTTGGCGATCGCAGGGTTTTCAAAGGACTCCTTCTCCATCACGTGGCACCAATAGCAGGTGGAATAGCCGACCGACAAGAAGACCGGCTTGTCCTCCTGCTTGGCCTTGGCAAAGGCCTCCTCTCCCCATGGGTACCAATCCACAGGATTGTAGGCGTGCTGCAGCAGATAGGGGCTTTTCTCGTGGCTAAGGCGATTGGGCCGACGGCCCTGGGGATCAGCCGATTTCACCGTCTTTTTCTCCTGCATCCCAAAAGATACGATCAAAACCACGAACGCAATGAATGTGATTCCGAGCCATCGTGATTTCATAACGAGAGACCGGGTCAAACTTCAGGTGAAGCGGAAACTACAAGACGATCGGCAAACTTTCCGAAAACAGCGGCAGGATCACCCTGCTCACTCGTCAACAGCAGCCGAGGCCTTCACAAGAATCTTCGCAGAAAGAACCTGCCCTTCGTGAATTATTGAAAGGTCCTTGTGCGTGAGGGTGACGTATCCCATCGTCATGCCGGAGCTGTCGATGTTCCCGAGCTCCACTTCGACCACCGGCTGTTCTTCGCTGGACAGAAGCAGCCGCATTCCCTCCTTCACTCCGGGAACAGCGAACACAGAGAGAACAAGGAAATCTCGATTCTCGCTGAGGCGCTGGACCACCACCTTGGAAGTCGAGGGAGAGACGAACTGGCGCTTGGAATTCTCCTCCAGCTGTTGCTGTTCTTGCGGGACGGCTGGCTCGGATGAAACTGCCGGCGGGGGCGTACCTGTTGACGTCACCGTTTCTTTAGGCAACTCCTGCGGGGAAGTCGGCTGCGACGCCCCCATAACCTGCTGCAAACTTTGGAGGCCGCTGGTTAGTTTTGCGAGGCGCTCTCTTTCCTGTTTGAGCTGCTCCCGCAGGCTGTTGACCTCTTGCTGGCTCAGTTGGTAGTCCGACTTCAGCTGGGCCCCTGTCCTCACCGCCTCGGATAAGGACGCGTTCAAGCGGCGGAGTTCCTCTTCCTTGGCCTGAAGGGTCTGCCGGTGTTGGGCGGCTTCTATCTGCAGGACCGACTGAGCCGACTCCAACTGGTGGACTCGATCCTGAAGCCCCGCATTGGCCTGTTGCGCTTCCCGCGAAGCGGTTTGCGCCTGCTCCCCGAAACGGCGTGCCTGCGAGAGATTTTCAACCAGTCGATCCCGCTCCGTTCTTAACTCCGCCAATTGACGGTTCAAATCTCCGAGGACGGACATCAGGCGCTGAATCTCCTTGTTTTTTTCCTGCAGCTGAGCGCTCGCCGTCGTCAGTTCCTGTGTAGCCCACAAAACAGATTGGCGATTGCCCCGGAGTTCGCTTTCTACGATCGTCAAGTTTGCTTGGGTTTTCGCCAGCGCGGCTTGGGTCTGTGCCAAGGCGATCTCCCGTTGCGTCTGCAATTTTGTGCTTTCCTCCGCCTGCTGCTGCAGTCGGAGAATGCTTTTCTGATCCGACTCTCGGGCCGACTGGAGATCGCGCAACTCCTTCTCCCTCGACTGGAGCTTCTGATTCAACTCGGCCGCCTGGTTCTCTGCGGCGGTTTGGGCAGCGGCAAGGTCCCCCTGCTGCTTTTCAAGATCCCCTTTGGCCTTCGAGCTCTGCGCCAGTTGGGCTTGGGTCTTTTCCAGGGCGGAAGCCAAGCGGCGAAGTTCCTCTTCCTTGGCCTGAAGGGTTTGCATCAACTGGGGAAAATTTCTCCGTGCGGCCGTCTGCGCCTGTTCCAGCCGCTTGATGCGATCCCCCAACTCCGTCTTGGCGGACTGGGCTTGGGTGAGATCTTTCTCCAGCCTGTCTGCCTGCGCCTGAAGATCCGCCAAGCGTCTCTCAAGCTGATCCTTCATCTGCTGGTAAGATTGATCTGCCTGCAAAAGGTGGGAGAGCAGGCGAAGGCGCCCAAATTCCGCTGTTTGCCAAGCAGGGTTGTCTTTCCAGTCGGCAATCAAGCTGGAACGCCAGTTTTTTCCCTGCGTTGCCGGAGACGGCTGGCTCTCGCTGGAAACCGGCGACAGGATCTTCGGCTCTCGGTCCGGCTTTGGTTGGGTGCCGAGCGCTTGGGTCAAACGCTCTGATTTTCTGGGGAGTTCCTGGGGATTTTTGGAGAGGTTATGGAAGATACTCTGAACCATACTGACGATACCATGGGTCTCCATCTGTTGCGGTTTGTTGGAAGCAACCGTCATGGCCTCCGGTGCTTCTGCTTCATGCACCATCGCCTCTTTCCGAAAAGAAGCGGCGGGATCTTCTACCGCCGTTTTTTCCTGAGTGCTGAGGGTGCCTGCGTGTTGCTGCGCACAAGCTCTCTTCACCCCCCACAGACAGATGCAGGACGACACCAACAAGAGGGTCCATCCGTAACGCCACAAAGAGCGGGATCTGTTTTTGCCGGTTCGGTTCATGGTGCCTCCGTTTGGGAAACCTCTTTGGCGGCCCGTTGGTCAGCCGCATTTTCCTGTTGATCAAGAGAAACGATCAGTTCGGCAATTCGGTCATTCGCTTCGGCCAATTCGCGGCGCACCCGTTCGTATTCCTTTCGATCCACGCGCGCCGCCTCAAGTTGTTGGTTGTATTTCCGCTGCGCCGATTCCGCACCGGCAAGAGATTTCTGAAGCCCGTTGATCTGCCCCTTGTAGCTCTTCCGTTCCTTGGCAAACTGCCGGTCCATTTGTTTTAACTCTGCGCGGGCCTTCGAAATTTCCTGCTCCAGATTTTTACTCTTGGCTTCCTGCTCCTTTAATTCCTTCTCCCGCTCATCCAATCGCCCCTGGAGTTTGGTCTGCTGGCGTTGAGATGCTTCCCTTAATATTTTAGCTTCTTGCCGTCCCGCATCTTCCTTTGCCTGTTTTGGTCTTGAAGATTCCGAAGGGCCGGCAGTGGTCGCCTTTAACTGCCTTGCTTCCTCTCGAGAAGCCTCCAGATCTCGAATCAGTTGGACATTGCTTTCGTTCAACTGCTTCAGCTGCTTCTCAGAAGCCTCATTCGTTTCCTGAAGCTTGGCTTGAAGTTGTTGAACAAGCTGCTGGGAATGCGCCGACTCGTGGGTTCGCCGGATCGCTGTCCGCACGGCGAGAATGCTCGCCACCACCAGGATCGGGATGAGCGCTAATTTTAGAAGCTTCTCTATCACCAGCCCTTCTTTTGCTTAGCGGGAGGATTCGGCCTCCCAACACCAGCGCCAGCCGTCGATGCGTCGGCTGGCTTTGCAACAGGTGCTGCAGGTTGAGCGGGAGTGGCAACGGCCGGCTGCTTTGCCGGCGCAACCGCCGGCTCACTCGCCGGTTTCGACTCCGTCAGCTTGCCGGAGAAATAATAATCCTGCGCGATGCCATCGCCCAGATGCTTGCTGAGGACCCCGTGCATGGCATCGGCCTGTCGCTCCCCGCGCCAAAAGGCCACACCGACCCCTTCTTTCGTCTGCATGGTCTCCCACACCGTCGTCGAGCCGTCATTTCCGATTGTGAGCGTGAAGTTGGACGTCGGGTACCCATCGCGGGACAACGATTGGGAACTGACCTTGCCTCCCTCAAAGGTGAGCGTGTCTTTGACCGATTTCTTCGCTCCCTCCCCGGAGGAGGGGGTCAATTCCACCGACCACTTCGTTCCATTCAGCTCGGCCGCAGCCTTGGCCTCCTTGGCCGCTTTTTCCGCCTTCGCGGCGGTCTCCTTCGGACTCGGTTTGCTTTCTTTTGCTTGAACCGCACCCACTGTGACAAAAAGAGCCGTCGCCATACCCAGGAAAATAAGTGCCCCTCTATTCTTCATTTTTCGGATGTTTTCTCCTCTGTGATGGACTAATCAAGACGCTCTTTTGCCTCCCATGCCTGCCAAGAAGCAATGTACTGTTTCACCCAACTGGCATCTTGGGCATTCGGTTTTAACCGCAAATACTCCCGAAAATGAGCCAAGGCCTTCGCGCGATTGGGCAACGGGTCCGCGTAAATCACGCCCAGATTGTAGTGGGCATCCGCATCGTCCGGCTTCAACTCCAACACCTTCTGAAATTCCAGGACCGCCTTTGAATATTCTCTCTGCTGACTCAAGACGACTCCTAGATTATAGTGCATTGTGGCCGAATCGCGAACCAATCGTTCATGTTGCTTGGCCAAACGAGTGACGTTCTGCGGGGTCTTGTTGACCTGCTCGCGCAAATCCCTGCTCTCAGCCGTCAGATTCACGTATTCCTCCTGGAGCCTCTTCAATCGGGCTTGCACCTTCTCAAGCTCGGCCTGTGCCTTCTGCGCCTTCTGAGCGGCGGCCCGCGTTGCCTTCTCAGAGGCCCGAAGAGACTTCTTGAGCTCTTGGACCTCTTTTTGCCTCTGGCTGAGCTGCTGCTTGAGCTCTTGTGCCTTTGTCTGCCTCTCCATCTTGGCCAACTGTTTTTGGATCGTGTCCCGCTGAAGGGTGATCTGCTCTTTCGTCTGCTGGAAGGTGGCCATTTGCTGTTCCATCATCTGGATCTGGGCATTGAGGGTGTGATTCTCGTGCGTTAAGCGCTCCGTCCCGGCCGTGAGGCGATGGCGCTCTTCGGTGAGAGCCGTCATCTGGGCCTTCAAGCCGCTTTCATTCGCCTCCACTTCAATGGCGCGCTTTTGCTCTTCTTCCTTCAACTGGTTGTACGCCTGAGACAATTGCGCGTGCTCTTTCTCCAGGGCGTCCCACTTCCCTTTGAGAAGATCGTGCTCTTTCTCCAAGTTCCGAAAACGTTCCCTGCTCTGGGCCAACTGCACAGAAAGCCCCTCTTCACGCTGGGCAAGCATCCTCCCGGCTCCGAAGCCGACGCCGGCACTCAAGAGAATGGCAACCGACGCGGCCAAACGCTTCGGAGAAAATTTCTTTTCTGTCTGTGGCGCGGCAGCAGGAAGCTCTGGCATGGCGGGGTTGTCAACTCCTCCCAGGGGCTGTCCGAAGCTCATCGTGCAAGCGGAGCTTTACCGGGGGGGGCTCCCGTTGGGCCGGGGGGATCTCCTTGTTCGTCGGCGATTCGGTTTCAGACGGCGGGAGAGGCGGATTTTCGACAACCGGATTGTACTCCCGGGTGTCCTTGATTCCTCCCCCAAAACTTCTCTCATCTCCTGAAACCAACACATCTCCGCTGACGATGTGCGGCGTAATGAAGACCACGAGTTCCTGGAGCTTATCATCCTTACTCCGTCGCTTAAAGGGTTCTCCCAGGATCGGAATTCGGCCGAGGAATGGAATCTGGTCGTTGGAAAACTGCTTTTGGTTCGTGCGCAGACCGCCGATGATCAGCGTGGAGCCATCCTTCACCATCACTTCTGTTTCGGCGATGGAGGTATCTACAATCGGAATTTGGTTTTTGCTCGGTGTGGTCAGCGTCCGCACCACGCTGGAGATCTCCGGTTTGAGCTTCATCGTGATGTAGCCTTCGCTGTTGATGGTCGGCGTCACCGAGAACTGAATCCCCACATCAATGAACTTCACATCCTCCGCCGTGGTGGCTGTGGTCTGCCCTGTGGTGGTGGTCGTGGTGATGTAGGCCTCGCGGGTTCCCACATGGATCTTGGCCTCATGGGCCTCGGTCACCAGCATGCGGGGGCTGGAGATCACCCTCGTGTCCCCAACCGTTTCGAGGTATCGGAACAGCTCATAGCCGTCGCGCGCAATGGTCGTAAAAAGCAACTTGGTGCCCAGCTTCAACTGTTCCCCTCCGATAACACTGCTCAAAACCAAGGGGATGCGGGTGACCGACGGGACTTCACTGGGAGCGGTACCGGTTGTCGTCGGGCGAAAGTCGTTGGGGTTCTTGGGTTCGAGTCCGTTAAACTTCAGGTTTGAGAAGACCGTGCTCCAGTCGATCCCGCTGGTCAATTTATTGCTGAGGGTCACCTTGACGATCTTGGCGTCAATCAAGACCTCGCGGGTCCTCCGATCAAGGGCCGCGATCATCTTCTCGACATCCTTCATCCGATCGGGAAGCGTCTTGACGATCATCTGGTTGCTCTGGGGATCCGCTTTGACGAATCCGAGCTTATTGGTTTCAATTTGATCCTTCAGACGTTCTTCCATGTCCTTGGCCTTGGCATACTTCAGGTCGAACACCCGGATCGTCCCGCCCTTCTCCAAGGTGGCCAGGGCCTCTTCCATCTTGGCCAGTTTTTCCGGCGTGTCCATGACGAGCACCGTGCCGGACTCCTCATCGACCAGAAGGCGCCCGATCTCGCTCTTTAAGGTGTCGAGGAGATTGAAGGCCTGCTGTGGCACAGCATACTGCAGACGAAACGTCTTGACCTGCCGGAGATCGGAAAATTTCTTGCCGTAGAGCGCCCGATACTCCGCCTCGGTCATCACGTTGTAGACCGCCCCCTGTCTGTCATAGGCCAGCTCGTTGCTGCGCAAGATCAGGTCAAAAACGTCGTGAATCGGGATGTCATTGAGGAACAGATTCACGCGCCCCGCGACATTCTTGCTGATGGCAAGATTCAGTTCCCCCTTCGTGGCCAGATATTTGAGGGCATCGGTGACTTCGGTCGAGCGCAAGTCCAAGGAGACCCGCTCTTTCATTCCCTGTTTTGGGACGGCTTGCGCCGGCGTCGTTTCCGCACCGGCGGCAGCGTCGATCGGTTGAGCGGCACCGACCGGCCTCAGGAAGAAACTCGCGAGGGCGACCAGGAGAAAAGAAAGGAGAATTTTACTGGAGGACGACTTCTTCGCCTTCATAGGACAAGACAACTCCTTCGGAAGTGATCTTCTTCACCTTCATCCCATTGATTTCATCTCCCACATTGACGATGAACGTCCTTTTCTGGCCCGCGTTTTCAATGAGCGCAGCCGGTTGGGGCCCCCGGTCGATCCCAACGAGTTTCAGACCGTTGGTCAGTTCTTCCACATGGCGGTGGGCCCCTTGAGAAGAACTCTCCTGCCCGGGGCTTAAGTTCCGTCCCGTAAACGGATCCCGCTGGAGCAGTGCTCCGAGATAATCCCCCAGGGGCCTTAACGGATTTCGGGCACTCACCGAACCAGAAGAGGCGGTCCCCGCCGGGAGCCCTGGGTGGGACCGATACCTCGGCTGAACCAGCACCAGGGCAAAAATCACGTACGCCCCTAACCCAGCCAAAAACACCCAAAGAATCCGGCTGGCCAGCCGAAGATTCCACAAGAGAGGATCTCCATGCGACTGACCCCAACCGGGCAAGAGAATCCGCAGAAGCCGGGCCTTCCCCTCTTGGAACATTTCCCTGAACGGCCTGAACCGTGGCACAGGGGCTGGCTCCACGGTGCTGGGAGGTTTCGCTCCTTCCGGTCCTTCAATCATTTTTAGTAACTGCTCTTCTGCAGTCTCTTTATACGCGGCCATCCGATCTCAACTTCCTCATGAATCAAGCCCTCCACAAGCTCTTGCTCGACGGTGCGTTCATTGCGCATGGCCAACTGCCGCAGGCCTTGGTGGCAGATCATGGCAATCTGACGAGGATAACCTTGGGTATACCGCCAAATTTCTTCAACCGCCTCCGGGGAGAACAGGGGAACGAAAGAGCGGTAGCCGGCTTCCTGCAGCCGGAAGCGGATCATGTTCTGCGTTTCCTGAAGATCCAGCGGCTGCAGGATGCACTTCAAGCTCACTCGGTCCGCCAGGTTCGGCAAATTTCTTAAAATAGGCAGCAGCTCGACCTGCCCGAGGAGGACCAGCTGGAGCAATTTGGCGTCGTTGGTCTCGTAATTCAGCAGGAGTCTGAGCATCTCCAGGGTTATCCCGTTGAGCTTGTGGGCCTCATCAATGATCAGGACGACGGTTTGTCGGCCCTCGAGAGCCTTGCGAAAGAGAAAACGTTCCAGGGCTTCCCGATAATCCACCAAACTCGGGGTGGGCGACGGCAGATCAACGCCGAGGGTACGCATGAGGGCGTTAAAGAAAAGTTCTTCGGAAGGATAAGTCGGGTCCAGCACCATATGGAAGACAAACCCCGGCCGCTCATGCAGCATCTGGATGAGTTTTCGACCGAGGGTTGTCTTGCCTGTGCCGATATCTCCCAAAATCACATTCAGGCCCCGTTTCAAGCGGAATTCGATGATGAGATTCGCCAGGAGGGCTCGGTATTGCGGAGAAAGGTAAAAGAAAGCAGGATCCGGGCTGGTCGAGAACGGCTCCCGGTCGAGTCCCAGTATCCTGTAATAACTCATCCCACTCCCATCGGAGTTTTCGCTTCGGTTGAAAGTTTAACGCCGTACCTGGCGTCGCTCATCAGCGGCATGGGGAGCCAAGTTTCCTTTTAACAAACACCGGAAGAATTGTCAAGCGGGAACAGCACTTAAGGCCTGGAAGGACAACCTGATGGAACTAAAATGGATCCAGGATTCCCTGCTCGATCTTGGACCAGCGCAGGGGGGCGAAGGTTTGATCGAAGGCCTGCTCCACCGGTCCTCCGGAACCGACCTTCTTCACAAACTCCTGAAAGCGATCCATTCCCTTGGAACGGATAAGGAAATCAACGACCAGACGCGATTCGGTATACGCCCGTTCCAAATCTTCGCGGCCGGAGGGCTGTTCGAACCGGCGATCGATCCATCGCAAAGGGATCCACGATGTTCTCGAGATGATCTCTTGTAATACCGCTTTCTGCCGATCGGTCGGTGGTGTAGGCGGCTCTTGGGTCTGAGCGAATCCCTCGTGAATCCAGATCGGAACTCGAGGCCCATAGGCCTGGGCAAGAAAGGCGTGGGCCAATTCGTGGGCAAGGATCGGCTGCGTCCTCTCGGTGCCGAGGTCATCCAGCCTCATCCGAATCCGGCCGTCATACAGCCCCAGGGCCCAATCCTGCGATCCGGCCACCCGCTTAAAGTTCTGATCCGTGTAGACGATCACCGTAAGAACCGGCGGGGCCGCCCCCACGGCTTGGGATAAGCGTTTGTATTCCCGCTCGAGCACATCGCCCAACCCTGCGGCTTCCGGAGCCTTTCCAGATGCTTCGAAACACAGATGAAAATGGGCCGTCCGTAACCCGGTGAATCCCCTTTCGATCGCCAGATCCCGCTGGGCTCGGGAGATCTTCTCCAGAAGGGCCGCGGATTGATCGGGTGGAATTTTCCCATAGGCCTGTTTCCAGAATTGGATCGCTTGGGTCAGATCGTTTCGGAGCAGATAGGAAAAATTTCCCAGCACAACCAACGCCTTTCCATTCTCCGGATCGTACTTCACGGCTTCTTCCAGCGCCTGAATGGCCCGATCCGATTGCCCCTGCTGCTCCAACTGGACGGCCCAATCGCTCAAGATTCCGGAGAGATTCCTCCGGATCTGCACATCTCCCGGTTCCTTCAAGAGGGCCTGCCGCAGCAGAGAAACCCCCTGTTCGAAATGCCCGCTCCGGGCTTCCATCACCCCTTGATTGTTCAGATCCATCCCGGGCATCGCATCCGAACGGCTCTCCTCCGGAAAGACGCGGGCTGCCGGAACGGCCGCCGTATACGCAAGCGTTAACGCCAGGACAAGACCGCCTCTACTGTTCACGCGGGGGCCATTCCTTCAGCCGCGCATGAGCCCGAAGACTGGCCTCGATGATGTTATTGAGCTGGTCCAGCGAGCCGGTCTTGGGGAAGAAACCGGAGATCCCGAATTGATTAGCCGTTGAAAAATTCTTCTCGTCTTGATAACTGGCGGAGATGATGACAATGGGCAACTCCTTATGAAAGCGCCGGACCTGCCGCAGCGTCTCCAAGCCGTTCATCTCAGGCATGTTGATGTCCAAAAAAAGGATGTCCGGCGGGGTTTTCTTGATGAAATCGATCGCCTCCCGACCGCCAGAAACCGTCGCCACCTCATACCCTCGGGCCTCCAGCCCGGCGCTGATCAACTCCAGAAAATCCGGTTCATCATCACACAGAAGAACTCGTGCCTTTCCTTTCATCGAACCGATCCTCCTTTTTTAAGGGGCCTCTGAAGTCAGAGACAACGAAAAGGTGAATCGCGCCCCCTGCCCCTTTTCACTTTCCGCCCAAATCGATCCTCCGTGTAGCTCGACAATCTCCTTGGCGATGGCCAAGCCCAGCCCCGTTCCACTCACTGAAGAAGCGTCTCCTCGCCCGACCTGTTGAAACTTCTTGAACAACTTCGGGATGTCCTCTTTGGCAATCCCTGGTCCGGTATCGGCCACTGTAACGTGGATCTCCTTGTTGCCGTTGGGGAGATGCGCCTGCACGGTGACCGTGCCCCCCTTGGGGGTAAACTTGATGGCGTTGCCCATCAGGTTGTTCAAGACCTGCGTGACCCTGGCCGGATCCAGATCCGTCTCAGGAAGGGAATCGGCGATCTTTTGCTCGATCCGAATTTCTTTGCTCCGCGCCCAGGCATCCAAGGTCTTACAGGCCTCGTTGATGACCGACTGAAGAGAACAGCGCTCCGGTTTCAACACCATCTTGCGGGCTTCCAGCTTGGCGAAATCAAGCAGGTCGTCGATTAAGATCCTCAAACGGCTCAGGTTCCGGTCGGCGATGGAAATGAATTTCTTTTGGGATTCCGAGAGCTGCCCCCCCGTTCCGTCCGAGAGCAGGCTTAGGGAATGTTGAACGGCGACGATCGGCGTCCGCAGTTCATGGGTCACCGCCGAGGCAAACTCGGACCGGAGCCGGTCCAACTCTCGCTGTTTCGTGACGTCGGTCAGGATCGACACCATACCGACCGCTTTGCCGCTTTCATCTTGAACGACGGCATTGCTGGACCGGACAATCCGCTTGGTCTGATCCTGCTTGGCATTGAATTCAATCTCCTGCTCCCCATCTGCTAAGGATTTCTTGACCAGCGAGAGCAGCTGCTCATCCGTGAGCCCTTCGGTAAGGGGCCTGCCCAATCTTTCCTTGCTCTCGACCCCGAACAACCTCTCGGCAGCGGGGTTCATGAACATCACTTCCCCTTTCTGGTTCACCACCACCACCCCATCGGCAACGCTTCGAAGGACCGCCTCCGTCTGCTTCGTCTGGTAAGTCCTCTCCTCATTCTGCTGGCGCAGCACCGTGATCTCCTGAGATTTCTCCTGGACCACCTGTTCGTACTTGTGCGTCAGCTCCTGCGTGAGAGCGCGGGTTTTTGTTTCCAACTGCTTGTTAAACAGCTTGGAGAAGGCGCTGGCGATCCGCTTCTGGGTTCGGGCAGGGACACCCAACTGCTTTGTCTCCTCCAAAATGGCTGGAAGAAGCGGTTGGGGAGCCCGCAGCGCTTCAAGAGGGTTGTTGCCTTCCACCGATCCTTTCTCCGGTTGGCGGCTGCTCTGTTTGGAAAACCGAAATAAAACGATGGCGACCGCCTGCGCCAAAAGGATTACGACGAAGAAAACGACGACCCGGCTTCCTTCAAAGGGAAGACTGAGCGCTGCCATCATGTCGGCGGCCCCCCCGGATGGACCAAGGAGCGAATCTGCTGGATCAGATCTTGGGCCTTAAACGGTTTTCGGACATAGGCGTCCGCCCCGCACTCCAAGCCTATTTTCTCGTCTTTTTCCTGCGCCTTCGCGCTGCACATCACGATCGGAATTTTTTGATACGCGGCGTCCTTCTTCAGCAGCGCACAGACCTCGTAGCCGCTCAACTTCGGCAACATCAAGTCGAGGATGATCAGATGCGGGGTTTCCGTCCTGGCTTTCCGAAGGCACTCTTCTCCGTCCATCGCTACCAGGACTTGGAATCCTTCCACCTCCAACCGTTTGCTGACCATCTTGACGATGCTCGGCTCATCGTCCGCCAACAGGATGCGCAGTTTCTCAGACATCAGATTTTTCCTCCTCTTCGTCTAAAAGACGATGAATTTTCGCCAGAAGGTCTTTTGTTTTAAACGGCTTCTTGATCCAATCGTTAGCACCCACCTCCACGCATCGATCCGCCAGACGCAGGAGATGGACTTCTGAAGCGGTAATGATGATGACCGGGATCGCCGCGGTGGAAGGTTGCTGCCGGAGATGGCGGCACACCGTGTAACCATCGAGCTTCGGCATCCGGATGTCCAAGAGAATCAGATTCGGTTGTTCACGAGTCGCCTCCTGGAGGGCCTCTTCTCCATCGGCCGCCGATAACACGATGTACCCTTCGTGCTCAAGCCGAAGCTTTACCATCTTCAGGACGAAGAGATCATCCTCCGCCACCAAGATTCGTTTCTTCAACATGATCATGGCATCACCACCGGTTTCGGCAGCACGCCGCCGCCCTGCGATCCTTCCTTGAGTCGCCGGGTGGCGATCTCCAGCAGAACCAAAGGATCGGTCCCATCGGTGGGGCAGAAAGCGGCGCCGAAAAAGATCTCCTTCTGCTTGACAAACGCGGAAGAGAAACGGTGAATAATCGCCTGAACCCCCTCTGGCTCGGTAGCCGCGCACACGACGATCCACGCCGGTTCCACGTTCAGGACAATGTCTCCTCGGTGGAGTCGGGCGCGAACCTCTTCGGAAAAGCGCTGGATCTGCTGCTTCTTCTCCGACGAATCCAATCCCTCGGCAAATGCGCACCGAACAGCAATCAATCCAATGCCGACACCCTCCTTGCACTCCTTCTTCAACTCCAGAAAACTCTCTTTGAGCGCCAAACTGTCCGAATAAGCGGAAAACACAACGGTGAAGGTGGTTCCCACTCCGACTTGGGAGCTCACCTCAATCCGTCCGCCATGAAGCTCCACCAATTCCTTGCACACGACAAGGCCCAATCCGGTGCCGCGGGGTTGATTCGTGCCGGTTCTGCCGACCTGTGAAAACTTCTGAAACAGCTTCGGCAGATCCTCCGGAGCAATCCCTTCGCCGTTATCCCGCACCATCACCGCGACGGTTCCATCACGCGGCTCAACGGCAAATTCGATTGTGCCATCTTCCTTTCCATACTTGACCGCGTTGGAAAAGAGGTTCCCGAGAACCTGGAGGATCCGATTGGAATCGACGAACAGATCGGGCACCGGCTGGAGATGTTCCATCACGGTCCGCCTGCCTTTAATCGCCTGGTAGCTTCGTATCGTCGAGCGAATGAGCTCGGTAACGTTGACCCGCTGTCGGTTAAGCCGCATGCGGCCGGACTCGATCTTTGAAACGTCCAGCATGTTATTGATCAGCTCGGTGAGCCGGTCGATATCCGCATCCATGGTCTTCAAGAAATCCTTTTGATCCGTCGTCGTCTCCCCCAACGCCCCGTCCAGCAAGAGACTCAAACCTTCCTTGATGGAGGTCAGCGGCGTCCGCAGCTCATGGCTGACCTTCGCCACGAACTCGTCCTTGAGGTCGCCCATTCCCTTCAAGCGCTCATTGGCATTCCGTAAGGCCAGCGCCTGCGTCTCAAGCTCTTGCTTGGACACCTGCAGATTTTTCAACAAGCCCTGCATGACCTTGGCCCCGTAGACCAGATCGGCATTGCTTTTGGCCAGTTGGGCTACTTTTTGTCGAAGTTCTTCCTCCAGATGGGCCCGAGACAACTCGGCGGTTCTGCGTTCCTCGATCTCACGTTCGAGTTTTTTCGCAGTGACCCCCAACTCCTTGGAGCGCGCCCAAGCCGCTTGGACCAGGGCCACCGCCAATCCCGTCAGGAAAGACAGAAGGATTCCGATCATCAACATCGCTCCCGGAAGCGGGGACTCCACATTCATTGGAAGTTCCGGCTTCGGCCAGACCCGAATCTTCCATGGAATGCCGTAAAGATTCAGATTTCTCTCTTCATGACCCCACCCTTTCCGAGGCGTCACGCCAGCGGGGTCCTGATAGATCTTTTCGCGCTCGTTGGCGATGGTGACCGCGTATCGGACCGAATCCTCTGGATCGACGAGCAGCGGGCCGAGATCCTTAAACAGGAAACTGCCGATGATCCATCCGCTGAACCAGTTCTCGACGAAGATCGGGACATAGACGCGAAATCCTCTTCCCCCCGGCACATCAACGGGAGGACCGGCGACAACCCCATGATGATCTCTGGCATCCTCCATGGGGAGCCGGTGCGCCTTCTCCATCTCGAGATTCTTATCTTGGGCGGTGTCCTCGCCCGTGGGCGGAACAACCCATCGCAGATGGAATGAGGGATCCGCCCAGCCGATGGATTGGTAACTGCCCAGGTGATCGAGGGTCATTTCGGCATCGGACTCCCATTCCTTTCGGGTGGGCGCTCCCCGCACTTCCCATCGGTTTGCCATTCGAATCAACGTCAGGATTCGGATCTTGAGCTGTTCCCGGACGTTGTTCTCTATTTTTTCTGCGCCTAATTGGACCATCCGCCTGAGCTGGGTCTCCTCCTGTGTCCGAAGGGCCTGCCATAAAAGCAGGGTGACCATGAGGACGCTGGCGCCAACAAAGAAAGGAATCCACCTGGGAAACCGAACCCCCTGAATTAAGGCCCTGCTCCAGGCAAAGATAATGAGCCCCGCACCGAGCACGAAAAAGCCCATCCCGCTTTGCAGGGCGATCCCAACCGTTTCCCCCCACTGATGGGGGGAGACATTCTCGCCCAAGTAACCAAAGGAACAGACCATCCCCAGGCCCAAGATGACGAAACCCAGAACCCCCAACAGGAGGGGTTGCTGTCTCAAATCCCGCGACCTGCTGATGAGTGCCAAGGCGCTGCCAGTCATCAGGAAACAGAGTGCAGCGGTTGGCGGCATCGGACCCACCGGGTGGGTGGCGGCCAGGAGACGGAGCTGGACAAGGAATGGGTCAATCCAGACAGGCGGGTGAAACAGCTGCTGGCTAAGGGCAAGAAGACTGAGGAAACCAACCATCGCGCCGGTGACCAACGCCAGCATCGGCCAACCAAAAACAACGGCAAGAAAGCCGATTCCACACAGCAGGAATCCCCACGCGGCGTCGTACTGCATCGGCACAAAATCCGGCAGAACCTGCCTCAGCACATTGTTGTGGGAGCGCCATCCGAGAAGAACGACGAATCCTATGAGCGCGGAAAAACCGCCTGCTGCGACCAGGAGGATATCTGCCCAATGGGCGAATCGTTTTTCTGTCATCGTAGGTCGGAATCCTCTCTGTGACGAAGGTCGTGGTCCTCGGCCTTGAGCCGTTCCATCGTCATCTGATCGGCCACCCATAATTCCAGCATCTCCTGGCTGAACCGCCACTGGTTGCCCACCTTGAAGCCGGGGAGAACCCCTCGATGCGCCAGGCGATAAACCGTCGTCGGATTAACGCCGAAACGCTGGGCCACTTCTTCTATCGTCAGGTATCGCTGTGTCTCCATGTCGCTCCAAATAAAAAAGCCCATCTGAAAAAGATGGGCTTATGCCATGGCGTGTCATTCCCGCGAGGATGACCTCAACTGGCAGCCGAGCCATCCGCCAACGACCTGTGGCGGACCTCATGCTTTGCGCCCGATCCTTTCGGACCGTTTGCCTTTCTCAGTCAGTTCTGATCAAAGAACAGGGACGTTTTGCCTTCTTCTCTAAAGGATACCTGCTGTGAAGGTCCCTCGTCAAGGCCTGCCAAAAATTTTTATTGTTGGCGAAAATTGGAGATTAGATACTAAGAGCTGGCAGGGGTGATATAATTCACCCATGCTCAGCGACCCGACACGGGCGGAATTGAAGTACCTCGTTGAACGTCAGCGAGAAGAGATTAAAACAATCAATGAGGTGGGACGGCTATTAAGCACCTCCACGGATCCTCAAGAGATCGTTCGCCGGGTCGCTTCCTATCTCAAGCAAACATTCCCTCTGGCCCTCTGCGGAGTATTGTTTCTGGAACAACGGATCCTCCAGGTGATCCAGTTTACCAAGATCGCCCAAGTGGATGCCTCTGCGGCCATCCGAGAGATCTGCACCAAAACAGGGGACGGATTCCCTGAACCGCTGAAAGAAAAAGAGATCTCCGTGAACGTTGAGGACCAATCGGCGGCGCCTGGGCAATGGGCGCAGGCATCCATCGGATACCTGCGTTCCAGCCAATTCGCTCCGCTGGCCTTCAACGGCAAACCGATCGGACGGCTGGCCGTCTTCAGCGCCAAAGAGGGGGCCTTGACCAAAGAAGATCGACACGTCATTGACATTGTTTCGGATCAGTTGGCGTCGGCGTTGCACAACGCTTTTCTCCTGGATGAACTCCGGCGCGCCGATCGTCTGAAGAACGATCTTCTGGCCGTCATCTCCCACGAGTTGCGGATTCCCTTGACGGCCATCCAAGAAGGATCGAGCCTCCTCATGGAAGGGGCCTTGGGCCCGTTAAATGCGGAACAGGCCGATTTCCTGGCCACGGTCCATAAGAACTCCCTGCGCCTGCAGGGGCTGATTGAAAATGTGGAACTGGCCAGCCAGTTGATCACCAACAAGATTTCATACGCCTTCAAGACAGTGGATGCGAGTGCGCTCCTCAAAGAGATGGGAGCCGATTTCCTTCCCGTGGCCCAGAGCAAAGGGGTCGCTCTGACCTTATCCGAAGGGAGCCGACCGATTATTTGTGAGGCGGATGCAAAGCGCCTACATCAGGCACTTGCTCAGCTGGTGAAAAACGCCATTCAAGCCACCCCGCAGGGAGGAAAGATTTCCGCAATCGCGTCGGAAAATGCCCCGGGCGTGGAAATCCTGGTGACCGACACCGGCACGGGGATCTCCCCGGAAGAACTGCCCCAACTCCTCGGGCAATTTTCCATGACCGGAGGGGTGAACGATCGGAAAACAGGCGGGTTGGGGCTGGGACTGTTCATCGCCCAGAAGATCATTGCAGGACATGGCGGAACCCTGGAGCTGCAGAGCCAGCTTGGCACCGGCACGAAGGTCACCATCTCTCTTCCGAAAGCTCGTCCCGCCCCCGCGAAAACTTAGCGCAATCAGGATGTTGTCGTGGTGGCGGGCGGGATTCGCCGTACGTTCGCCGACCCGGCGAGTCGGCTCACTCGAATCGTCGGCCTCGCTCTCTGGTTTTCCTGAATAGATAAGGAAGAAAGGAAACCAGATCCGTGCCCGCTCGGCCTCCGATGCCGGCTCACCCCGCCCGCCACCACGACAACGCGTAAATTGTAAGGCCACGCGAGGGGGTGGGGTTCGAAGGCCCTTGAGAACCCGAGCGGGCACGGTTCTCCGCCGGTGAGCTTTCATTCAGGCGGAGAGAGCGAGGGTTCGATAGGAGTGCAGCCGGCCTCGTGGCTGCGGCTAAAGGATGCCGCACCACTAACCCCTCCTGGCGCGCCGGGGCCGGCAAACGGGCCTGAGAATCCCACCCCCCTCGCATGGTCTCACAGCTGGCACGCCGTCGCGGCAAGATGGCAAGTGTGGTTAGGAGGGAGAGCCGGCTTGGAGGCGGCGCTGCTTCTTCGCGTCTTCTTCCAGCACGCGCACCCGCAAATCCATCGAACCGATTTGTTGCCCCATCTCCTGGAGCCGCTTTTCAAGCCCGTTGAACTTCCGGGCCAGATATTCTTCGATGGGAATTGGGGCCACCACCCCGCCTCGCTTTTCAATGGGCCAATCCGGCGGAACCTTGAAGTACAATCCGTCCTTGCCCTTGGCAACGGTGACATCCTTGTCCGACTCTTTGTCCTCTGAGGCAGCCACCCCGCAGAAGATCGTCATGCTGGCAACCAAGACGAGGAGAATTTTCTTCACGTCACTGACCTTCCATCCCTTTTCGAGTCAACCGCAGGGATCCATCCAATGTACCTGTATCGGCGGCCTTCAAACTCAGCGCCGCCCGATCAAACTGAAACAACGACTTCGACGTCTGAAGCAGGTAGATGAACTGGATCCCCTGTTTTAAGGTGCCGGTATAATGAACCTCGATGGCATATCCCTGCGTTGATTTATCCCCAGGGGCCGTCAAGGGCTTCACCTCTCCCAGAGAGACGTCGCTCTCTTTGGCCAGCGTCTCAATCTCCCTTAAAAGGGCCGCCACGTCCTCCTGCCCCGACCCTGCGGGATGCAGATACCCGCTGTAGGCCTTTACTTCAGCCAAGATCTGGGGTTTCCGAGGAAGAATCTGCTCGTAAGTCCGAATGGCCTTCTCCAATCTCTTGATGTCTTGGGACACCTCCTGGGTGTGGCGCCACCAAGGCCCCAGTACCACACGATCCAATAAAGAGATGGAAAAGACGAAGACCACCCCTGCCGCCAAGAGACGCTCTCGAGCCGACAAATCAGAAAATTTTGGAAATTTCGGCAGCTTCATCAGTAGGTGCAGACGATCTCGAACTCCGTAATGTCTTGATCTCCGACTTTCTTCTTGGTGGTGCGCTTGGCCTCCACCTTGGAGAATCGGGGCAGTTTCTGAAGCTGGGCCACCATGTCAAACACCTTGGGGATCTCTTGCGACCTCCCTTTCAGGGAAAGCTGCTGCCCCTTGGTGAAACTCAGCGAATCCCACTGGATGGTCGCCGGGGTGTACTTGTACAGATCCATCAGCGATTCTAAAAATTGGTCCCCGGAATCCAGCCATTCTTGGACCAGCTTCATTTGGTCCATGAAGAAACCCATGGAGCGCGCCTCCCCGGCGAGACGATCATGTTCCTTGTGAAGCCAGGCGCGATATCGCTCGTCTTGATGGGCCTTCCCGATCACCAAGCAGGACAATAAAAGCAACCCCGCAATCACCTGGCAGCCCACCTGCACCAATGCCCTGGATCGAACCTCAAAGGTTCGATGAAGCTTCAGGGCCTTCGGGGTCAGATCCACTTCGCTCGGCTGCAAGGCCAATCCCAACAAGCTTGCAAAAGAGTTCTGCGACAATGCCTCCATCTCTTGTGCGGCTTTCTCGGTGAGGGGGGTTGTGCCCGTCGGGGAAACAACGACGGTTGGAATGTCGAGACCCTGCTGCATGGAAACCGCCAATCCCGGGAATTGGGGGGCCAGTCCGGTGAGGATCACGTTGGAAACCTTGAGGTTAAGCCCCTCTGCCTCAAATGTCTCGAGGGTGCGCTGGAATTCTGCAATGAGCTTGGCGGGGCCCTCGGCAGGGTCGGCATTTAAATGTCTGGCCCCCAGAGCGAGCGATCGATGGTAGTACGGTTTATCTCTCTGGAGAATCACCAGGACAGTCGTATCGTTGTCCAGCTCCGCCACCAAGGTTTCTCCCGCGGGAGGAGATCCCTGCGTGATCCGAAACCAATTCACCAATCCTTCCAACTCAAACCCCACCCGCTCCAGAGGCCAACCCATTTCCTTCACCAGCCTCAAGGCTCGATGCACCACATCTTGATGCGAGATCACCAGAAGAACCCGAGAATAACCCGACCGGTCCGTCTCAACCACAAGAAAATCGGTGAGAATCTCTTCCTTGGCATACGGGGTATGCTTCTCCGCTTGAAGCTCGACGATGTCTCGGATTTCGTTGCGGTTGACGGAGGGCAAGGTAAACAGGCGCACCGTCGTTAGATGGGAAGGGTTGGCAATAAGAACCGCTCCCGGTTCAAGGCCTTTGGAGATCCCTGTCTCTTTGAGCCATGCGAGGATTTCCTCCTCGCTCATCCCGGCGATCGGATGGGCCAGAACGGCGTCGACCGTCCAGGAAGCGCCGTGCCCTACGGCATGAACGAGCTTGAGGTACTGGTCCCCGAGCGAAATAACCGTTCGGCTCTGAATCAGCCCTTTCGGGATCCACCTCATTGCTCAGACCACATTTTGATCGTTCCGCTGCGGTTTACGACGCAACGCACCACGATGCGACTCTTGGGGTCATTGGCGACCTGCGCCGTGATCAGGATTTGGAATTCCTGCGACCGGACCGTCAGCAGTCCCTCGCTGTCGAGTTTTGTCAGCCGCTTCAGATCCTCTTTGGGACAGTACGTTGATAATTCGACCAACGCCGATGAGACCGAATTCAAAATACGGTCATCCCCTGTGCCTTCGATATTGTCCTCCCCTGCGCGATAGAATACAACCCCCTGGACACCGGCATCGCTTAAACCCAACGCCTTCAGGACAACCTCGTTGGCCGTGTTGAGGTTGATTTTCCCTAAACCATACACCGTGACATAAGGGGTCATCCAGGCAAAAAGCTCCGGGGTCACTCCTCGGACGAAAAGAAGCTCCTCGATATTTTGAAATGGGCCATCCTTACATTCATAGGGCTGGCTTAACCCCAGGTAATAGAAGTTCTCGGCTCCGTAGGGCCTCTTTTCCTTATCTTCATCCCGCCAGTCCAAAATCGAATCCACCACCGTGTCGATGTCCGATTCCTTGATGACGTTTAACCTTTCCGCCTGCTTGAGGAGATTCTGCAGGACATCCGCGGGCGCGGTGTTCAAGTTCAGTTTCCGCTCCTCATCCACAAGGCCGAAATACTCCTTGGGCCTGCGTGTGGCAGGATCCTTCTCATTGTAGTGGATCGTAAAAGACCCGACATCGAAGGAACGCTGAGAAAAGGCCTCGGGGTTATTGCACCACGCCTCATTCAACCCGTTGGAAGCAGGGGTGGGATCCGTCCCCAAAACTTCCAAGGCCTGCGCCACCGCGGCTTGCACAATGGACCTGGCCTGAAATCGGCGCTCCAATCGCTCCGTCAGTCCGAGGGTTGAGGCGCAATAGGCCCCCAGGCCGATCGCCAGGATGCTCAGGGAGCCGACCGTCCAGACCACAAGGATCAGGACGCTACCGCTTCTGCGTCTGAGCAGCCGGCAGAGGAATAAGGACTGCCTGCGTTCTCTCCTGATGCGTTGGTCCATTCGGATAGCTGATCTCCATTTTGACGGCCAGAGGCAGTGCAGGCTTCTCCCACCGATCCGACCAATCGTAAGCTCCCTGCTCGGGATTAAAACCATAGTAATGGAATCGGGCTCGGGTCACTTCCATGAGCACGGGATGAGCCAAGTCCTTAACGCTGTATCGACGAACCACACGATAGGAATGCCGGGAACGGTACAGCGTCCGATCCGCAGAGTTCCAAAAATAGCCCACTCGACCCAATTCCTCCACTTCTTGCTGAACATCCCCCTGGGCCAACTGGACGCGGACAAGGGTGGGGAATGAGAACCCATCGTATTCCCCTTTAAACCCGATCGGATCGAAGGCCCGCGCATTGGAAAGATCTCCGCGGATTTGTTCAAAGACGACCTGAGCCCACTGCCCATGCATCCCCAGGGCCTGCGCGCGCTCCCACACCTGGAAACCGCCGGTGAGGGTGGCGATGACCGCGCCGATCACCAGAGTCAGAAGAGACAGGACCACCAGCAATTCGACGAGGGTCAACCCCGGTTTACGCCGCGGATTCATCGGAAGGCCTCTGAAGGATCGTATTCAGATGACGCTCGTAGGCATGGCGGCCGTCGCTCCACGCCACGGTCAGGGAGACCGCTTTAAACTGAGGATTGATCGGTTCCGTGCTTAAACTCAAGCTCCATCGGAACAGATGCTCGCCGAGTCGGAAACTCCCTTGGGAGCTCTCTTCCACTGGCTGCCCGCTCCGGAGAGCCAGTTCCACCTCGGCCATCTTTGCCATGGCGAAAAGGTAGGCCTCTCCTTGATACTCTGCAACCGAGAGCGCAGAGGCCACCCGCCCTAATGCCTGCATCGTCACAACAGCGCCGAAGGACAGGATGACAACGCTCGCCAGGATCTCGACGAGGGTCAGACCCTTTGGATCGTTACCAGTTCCGGATGTCATCGGCGCTCTCGGTGCCATCCGGCCCGAGAGAGAAAAGGTCGTAATCCCGCGGCGGATGCGTGCCGGGGTTTCGATAGACATACGGCCTTCTCCAAGGATCCAACGGTTCCTGCTCGATGTAAGGGCCCTTCCAGTTTCGCGGGGCTGGAGGGGCAGCAGGTTTTTCCAAGAGGGCCTTTAAGCCCTGCTCCGTGGTCGGATATTGGCCGTTATCGACCTCATACAGCTTGAGGGCCAAGGAGATGTTTCCCTTAATGTCCGCCTCCGCCACCTGCCGGCGGGCCTCCTCCGAACGCCCTGCCAGGCGGGGAATCACCATGGCAGCAATGGCGCTGATGATTACCAGGACGAGCATCAGCTCGATGAGGGTGAACCCTGGAAGCCTCTTTCTTTCCATTTCTTTCGATAGCCTCCTAATGGGCGATGATGCTCATGGTCAGGATCGGAAGCAGGACCGCCATCACAATGAACCCGACAACGCCCCCCACAATCAAGATCGTGACCGGTTCCAGCAGGGCTGACATGAGATGCAGCAAGCGCTCCACCTCCCGCTCGTAAAAATTTGCCACTTCCAGCAGCGCCTCGCCGGCCTTGCCGCTTTCCTCTCCCACGGCCACGGTATTCACCAAGAAGGGGGTTGCAAAGGAAAGCCCTTTCAATCCGGCAGAGAGTAGATTACCCTCTTTCAGATGATTGGGCAAACGTTCCAATTCCTGCCGGAGAAATCGATTCTTCACCACAGGAATCGCCACGACCGTGGCCTGCAGGATCGGAACGCCGCGATCCAACAACAGACCGAAGGACCTGGCAAACCGGACGATCTCCAACTGCCGGATGAGCGACCCGATGAGCGGAAGGTGTAGACTGAGATAGGCGAGACTGAGACGTCCTCTCTGCCTTCGGCTCATCCAGACCCCTAGAACCGCCAAGAGAGCCAGGCCGCCGAGAATCCAGAACCACCCTTTGGAGAAAGCTGTGGCCAAACCGAGGAGAATGCGCGTTGGAAGAGGCAGCCGACTCCCAAAAAAATCAAACAGCTTGATCAGCCGGGGGATGACAAAGGAAAAGAGAAACACCACCGTGAAAAAACCAACGACTCCGACGAACAAGGGATAGGCTAAGGCGGTCTGGACCTTGCCGTTGAGTTCCTCCTCCCGCTCCGTCTGGGCAGCGAGACGGTCCAGGACGGTATCGAGCATCCCGCCTATCTCGCCCGAGCGAATCAGGTTGACGTAAAGGGCGGAGAAAACCTTTGGGTATTTTGCCAGTGCCTCCGAAAGAGACTGCCCTTGCCGAATGTCCTCTTCAACGGCCTGAATGATCTGCCGCAGCTTCGGATGGGCTGTTTGCTCTTCCAGGATTCGTAAGGCTCGAAAAAGGGAAACCTGCGAACGGACCAGACTGGCAAACTGACGGGTAAATTGATTCAGATGCCGGTGAGGCACTCGGATATCCCGAGCAATTGGGGCACGCAAGGTTGTTTTCATCTCGATGCCCCTCTCCTCCTGCGTCTCTGCGATTCGAATCGGCGTGTAACCTAAACCGGCCAGATGATTGACCACCCCAGCCCGGTTTTCGGCCTCCAAGACCCCTTCAACAACTTCCGTGGGGCTTCGCTTGGCAAGGTACTGGAATCTCGGCATGGAAGGGCCCGGCTCTATTTTTCATCCTGCGTGATGCGCAGGACTTCATCCAACGTCGTCAGTCCTGCATCGATCTTCTCCAGCCCATCTTCCCGCATGGTCCGCATCCCCAGCTCAATGGCTGAGCGCCGGATCGTATTGGCGGATGCCTTCTGGAGAACCAGATCCCGAATCTGCTGGGACATGAAGAATAATTCATAGATGGCGGTTCGGCCGAGAAAACCGGTCTGGTTACAGGCCTTGCAGCCCTGGCCGCGGTAGGTGACTTTCCCCGAGGAGTGGGCTGGGGGAACCGCCTCTTTGCAGGTGGGGCACAAGAGGCGAACGAGCCGCTGCGCAATGACGCACTCGATAGAGGAAGCGATGAGATAGGGATCAATCCCCATATCCATCAAGCGGGTGATTCCACCTGTGGCGTCATTCGTATGCAGGGTCGTCAAAACGATGTGCCCTGTCAGGGCAATCCGGATCGCCAGTTCCGCCGACTCGGGATCGCGGACCTCTCCCACCATCATGACGTTCGGATCGTGACGAAGCATGCTGCGCAAACCAGCCGCAAAGGACAGCCCGATGGCGGGGTTTACCTGGATCTGACTGATTCCCTCCATCTCGTATTCAATCGGGTCCTCAATGGTGATGATTTTACGCTCCGCGGTGTTGATGGTTTTCAAACAGGCGTACAAGGTGGTGGTCTTGCCGCTTCCGGTCGGGCCGGTCACACAGATCAGCCCATAGGGCTTGCGAACCGTTGCCTCCAGAAGTTGGCGGTCCTCTTTGTGGAATCCCAGATCCCTCAAATCAAGCAGCATCTGATTCGGAAGGATCCGGATCACCACGCTTTCTCCGGAAGGGGTGGGAAGCACCGAGATGCGCAGATCGACCTTTTGATCCCCCACCTTCACGCTGGACCGCCCGTCTTGTGGAAGGCGGCGCTCCACAATGTTGAGATTGGAGAGAACCTTCACGCGGGAGACGATGGCCGGGAACAACTGTTGAATGGTATGAGGGACGTCCACATTGTGAAGGATCCCGTCGATCCGATAGCGCAGCTTCACCTTCCCCCGATAAGGCTCCAAGTGAATGTCGGTCGCTCGGCGTTGATGCGCCTCTAAAATGAGTTGGTTGACCAACTTGACCACGGAGGCATCGCTGGCCAACTGCGCGATGTCTTCGATGGCTTCCTCGGCAACGTTGGGGGCAGGACTTCCGCGGGTGGTCCGATCCGACAAGATTCGGCTGATCGTCTCGGCGCCGACCCCATAATGTTCCTTGACCGCCTGAAGAATATCTTCTTTGGTGGCCAAGACCGGATCCAGCGTGTAACGCTGCGGAAGGGCCAACCGGAGTTCATCCAGCAGCCGGACATCTTGAGGATTGGCAATGGCCACCTTCAGCGTCGAGTCCTCTAATTTCAGCGGCATGACCTGATAGTAAAGGGCCACCTTCACCGGAACCTTGGCGATCACCTCTTTCTCAACGGTGATCTCCTCCAATCGAACGAAGGGCATCTGATAATATTCCGAGAGCACCTCCATCAACTGTTCAGAGGTAATCCATCCCCGTTCTGCCAGCACGGTGCCCACAAAACGGTTCTCCTGACTTTGGGCCTCGGCCAGTTGTTCTTCGGAGATCAGATGCTTGTCCAAAAAGAGTCGGCTTAGTTTTTTCGTTGCTGTCTTCATGGGTGCTCCTCCTTCATCTGGGACAGGAGCCCTTCACCGCGCCGCTGGAATTCTTTAAGAAGCGCCAGGATCTCCTGCGTGGACATCAAGACAAGCTGAATTTTCCGGAAGCCGGCCTTCTTTTCCAACTCGCTGATCGCCCACACATCCAGCGGGTTGGCGATGGCTACCGTCACCGTCTGGCCATCCATTCGCAGAGGGAAACAGTGATGGTCCATGAGGAGAGCGGAGGAAAAACGCTTGGCGGCGTTCCAATCGATCGCCTCGTCCTCCTGTCGAACATACGGAATGACAAACTGTTCTGCCAGGGTCTTCAACAGGGCCTCCTCCGTCAGCCAACCCAATCGCATCAGAATAGCACCGAGAAACTCTCTAGTCGAGCGCTGCCTCTCCAAGGCGATGTTCAATTGCGTCGGGGTGAGGACCCCCTTTTTCACCAGTAGCTCACCCAATCGCTTTGCCTTATTCCCCATCCCAGGGTAACTCCCCAATCATGTAAAATTTTTCCTCCGGCCGCGCATCCACCCGTCCGGCGAGGATCCGCTCACAGCCTTCCAGGGTCTTCTCCAAAGTCACGTACTCGCCCTTGACGCCGGAGAAAACCTCGGCCACGATGAATGGCTGGGTCAGGAAATTTTGGAGCTTCCGTGCCCGCTCGTACAGCGCCCGATCCGCCTTGGAAAGTTCGTCGATACCGATCACCGAGACGATCCGGCGGAGCTCTTCGTGCTTGCTGAAGATCTTCAGCGCCTCCATGGCGATCGAATAATGCCGCTCCCCCACAATGTCTGGATCGAGGTTTCCCGAGGAAGACAGCAGCGGGTCGATGCAGGGATAAAGACCCAACTGGACCCGTTCGCGCGACAACACCATGATGGAATCCAGATACGTAAAGATCGTGACCACCGCCAAGTCGGTCAGGTCATCCGCCGGAACGTAGACCGCCTCGATCGAGGTGACGGAACCGCCTCCCTCGATCGATCGAATCCGCTCATGGAAATCGCTGACCTCGGAGGACAGCGTGGGCTGATATCCCATCTCCGAGGGGACGCGTCCCAAGAGGGTGGAGATCTCGGCCCCCGCCTGGACGAATCGAAAGATGTTGTCCACGAAAAACAGGACTTCCTTGTTTTGCTTTTGGATGTACTCCGCCAGGGTCACCCCTGTCGCCGCCACCCCGAATCGGGCTCCCGGGGGCTCGTTCATCTGACCGTAAACCAACATCCCTTTGTCGAGGATCCCGTGCGTCTTCAGCTCGTGGTACAGCTCGTTCCCCTCACGGATCCGTTCCCCCACACCCGCAAAAACAAAAGCGCCGCGATGCCGCTCAACGACGTGTTGGATCATCTCAAGAATCAACACGCTCTTGCCCAAACCGGCACCGCCCAGGATTCCGGTCTTGCTCCCCTTGACCATGGGAAACAACAGGTCGATGATCTTGATTCCCGTCTCCAGCACCTCGATGCGCTGGCTGGTCTTGCGCTGCGCGAATTGACGGCGTCCCTCCGTCATGCGCCGGATCGGATGCCTTTCTTTCGTCTGAATGGGGCCTTGGCGGTCAATCGGTTCCCCGAGAACATTCAGGATCCGTCCGTAGCAGGCATCCCCCACCGGGACCTCGATCGACAACCCCAGTCGTGAGACCGGCGCGGAGCGCTGGAGGCCGATGGTGGTGGACATGGCGATGCACCGGGCCACATGGCCCGGCAGATGTTCCGACACCTCGAGGACCAGCCGCTGGCCGTCAGAGACCTGGGTCTCCAGCACCTCGTAGATGTTGGGGATGGCCTCCGCGGATGAGAACTTGACATCCACCACGGGTCCCTGGACGCCGATGACGACTCCGGGCTGTTCTTTTGTCCGTGGGCTATTCTCCATTCTGCCCTCCTCTAGAACTTCTCTCTGTAGAGAAGCTGGGCGGCAAAAATCTCACGCATGCTCCGGTCAATGATTTCATGCTTCGCCCGAAAGTACTGAAGCTTCAACCTTTTCCCCAGCCGAGTCAGTTCCTGATAGCTTCCTTCCAAATGAACGGCCCGGGCGGCCAACTCCGCCAAACGGCTGAGGGCAAAGATCGCGGCCAACCGATGGCCGATCCACTGCGTCAACACATATTCCACAATCTTCGGCGGCCCAGACTCCCAGATCACTCGGGAAGGAGACCATCTCACCTGTCTCTCCTGGGCCCACGCCGTGAAGGGTATGAGGCTTTCTACTGTGACCTGCTGCACGGCAAAGGAGATCGGCTTAGGGTAAACGACGACGAACCGGCCACACTGGCCGGAGAGAACTTGGCGCACCAGGTGATCCCTGACGGTCAAGGCCAGGGGAAAGCGGGTGGCGTCCTGAATCCCGGGAAAGGTCGTGAAACTTTTGCGCAGGTCGCGCAGAGCGTTCGTCCCCCGCTCCCCGATCACGGAAATCAGCCCGGCCGATTGACCTGCGTGCAAACCGGCGCTGATGACTTGGCTGTTTAATCCTCCCAAGAAACCTGCATCGGAAGTCACCATCAAAACCCCTACGATTTCCGTCCGCGGTTTGACAAAGGGATGATCCACCTCGCGCAGGTCCACCATGGTGAGAAAATCCTCGCAGACCTTGAAGAAATCTTCAAAGTGGGACAGCTGTCTTTCAAGGACGTGAAACCGGGCCGCCGCAATCCCTTTCAGGACGTTGACCACATTGGTCAACTCGCCATTAAACTGTACCTCCTTCTTCAACCTCGTCAACGGAATCATTCCACCACCACCTTCTGGAGGTATTCCTTCAAGGCCCGATCCATCTTCTCCTTCAACTCCGGCGAGAGGATTTCCTTCTCTTGAATCTCCTGGAGGATTTCCGGCTTATGCTCTTTCAACCAGCCGGTGATCTCCCTCTTGAATCGCGGCCACACCAGAGGATGAGCGTCCAACAAGCCGGATCGAATCGCGTAGAGAAAGATCACCTGCTCTGCAAGCGGGGAGGGCTGCACCTTGGTCTGGGTGAAGAGGGCGGTGACCAGCTCTCCTCGCCGCACGCGCGCCTCCGCTTCGGAGGAAAGATCCGCCTTCATGGTGGTCATCCGCAGCAATTCCTGGTACTGAAGGTATTCGAGCCGCAGCTTGCCGCTGACCTCTTTCATCGCTGCACACTGCGCCCTGTTCCCGATACGGGAGACGGAGAGACCAAAATCGATGGCGGGCCGGAAGCCGCGCTGGAAAAGGTTCGTATTCAGGTACAGCTGCCCGTCGGTGATCGAGATGATGTTGGTCTGGATGTAGCCGGTAATATCTCCCTGAATCGTGGCCACGATGGGCAGAAAGGTCATCGTGCCTCCGCCCAGCTCCGGGAGAAATTTGCCGGCCCGCTCCAGGAGTTGGGAGTGGATGTAGAAGATATCGCCCGGATAGGCCTCGCGCCCAGGAGAACGTTCCAACAAAAGCGAGAGCTGCCGATAGGTCCACGCGTGCTTGCTTAAGTCGTCAAAAGCGATGAGGACATCCCGCCCTTTGGAGGTAAAATATTCTCCCAATGCGCAGGCGGCATAGGGGGCTAAAAATTGCTCGCCCAAAGGGGTCGAGGCGATCCCCCCCATCACGATGGTGTAGGCCATCGCTCCCTCCTCTTTCAGAAGCCGTACCGCCTTGGTAAAAGCCGACTGGCTCTGCCCGATGGCGCAGTAGATGCAGAGGACCCCTTTGTCCGCCTGATTCAAGATGGTGTCCGTGGCAATGGTGGTCTTCCCCGTCATTTGGTCGCCGATGATCATCTGGCGCTGCCCTTTGGCAATGGGAAAAAGGGCGTCGATGATCCGAATGCCGGTCTCCAAGGCGTCCTTGACTGGAACCCGCTCCATGACCCCTGGGGCTTCGCGAAAGATCGGATTGGCCGTTTGCGTCTCAATGGGCCCCTGACCGTCCATCGGTTCGCCGCGACTGGTGACCACGCGGCCGATGAACGATTCCCCCACCGGGAGGACGAACGGTTCACCGCGGGAGTAGATTTCCTGCCCGGATCGGACCTTGGATTTGTTTCCGAAGAGCATGACCAGCACGTGGTCTTGGGTGAATCCCATCACCATTCCCTTTTCCCCGCTGGCAAACTCCACCATTTGCCCATTCCTGCAGGAGGGCAGCCCTTGGACCTTGACAATGAATTCCCGGACGGACGAGATCCGCCCTACCTCGCGGACATCGAACCATGACGAATCCATTTCGCGAGACTCACTCGTCGTCTGCATTTTGAGCATGACGGGCTGCCTCCTTGAGTTTCGACATCAGGGATCCGTCTAAAACGACATGGCCAACGGTGATGGTTATCCCTGCAATGAGACGCGGGTCTACCGTTTCCTTCAGGGTCACCGGATAACCAAAGCAGGATTGGAGCTTGTCCTGGAGCCGCTCTTTCTGCGTCGCCGTCAAAGGCAGCGCCGAAGCCACCTGGACCTCCTCAACACGCTCTCGCGTATTCTTCAACCGTTCAATCTGGATCATCCCGTTTTGGACCACCTTATCCACCCACCGACTGTGGGCGGACTCCTGCAGTTCCCGGGGCAACACCTTTTGGATCAGCTCGCACGCCCGATCTACGGCCCTGGCCTCCAGGGTCGACTGAAACTCGCTCTGAAGAGCGTCCCGAACCTGCACGGCCTGTTGGACAACTTGTTCCGCCTGCTGGCGCGCCTCTTCCAGAAGCCGCATCCGTTTCTCCTCGGCCTCCCGAATCAATTGGTTCTTCAGATCCTGACCTTCCTGCTGCGCCTTGGCAAGCAGCTCCTGATAGTGGCGCTCCGACTCTTCCAGCCGCTTCTTCAATTCCTCCTGTTTCTTTAAATAGTCCTGGCTCAACTCCTGCAGATGAGCCGTGGCGGTCGTGGCGTGCTTGCCCATGAGGCGCTTTAAAATGACGGCCAGCGCCAAGAAAAGAAAGGCTTGAAATATTAAGAGCTGGACGATGAACATGTCATTTCACCGTAAAAAGCTGCCACACGACCAGGAAGGCCGCGATGGCAATGGCCTCTGCAAAGATCAACGTGATGGTCATCGCCGTCAAGATCTTCGGAGCCGCAGAGGGATTTCGGCCCAACGCCCCGATGCTGGAAAAACCGGTGGCGGCCATCACAGAGGCCGGTCCCAGGATACAAAAGGCGAAAATCAGCGTCAGCGCCAGATTTCGGTTCACGGCTCCGTCTCCACGATCGAAACCACGGTATCTCTCTCGACCTTCACCACCCCTCGGCGAATCGAAAAGGTCTGCTGATCCACCTCAATCACGCCTGGCAAAAGACGGCTCATCAATGGCCGGTGAAACGGCCCAATCTCGAATATCCCTTCCTCTCCAGGAAGGATCACGGACTGTGCGCGGCCTCGAAACAGACGCCGCTGTGGGGTGAGAATCAGAACCTCGAGCATGCGTCAGCTCTCACACGTTGGAAGAGGTTTTTGGAGGAGGCTGAGTGCCGTGCCCGTTGGTTTGCTTCGGCATCTCTTGCGGCTTTTTAACGGTTCCGGCAGACTGCGTTGTCGAAGAACGCCCCCCTTCAGGATCATCCAGTATGGCAAACGTTGCCTCTCGAACTGAAGCAACGTTCTGAGCGCTTTTAATACGGCGATGCCACGTAAAGAAGAATTGCCCGCCCAACAGACCCAGAAAGACGATGATCAAGAAGATCACCAGCCAGGTGGTCGTCCTCGACGGAGAATCGGACTTGAGCGGCGATTCCTCCAGCATCTCCGGCACAGGGGGCCCTCCCGTGAAAGTCAGGAGCTTCTCCATTCGGGCCAGATCCTCTTTAATCTGCCCCAACGCCAGGAGATTGCGCCGGTAGTTTCCAATGCGCGTCTTCCGGCTTAAGCCTTCATCGCCTTGCATGGCCGCAATCTCATTGAGCTGTTCGGTGATGTTGCCCGCCAGCTTTTTCGCCGAATCGAAATATCCCGTCTTCTTCAGCCGGCCTAAGATGAGTTCCGTGTAGCTTCTGAGGCTGTCCAGCTTTTCACTCGGTATAAACCACAGATCCTTGACGACCGCCCTGAAAACCTTTGTCTCCTTGGGGGCCAGCAGCACTTCCTTCTTATAAAGATAATAGCTCGAATGCTCATCACTGTACTCCACTTCCAGATCCCCTTTCTCCAAGACATCTTTGGGCGTCACCTCCTGGGGCAAGTCAATCTTCACCGGCACCGTCTGGGTTTTCGTCGTAGACGGATTGACGACCACAACACTGATGGTGACCGGGTCCCGTTCCTTCTCCGCCACGGCAACCGCAGCTGTCAGCTGTGGGCTGTGATCTGTGAGTAAAAACAAAAAAGCGGCAAGCAACAAGATTTTCTTCCAGCTGCTGACCTTACTCGAACACTGCATGGACGATTGGTTCATCGGTTCCTCCCAGCTTCTGTTCGACAACCTTTTGCATCACTTCGGTCGCTCCCTGAACCAGATCCGTCTTCTTCCGGATCTCTTTCAAGGTGGGGGCCTTCTCCACCCCTTCAACCACACCCTTCATCACAAGTTGGCTCATGTCCAGACCTTCTGCTCCGGCGAGAGAATTCACCCTCTCGGCCACCGACTGGATGGCCCGTCTCATCTGGACGGAAGCTCCCTCTTCCGCCACCGCTCTTGGGATTCTCTCAACCCTCACCTTGATCTCCTCCAGTCCCTTCCCGATATCGCCACCGGTGGCCAAGCTTCCCTTAACATCTTGGATCGCGTTGAGCGTCTCCTTGGCTGCCTGAACTCCGCCCGACTGGCTAGCGATCTGTCCGGCCAAGTCATCCAGCGAGGTTGCTGTATAGTTGAAGGTTCCCTGGTCGAAGAAGCCGGTGGTCGGCTCGGTCACCACCACGGTCACCGCAGTTCCGACCGGCACGAGCTGGCTGACGGTCTCCGGCACGGTGTACTCAAAGGTGGTGATTTTGTCCTTGGTCCCTACCTTCTTCATGACCGCAGGAGGAACGATGGTTTCACCTGCGGAGGTCAGGGTAATGAGCGGGCTCCAGTTGTCAGCACCGACCAACTGGACGCTCACCTTCTCCCCTGCCTTGGCGGTGGTCCGCAGCAACAACCGCCCCTCAGGCCGTCGGACCAGGATCGGCTCAATGTTGAGGCTGTGAATCGCGGCGTCCTCTTTGACAATGACGGCGATGTTCCGCCCCGGCGAATAATCGAGAGCCTTCACCGTATCAATCGTGTAATAGAACAGGTTCGTGGTTCCACTCACCGGGGTCATGGAGGCATCCTTGACGAGTGTCTTGCCCTCTGAGTTCTCGATGGTCACCTTAGGATTCATCCCCGTGACATCGGCAGGACCGCGCCATTTGATGACGAGCGGCAAGCCGGTCACCGCCTCCTTAGGAACCAGCAGTTTGGCGCTCTGGGTCAAGGCCACGTTCTTCAGCGTTCCGGCAGCATCCAGACCCTGTTGGGCTGCACCCTTCAATGTATCCGCGGAGCTGAGGCTGCTGTTCACCGCGCTCTGCAGGCTCACGATGGAGGAGGAAACCGTGTTGGTGAAGTTCGTCGCCGCGGTCGTCATGGCGTTCACACCTTGATCCATCTTCGTTTGGATAATCCCTGTCTGTGTGTCCATCTTCGTCTGGATGGTGGTGGTTTGAGCGTCCAACTTGGTGTTGAGGGTGTTTGTCTGATTTGTCAGAGAAGTATCGATGGAAGCTTTCTGAGCGTCCAGCTTCGTCTGCATCGGGGTGAGGATGTCGGTTTTCACCTGAGACAGCGGCGTATCCAATTTCGTGTTTATCGTGTCCTGCACCGCCTGCAGTTTCTTCTCGCCGGTGACCTGGAACGTCCGGGGAGAGTTGAACACACCCCCAGTGGCAATCGTGATCGTGGTCACCATGTTATAAACCTTTCCCGCAACCAGACCGGTCGGCGCTGCCCAGGTATTCGTATAAAAACCCTGAGCCGTATCCGGCGCGGCATTCTTGGTGAAGGTCTTGATCGACGTACCGCCATCGTAGATGTTCACCACGCAGGAGGTTGCTCCGGTCACGGTAATCCCATCGCGCAGCAGCGTTGTGGAAAGGGTAAGAATGTCGGTCGATGGATCGTAGGCCACTTCGGTATGCGAATCGTAGATGTGGACCACCTTCGTCTCCATAAACCCTGTGAGGGTTTTGTCCTGATCGACCACAAAGTTCAAGGTCAGGTCGCCATAGGCCGTCTGCGTGAAGGTGACCGACCAGGACCCCGCTTGGAGTCCCTTGACAATGGGTGCAGCCAACCCGGAAGCCACCCAGTTGTAGGTAGGACTGCCAATCGTTGTCGTTGCGCTGACCGTCAATTGGTTGATGCTGTTGTTGCTCAGAAGGTCTCGGATGTCGAAGGTGATCTGGTAGAGGTCAATCTTGAAATTCGCGGCCGATAGGCCGAAGACCGTCAAATCGGCTACGTTGGAGACTCTGACCCGAGCGGTCGTTGTGACATTGTTCGGGATCGTCCAGGCATAGCTGCCGGTATTGGGCGTTGAGGCAACGATCAGGTTGCCTGCCGGCCAGGTAACCCCTGCGTCGGTGGAATATTCCAGCTTGACATTGGGGACCGTACCGGTTGTGGTCCACAGGATGGTGCGGGATTCGTTGACCACCCATCGCTCAGCGCCGTTGGGGGCAACGAGGACCAGCTTGCCCTGGATCTTGAAGTCTGCAGCCGAGGCGGCAAATACGGTCGCATCATTGGGATCCTCGATCTTGACCCTCACCGTCGTGGAAATGCTGTTTGGAACCGTCCAGGAATAGCTGAAGCTGCCGCTGGAACCAGCCCCATTGGGCGCAGAGGCTGCGATCACGTTGGGGTATGTCGCACCCCCGTCCATGGAATAGGTCAGCTTTACATTAGGGATCGTCCCACCCCACGTCCAGGTGATGCTCCGGACGTCATTCACGGTCCAAACCTCGCCCCCAATGGGACTCGTCAATGTGAAATTTCCTTGAATCCGGAAGTTGGTGACGGAGGCGGCAAACACCGTACTGTCGGTCACGTCCGAAATCCGAACGCGTGCCGTCGTGCTGGGCGTATTCGGGATGACCCACGCATAGCTTAAGGTTGCTGCGGGGGTAGAAGCGATGATGAGGTTGGGGAAACTGACGCCGCCGTCTGTGGAATACTCCAACTTCGCATTGGCGATCGAGCCGGCTCGTGTCCAGGTAATGTTGAAGGTCTGGGCAATCTTCCACCCCTCCCCGCCGTTCGGGGCGGTTAGGGTAAAGGCCCCTCGGATCTTAAGGTTTGCGGCGGAGGCAGCGAAGGCGTCCACATCCGTCGTACTCATGACACGCACCCTGACCGTAGTGGAGATCGAATCCGGCACTGTCCAGGTATAGGAGAGGGTATTGGAAGTTGAGGCGGTAATCGCATTGGGATAAGTGACGCCCCCATCGGTTGAATAGTCGAGTTTGACATTGGGCACGGTACCGGTGTTGGTCCAGGTAACGCTTCGGGATTCTCCGACGGTCCAGACCTCACCACCCACCGGGGAGGTGAGCGTAAAGTTGGCTTTGATCTTGAAGTTTGCAGCAGAAATGCCATTGGCCGTCGCATCGTTCGGATCGCTTATCCTCACCCTGGCAAGTGCCGTAATGGCGTTTGGAATCAGCCAGGCATAGGTCCCATTATTGGGAGTTAACCCGACGATCGTGGAATAGGTTCCGCCACCATCCGTCGAATACTCGATCTTGGCGTTGGTCACGGAGCCGGTTTTCGTCCAGGTGATGTTATACGTGTTACCCACGATCCACTGCTCCCCTCCGTTGGGAGCCGTCACCGTAAAGTCGCCTGTAATCCGGAAGTTGGCAGCAGAATCCTTCAATGCCCCAACATCATTGGGGTCGGACACCCGGATCTTCACCGTATTGGAGATAGCGTCCGGGATCGTCCAGGCATAGGTTCCGGTGCTGGGGGCTGCGGCGTTGATCGTTTGAATGTCCGCCACAAAGCCATCGCGGGAATACTGGAGCTTTGTATTTGGGATTGTCCCTACCGCCGCCCAAACGATATTCTGTGTTTGACCAACCCTCCACTGCTCGGAACCGTTGGGAGCACTCAACGTAAAGAAGGCGCGGATGCGGAAGTTGGCGTTGGAGGTTTTAAAGGCGGTCGCATCAGAGGCATCTGACACCCGAACCTGGACAGCCCCAGAAACTGCATTAGGCACCGTCCAAGCGTAGGTGCCTGTGTTTGAGGTAGAACTAACGATGATGTTCGGGAAGGTCACGCCTCCATCCGTTGAGTAATCCAGTTTCGCGAAGGCAACCGTCCCTTGCGTCGTCCAGGTGATGTTCTGCGAGCTCCCCACCAGCCAGGTCTCGCCGCCGTTAGGTACCGTCATGGTAAATCCGGCCTGGATCTTGAAATAAGCCGCAGAGGTGCTTGTTACGGTGATGTCGCTGACATTGTAAATGCGCACAAGAGCCGTCGTGGTGGTGGTATTCGGTATCACCCAGGCATAGGAACCGGTGTTGGGCGTCGAGGCGATGATGTCCGTGAAGATCGTCCCATCGGTGGTGTATTTGAGATTCACATTGGCAATGGAACCGGCCCGGGTCCAACTGATCGTTTGGGTTGTCCCCACGACCCATTTCTCACCGCCGTTGGGCGCAGTAATCGTCAACGCTCCCTTGATCGTAAAGTTCGAGGCCGATTTAGCAAAAACCGTGGCGTCGGTGGCATCGGTCGCGCGGACCTTCACCGTATTGGAAATCGCGTCGGGCACAACCCAGGAATAGGTACCCGTCGAAGCGGGAGTGGAGGCGATCATCACGACGGTTTGCAGTTCATCGGTAAAACCGTTCGTAGAGTACTCCAGTTTCACATTGGCGATGGAGCCGTTCCTCGTCCAGGTGACGTTGTGAGTCGTGCCCACAATCCAGACCTCTCCCCCAATGGGGGTGGTGATGGTCAAAGATCCTTTGATCGCAAAGTTTCCGGCTGAAGTAGCCCCCAGCGATACACCGGCGACATCACTGATGCGGACCTTCAGAGTGCTGCCAATGGCATCCGGAACGACCCAGGCATAACTTAAGTTGCCACCCGGCGTTGAAGCCACAATAACACTCGGAAAAGTTGCCCCGCCATCCGTGGAGTATTCGAGCTTTACGCTGGCAATCGAACCGTTCCTCGTCCAGGTAATATTCTGAGTGGCGCCGACCACCCAGGCCTCCCCTCCATTAGGGGCGGTCAAAACCAAGGAACCCTTGATGGTAAAGTTCGCCGCCGAGGTGCTCAACACCGTTGGGTCGCCCGCATCTGAGACCCTCACCCGCACCGTCGTTCCAATGGCATCCGGGATAATCCAGGCGTAGCTTAAGTTCGCAGCAGCTGTAGAAGCTACAACCAGATTGGGATATGTGACACCGCCATCGGTGGAATACTCCAGTTTTGCATTGGCAATGGAGCCGATCTTGGTCCAGGTGATGCTCTGGGACTGTCCAACGATCCAGACCTCTCCCCCATTTGGAGCGGTGAGGACGAAGGACCCCTGAATCTTAAAGTTGGCAGGCGAGGCCCCAAACACGGTCGAATCGGCGGTATTCGTCACCTTCACCTTTGCCGTCGCTGTCGGGTTATCGGGGACCACCCAAGTATAGGGGGTTCCCGTCGATGCACTCACGGCGGCGGCGATCAAATTCGGATAGGTAGCCCCGCCATCGGTCGAGTATTCCAACTTCACGTTGGCAATCGATCCGGTCTTGGTCCAGGTGATGCTTTTGGATGAAGCAACGGCCCACGCCTCTCCGCCAATAGGAGCAGTGATTGTCACTGATCCTGCAATCTTGAAATTCGTAGCGGAATTGGCGAACACCGCCGTGTCAGCCGTGTTGGTGACCTTGACTCTGGCCGTGGTAGTGATCGCGTCCGGAATGACCCAGCTATAGCTTCCCAAGCCAGCGGCAACCGGGTTGGCAATTACATTCGGATAGGTCACTCCGCCATCCGTGGAATATTCAAGTTTTACGTTAGCAATGGAGCCAACCTTGCTCCAGGTAATCGGCTGTGTCGAACCGACCGCCCAGACCTCGCCGCCGTTGGGAGAGGAGATGGCCAAAGAGCCCTTAATCGAGAAGTTGGCGGCGGAAGTACCAAAGACGGCGCTGTCGGCTGTATGGGTTACCCTTACCCGGACGGTATTGCCGATCGCATCCGGAATCGTCCACGCATAAGGGGTCCCGGTCGTTGCATTGACAGAAGCGATAATGAGGTTCGGATAGGTTGTCCCTCCATCGGTCGAGTATTCGAGCTTCACGGCAGCAATGGTGCCGGTCTTGGTCCAGGTGATGTTCTGGGAAGTCCCGACAACCCAGACTTCACTTCCATTCGGAGCAGTGACGGTGAGCGACCCCTTAATCGCAAAGTTGGTCGCCGAGGTACTAAAGACACTGGGGTTGCTCGCATCACTGGTCCGTACCTTCACTGTAGCCGAGACGTCATCCGGAATCGTCCAGGTATAGCTCAAGGTGGAAGCGGCTGTGGAGGCAGTAATCACTTTCCCTGGATCCGGCCAGGTCGTCCCACCATCGGTGGAATACTGGATTTTGACATTGGCGATCGAGCCGCCTAAGGTCCAAGTGACGTTATTATTCTGACCAACAATCCAGACTTCGCCTCCGTTCGGTGCAGTTATAGTCACTCTACCGATGATCGAGAAATTGGTGCCCGAGATGACGCTCACCGTCGCATCGGAAGCATCGGATGTCCGAACCTTCACGGTGGTGCTGGGGGCATTGGGAATCAGCCAGGCGTAGGTGCCGGTCGAGGCCGGAGTGGAGGCAGTGATGACCGCCGTTTGGAGCTCATTGGTAAAGCCGTTGGTAGAGTATTCGAGTTTCACGTTGGTGATCGAACCGGTACGGCTCCACGTGATGTTCTGGGTCGTTGCGATGGCCCAGCTTTCCCCACCATTGGGAGCGGTAATGGTAAGTGCTCCCCGAATCTTGAAATTGGCGGCAGAAGTACCCAGGGCATTGGCGTTGTTCACATCCGACACCCGAACCCGGGCCAACGTCGTGATGGCATCCGGAACCGTCCAACTGGAGGTCCCCGTGTTTGCTGTGGAGGCAACGATGAGGTTCGGATACGTCGAACCACCATCCGTGGAGTATTCCAGCTTGATAGTGGCTACCGTCCCAGCGGTCGTCCAAGCAATGGTCTGAGCACCCCCAACCGTCCAGACCTCACCCCCATTGGGGCTGGTGAGTGTAAAACCTCCCTTGATCGTGAAGTTGGCGGCCGAGGTGCTCAACACCGTCGCATCGCTCGCATCTGAAATCCGCACCCGACGGTTGGTGCCAATCGAATCCGGAATCGTCCAGGCATAGGCCCCGGTCCCTGCCGCTGTAGAGGCAATGATCACATTCGGATAGGTCGTCCCGCCATCCGTCGAGTACTCCAGCTTCACGTTGGCAATGGAGCCTACTTTGGTCCAGGTGACGTTCTGAGAGGTCCCTACCGTCCAGGATTCCCCACCATTGGGAGCCGTCAGGGTCAAGGAACCCGTGATCTTAAAGTTCGCACCGGACATAGCTGTGACCGAGCTCCCTGCAGTGTTGGTGACCCGCACACGCAGTGACGAACCAATCGCATCAGGCACTGTCCAGGCATAAGGCGTCCCTGTAGTTGCATCCACCGAGGCAACAATGATGGTTGTCTGGAGCTCATTGACAAAAGCATTCGTCGAATACTCCAGTCTCACGGTGGCAAAGCTGCCCAGCTTGGTCCAGGTGATGTTGTGGCTGCTTCCGACGACCCACACCTCGCCGCCATTGGGTGAAGTAACGGTTACAGAGCCGCTAACCGTAAAGTTAGCGGCAGAGGCCGCAAGCACGGCGGCATCGGCGGTATTGGTAATCCGCACTCGCAGTGTAGCTCCCATGGCATCTGGAATGATCCACGCATAGCTGCCGGTGCTCGCGCTCGTCGAGAGGGTGATGACGTTGGGATACGATGTGCCACTATTGGTGG
>Ga0209515_10000678_pt1 | contig 60283 bp, 62 predicted proteins | sample Subgroupgradi54m_FD_187454 | JGI IMG/M metagenome (GOLD analysis project Ga0209515, IMG submission 187454) | Subsurface groundwater microbial communities from S. Glens Falls, New York, USA - GMW60B uncontaminated upgradient, 5.4 m (SPAdes)... ... | reverse complement strand
CTCGGCGAGAAGAACTCGAAAACCTTGAAAGATATCGGCGGCTGCCATCTTGATTGAAACATCGGCAGCCGTGCCGAAAAATCAACTTTTCTCCCCTCCCGCTAAGGGATTACGTCAAGGGTCAGGGAACGCTTCTCATCGAGAACCGTCCCCTTTACAAGTCGGAGAAGCGTGTGAGCTCGACCCCGAGCTCGGAGAGGATCTTTCGTAACTTTCTGTCAGAAAAGACCTTCAGTTCCTCCTCCCGGGCTTCACGAAAGGAACTGATCTGGCGAAGACGGGCGTCACAATAGGCAGGGTGGCAGCCGATCTCACTCGTTCCATCGGGAAGACACTCCACGACACCGAGGAAGGAATCCTTTTCCCAATGAGACCGGGCTTCCAGATTTCCAAAAAGAAAGTCCGTGGTTCGAAGAGGTCTCGTCTCGCGGTTAAATTCCGAAAGTTGAAAGATCCAGCTCCGGCGCACGGGAAGTTTCCATTTCCGGGCCACGGACGAGAGCGCCCGGAAAAAAAGAGGATGACTGTGAAGGTGGTGGTGTGTGTCGAGGTGGTCGGGCAACTGTCCAAACCGTTTTTCAAAAAGCCCGATCTGCGCGCTGTATTCGGTGACCAGATCTTTCAAGGAAGGGGGTCTTTTCTTGTAATCCGCGGGGCGTTTAAAAAATTTACCCGCTTTGAGAAGCGAAGGGACCCGGACGAGAGAAGTCACCGGCGAGGCCAAGGTGACATTGAGATGAACTCCAACTCCCAGCTTCGTCCTTTTTTTGAGTTCGCGAATGGTTCTTTCTTCTAAAGGAAGATTGATGAGAAGCGTCGTACTCGTGAGAATCCCTTGGTCGTGGGACTTCAGGATTCCGCGCGTAACACCCGGGGTGAGGTTACAGTCATCCGCATTGATGATGAGACGCCGATTCGACACGGGCTTAGGGCAGGATGAGCACGACGAAGGAGACGGCGTATTTGCGCTCGTGTGCCATGGAAAGCTCGATCCGCGCCTCGCCCGGAAGTCCGAACCGCCGCTGGCTCTCGGGAGAAATCCGAATCTCAGGTTTGCCGGTGGGTCTCCGGGCCACTTCGATTTCACGAAAGCGGAAGCGGTTCTGGCGGCGGATTTCCATCGCCTTCATCATAGCTTCCTTGGCCGCAAAACGGGCGGCGTAGTGCTCGAACTTATAGCGCTTGGAATCGCAGTAAGCCCGTTCCCCGGAAGTAAAGATGCGATTGAGAAAACGATCTCCGTGACGTCGGGCCGCGCTTTCGAGACGCTCGACGCTCACGATGTCAATCCCCTGCCTGAGTTGCATGGGGAACCTTTAGGAACGGACGACGATGAAGAAAAGAATCGCGATGAGAAGAAGGGAGAGGATGTAGAAATTGTTAAAGCGCCAGAAATCCCACAGGCGAGCGAACCAGGGAATGGTTCGGGAGGGTTGCCTCGTCGCGTGAAACTCGTGCTTGAGATTTAAAACGTCTTCCTTCCGGAAGCGCAGGTAGGAGCCGCCGATCTTGTAGGCCTGGAGCTTGCCGAGCTCAATCAGCCCGTTCAAATCCTGATCTTCGAGCTCGAGGAAACGTTTGACTTCTTCGGAGGAAAGCAGATTGTTCACACCGCCAACGTCGCCCTGCTCAAACTCTTTCTTTTTGAATCCATTGATCGACAGCCGACTTCTTGAAAATCCACTCCCCGTTTTCTTGGCTACCGGGAATCTTTCTTTGGCGAGCCCACTCCTCCACCACACGGGACTCGACTTCAAGGTACTGGGCCACGTCCTTCAGGGTCAAATTCACGTCCAGACTGTTGTCCCCTTCTTTCACTCCGAGCATCGCGACCTGACCTTCCAAGATGGCCCCTTCGGTCATGCTCAGCCGGGGCGTTGTGATGTTCCCCTCCACGATGGCCGGGGCGATGAGAGAAAGATGTTGGGTGGCGATGATGTCGCCCTTGACCTTGCCCGCAATCACGACGCGGTCACCGTGGATGTCGGCGCGGACCTTGGCGTTTTCTCCGATGGTGAGGCTGCCCCGCGCGTCGAGCTTTCCCTCAAAACTTCCGTTGATCCGAAGATTGACCGGATCCTTGAACGCGATGGTGCCCTGCATACTGGCATCCACGTCCAGGATCTTTTCTTCCAGCTCATCCTTTTTCTTGTTGGCCATGCGAGGTCCTCCTCTTGAAGTGGGCCCTGCAAAATCGTCTGTAACGTAGCATGCCGGCCCTTGCCTTGTCAACCGAGACGGCCTACAATGGGCGGTCTGGGAGGGACACCAAACTATGCCTAAGAAAGAACTCAAGGTTGGCACCGCAGCACCCGAATTTTCCCTGAAAAATCAAGGAGAGCAAGAAATCCGGCTGAGCGACTTCCGAGGGAAATGGGTCGTTCTTTATTTCTATCCGAAGGACAACACACCGGGCTGCACGATCGAGGCGCTGGATTTCACGAAACTTTCCAAGGAGTTTGAGAAGTTGAACGCCGTCGTGCTGGGCGTGAGCCCCGATTCCTGCCACAGCCACGTGAAATTCATCCAAGCGAAAAAGCTCACGGTCATTCTCTTGAGCGATCCCGAACACCAGATGATTGAGACTTACGGCGTCTGGCAGCTCAAGGAGTTCATGGGAAAAAAGTTCATGGGCGTCGTCCGAAGCACGTTCCTGATCGATCTGGAGGGAAAGATTGCTTTTCTCTGGAGCCCCGTCACGGCCGTGGGCCACGCCGAGGCCGTGAAGACGAAACTAAAGGAACTCCGGAAACAGACCGCGTCCGTCAACTGAAAAACTTGGCGCGTTCTTTCCAGCGTTCCTTTCTCTCGGCGTTCATCTCATCGAATTTCTTTTGTTGATCCGGATTCAAAACTTTCCGGACCTCGGCTTGGGTGGATTGCCGTAACGCCTCAAACTTGGGCCGCATTTCCTCCTGCAGGGCTGCCATCTCGGGATGTTTAGCCTCAAAAATCGCCGCCACTTTCGTCTTCTGGTCGGCCGTTAAATGAAGCTCCTTGCTGAATTTTTCAAGCATGTGCTGCCGCATGCTCCCGTGCTTCCAGTGGGACCGGAAACTCTCATGCGCATGCCATTGCCCGAAGGTCATTCCCAAGGTAAAACCGATCAAAAGGGAAATGACGACTTGATGCCAGCGGATTGAAAATTTCATACATCCTCCTTGGTGGCGCCCAGCAATTGATTGAAGTCCGGTTGTTCATGCACGAAAGTCCACTGAGACGATCTCGGAACATCGGCCAACAAAACAGCCGCCGTGTTCATCGGCGCCTCCCGGGACTCAATCGCAATCATCATTAAAAGAAAGGCGAATCCATATCCCAAAGCGGGGAAAAGCCAATTGGGAAATGCCCATGGGCGCCGGAGCGTTCCCTGTTCCTGAGCCGCCTCTCTGGCGGCCAACCGGCTCATCACTCCGTCCACAAACACTTCTGAAGGTCCGAGCCTTTGCGACCTGGCAAGAACCGACTGAATCCTTTGCCATCGCTCGAGCGTCTTGCGGCATTCAATGCAGCTTTGGAGGTGCGCGGTGATTTCCTGCCGCTCTCCTTCGGCCCACTCCCGATCATTCAACAACAGCAATCTTTCTTTTATAGCTTCATGATCCATATTGGCCTCTATCCTTTAGACGTCATTCGACGTCAGAAAGTGTCGCAACTTCAATTCCAATTCTTGTCTCGCCCTCTTGAGTCTTGCTTTTACTGCATCCAAGGTGCATTGCAAAGCATCGGCGATTTCCTGATAACTCAGGCCCTGGAGCTCCCTCAGCGTGAGGACCTCTCTGGATTTTTCCGGAAGCTGGGAAAAGAGCTTTTCGACAAGCTCACTCTGCTCTCGGTCCAAGGTCTCGTTCGTAGAAACGGTGAAAAGTCTTTCGATTTTGTCCCCTTGATCTTCAAGCAATTTTTCCCAGGATTCTTCCTTGCGACGCGCCCTCTTCCGGATCGCGTCTGTGCAGTGATTGGCCGCGATACGGTAAAGCCAGGTTGAAAAGGAGGAGTTGCCCCGGAATTTTCCCAATGCCTGATACGCTTTGATAAAAACTTCCTGAGCAGCATCTTCCCCAGAGGCCGGGTCGGAAAGCAGGGTCACGCAATAGCGGCGTACCTGCTCTTCGTATCGACGGACAATTTCCGCATACGCGTTGCGATTTCCCGAAAGGACCTCTAAAATAATCTCGTAGTCTTGGCTCTTGGTTTCCAGGGGCGACCTCACCCGTGCATTGCTTTCAGCGCGGATTCCTAATGTTTAATGGGTCTCACCGTGGTCGCTTTTTTCGCCTTCTTCCCAAAGCTGGTGCAACTTATCGTTTTGTTCCTTGGTCAATGTCCCTTTCAATTGGGCGATCGCCCCGACCAGGCTTTGGGCTTCTTCCTTCTTTAATTGATACTGTTGTTCGACCATTTTGTTCACGGTTTCCACTTTCACCGGGTAATCGTGCAATTGGGCCTTCATTTCGAGCGACAGAATCTGAATCTCGGCGTCTTTTTTGATAAGCATCTTCTCTGTTTCAAGCATCAGATTCTTGATGGTCTCAACCTTGTCCCCAGTGAGCCCCAAATCCTGCTTTCTTTCAAGCATGAAATGGGACTTCCTGAAAAACATACCCTCGAATGCGCCGTCGCCTGCGTCATGCCGAAAGTGCCCCTCATGCGCATAAGCATTGGACAACGAAATCGTCAGCGCCAGCAACAGAACGCCTCCACTCATCATCCCTAATTTCTTATTCATCGCTAGGTTCCTCCTTTGTTGTTCCTCAATCTTTAGACGTCCCACGGGTCTTAAAAGTGTCTATTCAGGCACAAAAAAGGCCTGGGCTCATTGACTGAGCCAAGGCCTGATCTTTGATCGAAAGCGCGTCCCCAACGGGATTCGAACCCGTGTTGCCAGAATGAAAATCTGGTGTCCTAGGCCAGGCTAGACGATGGGGACACGAAGAAACCGTCGAGACTTGAGCCCGGATGGATTCGAACCATCGACACCCGCCTTAAAAGGGCGGTGCTCTACCAGGCTGAGCTACGGGCCCGCAAACGCAAAGACGACGAAAGAAGCAAATGAAACCACGGGCCTGCTCAAATGGTTTTGAGTTCTGTTTCTTTCCTGGCCACGGCCTGGTCGACTTCCTGGGTGAAGCGGTCGGTGAGCTTTTGCGTTTCTTTTTGGGCGTGGTGAGACTCGTCTTCGGAGACGGTCTTTTTCTTTTCAAGCCCCTTCACGGTCTCAATGGCTTCGTGGCGGACATTGCGGATCGCCACGCGCCCCTCCTCCGCCACCCGCCGCACCACCTTCGCGAGTTCCGCCCGGCGTTCCTCGGTGAGAGAGGGAACTTGAAGCCGGATCAGTTTACCGTCGTTGGTCGGCGTGAGCCCCACCTCAGACTTCTGAATGGCCTTTTCGATTTCGCCCAGGGTGGAGACGTCCCAGGGCTGGATCTGAATCGTCCGGGCGTCCGGCGTGCTGATGGTGGCAAGACCCTTCAAGGGGGTCGGCGTTCCATAGTAATCCACGGAGAGGTGTTCGACCAGGCTCACCGAAGCGCGGCCGGTCCTGAGGTCCTGGAATTCCTTGCGCGTGAGGCCGAGCGCCTTCTCCATTTTTCGTTGGCATTCCTCGAGAATTTTTTTGATTTCAGGCCGTTCCGCCATCTGTCCCCTCACTCGACCCGCGTGCCGATCCGCTCCCCCGAGATCACACGGCCGATGTTTCCCCGCCGCGTCAAATTGAAGACCACGATGGGGAGATGGTTGTCCATGCAAAGCGAAATGGCCGTCGCGTCCATCACCTCAAGCCTGCGCTTCAGGACCTCGAGGTATCCGAGCCGCTCAAATTTTTTGGCCCGCTTGTCCTTGACCGGATCCCGGTCGTAGACGCCGTCCACCTTGGTCGCCTTGAGGATGGCGTCCGCTCCGATCTCAACCGCCCGAAGCGCCGCCGCCGTGTCCGTCGTGAAGTAGGGATTCCCGGTCCCTCCCGCGAACACCACCACGCGGCCCTTCTCCAAGTGACGCATCGCCCGCCGGCGGATGTAAGGTTCGGCCAATTGGTGAATCTCGATGGCGGTCTGGACGCGCGTGTGCACGCCGATTTTCTCGAGCGCATCCTGCAGGACCAGGGAATTGATGATGGTGGCGAGCATTCCAATGTAATCAGCCGTGGCCCGGTCCATCCCGGCCCGCGACGCCTGAAGCCCGCGAAAAATATTTCCCGCCCCGACCACACAGGCAATCTGGACTCCCCGCTCGTGGACCTCTTTGATTTCCTGGGCAATGGAGCTAGCCACCTTGGGGTCGACCCCGTAGCCCAGTTTCCCCTGCAGCGCCTCGCCGGAAAGTTTAAGGACGATTCGTTTGTAGACGGATGGGGTGGCACTCATCCGGCCGCGAGTTCCTCGAGCCGGGCGTCTTCGCCCAACTGAAACCGGACAAATCGTCGGATGCGGATGTTCTCGCCGAGCCGGGCCACGGTCTCGGTCAGGTAATCGCGGATCGTCTTGGTGGGGTCCTTGATGAATTTTTGCTCGAGGAGGGGGGCTTCTTCCGCCTGGGCCGCGACCTGCATGGCCAAGTCCCGGGCAAAGCGCTGAAAGACCTCGTTCTTGGCCACGAAATCAGTCTCGCAATTCACTTCAATGAGGGCGCCGATTTTCCCGCCGGCGTGAATGTAAGAAATCACCTGGCCCTCCCGGACCTCGCGCTCCGACTTTTTCCGGGCTACCTCAAGGCCTTTTTGTTTCAAGAGTTTTTGGGCCTTGTCGAAATTTCCCTTCGCCTCCGAGAGGGCCCGCTTGCAATCCATGATGCCGGCCCCCGTGGATTCCCGGAGTCGCAGGATATCATCCTTACTCATGATCAAGGCTTCGTCTTCTTGATTTCCTTGGGCCGGACGGGGCGCTTGGCCTTGAGCTTCTCTTCCTCCAATAATTTCGCTTGGAGGAATTTGTCCTCGATGGCTTCGACCACGGGCTTGACGGCCGGTGCGATTCCCGGGATCTCTTCTACGGGTGCCGCCAGCTCGGTCGGTAAAACCTCCGGGGAGGCCTCCGCTTCGGGAAGCGTTACCTCGGGGGGCACCGGCAAAGCCGCCTCTTCGGGCTTCTCCTCCGCAACCGCCGGGGCACTAATCTTCAGGAATTCGTTTCGTCCCTGTATGACGGCCTCCGCGGCGAGCTCCGAGAAAAGTTTGATGGCCCGGATCGCATCGTCATTTCCCGGGATGGGATAATCGACGAGATCGGGGTCGCAATTGGTGTCAATCAAGGCCACGGTCGGGATTCCGAGCCGGATCGCCTCGTGAAGCGCGATTTCCTCTTTTTTGGTATCGATGATGAAAAGTGCGCCGGGAAGCCGTTTCATCTGCCGGATGCCGGTGAGGTAGCGGATCAGCTTCTCCCGCTCTTTCAAGAGACCGGAAACTTCTTTTTTTGTGATGAACCGGAAATTGCCTTCGCGTTCCATCTGGTCAATCCACTCGAGGCGCGCCACCGACTTGCGGACCGTCGCGAAATTGGTAAGCATCCCGCCGAGCCAGCGCTCATTGACGTAAGGCATCCCCGAGCGTTGGGCGGCGTCGCGAACCACTTCCTGGCCCTGCTTTTTGGTGCCGACGAAAAGGACTTCCTTGCCTTCCCGCCCCGTCTTCTCGAGGAATTCCATCGCCCGCTTGAGGCAATCGAGCGTGAGCTCGAGATTAATAATGTAGATCCCGCTCTTCTCCCCGAAGATATAGCGCTGCATCTTGGGGTTCCAGCGTCTCGTCTGGTGCCCGAAATGGACTCCCGCTTCCAAAAGTTGTTTAACGGTTATCGTCTGCATAGAAAGGGGGGTATTATAACAAAGTCCTTCAGGAGTGGGAACTCATATCTAGGAGGCGTTACTGGCAGGTGCTTCGATTACCGAGCGGCGGATACGAGTTCCTTGCGAACTTCCTTGACGGCTTCCACGACCACCCGGAGTTTATCCTTCGCTTCCTGGACTTCCCGGGTCTTCAGCCCGCAATCGGGGTCCACGTAGATTTGTTCCGGTTTGAAAACGCGCAGGGCCTGCTCGATCCGCTTCTTGACTTCATCCTTGGTCTCGAGCTTGTGCGAGTGGACGTCCACCACGCCCAGCCCGATTTCCTTGGTGAAGGGATGCTTCTTGATCATTTCATAGAGGTTGAAATTGGAATTGGAAAGCTCGAGGTCGATCTGGTCCACGGGAAGGTCGAGCATTCCGGGATAAATTTTTTCGAAGTCCCCATAGCAGATGTGCGTGAGGGTCTTCGCCTTGATTCCGCGCGTCACAATCCCCATCGCCTCACAGGCGAGGGGAAGTTCCTCGGGCCGGACGGAGACGGCCGGCTCGTCGATCTGGATGAATTGGGCCCCGGCCTTTTCCAGGTCCGCGGCCTCTTCGTGGATGACTTCGGCAAGGGCGAGTGTCAGTTCGCGCCGGTCCTTGTAATATTCATTGAAGCTCCAGTCCATGAGGGTGTAGGGACCGGTGAGCATTCCCTTGACGGGTTTTTTGGTGAGGGCCTGGGCAAATTGGTACCATTCCACCGTGTCACGCTTGGCGCGCCGCACTTCATCCACCACGATGGGCTTCTTATAATAACGGTTGCCGTAAGAGCGGACGAAGCCCGAAATCTCAAACCCCTTCAAGGTCTCCGCAAAATACGTGACCATATCCCCGCGGTACATCTCGCCATCGACGAGGAGGTCAATCCCGATTTCCTCCTGAAAATGGATCCACTCGCGGGTCGCGCGTTCCTCGAGCTCCCGAAGTTTCTTTTCAGAGATCTCGCCGCGGTTGGCCTGCGTGCGGGCCTTCTTTAAATAATCCGGCTTGGGAAAACTCCCGACCGAGGTGGTGGGGAAAAGCGGAAGCGGGGTCATGCCTTCACCTTGGCTTCGCGGAATTCGCGTACGACCTTGGAAAGGTGGGCGAGTTTTTTCTGGGCGGTTTCGCGCGGCAGGAATTCGAGCCCGTAATTGGGTGAGACCGAAAGGTCTTCGGCCGGGACGGAAGCGAGAAGTTTCTCGAGCTTTTCTTGAATCTCCTCCTCCGTCTCCATCTTGGTGTTCCGGGCGTCCACGATTCCGGCGATGAGCTTCTTCGGGAAAGAACCCTTCCGGAGGAGCTTCCAATTGGCGGGCTCGGTGGCCAGGTCAAATCCCACGGTCGTCACGGGCAATTCCAAAAGTTCGGAATAAATTCCCTCGAGATTTCCAAAATTGAGGAAGAGGACGGTTTCCAAATGATCCGGAAAAAAGGAGGCGAGCTTGGCCCACACGCGTTTGAAAACCGGGAGGTCCTTTTTGAAACGGAGAATCGCGGGTTCGTCGAATTGGACGATTCCAGCACCGACCTTGGCGAGGCGTTTTGTTTCTTCACCGAGAATCGTCGCCCATTGGGTCGCAAATTTTTCGAGATCGCCGTAATGCTTGTCCTGGGACAGTTTGGCGAGCGTGTAAGGCCCGGTCAGAAGCGCTTTGACGGGGACGGAACTGATTGTATTGGCGAATTGGAAATCCTTGACGACGAGGCTTGGGGGCGGAGCGAGCTCGCCCTCGCAAACCGGCTGGCGGTAAAAAGTGTTGGTATCGAAATAGCGAAGAAGCCCGGTGAGGCGAAATCCTTTGATTTTTCCAGCCAGGTACGTGAGGGGGTCGTCCCAGCGGATTTGCCCGTCGGTCACGACCTCGACCCCCGCTTCGATCTGCTCTTCAATGACCTGACGGGTCACCTCATCCTTGGCCCGTTCGAGTTGGGCGAGGTCCGCTTCCTTGCGGTCGAGCTGGGCAATCGTCCGACGGAGAAGCTGCTTCTCGTGGGTATCGCCGATCTTAGGGTAATGGCTGACGACGGTGACTTTGAGCATAGGCAAACGGAGCGCGTATTCTATAGGAATAATGCTTCGAATTTCAACGTGTTTTTACGCTTATGATTGGGGAGTGGTCAACGATTCCGAAAGGATTTTCTCGGTCGATCTCTCGGAACCCACCCTCTTTTGAGGACATGGGAAAGATTTTCCAGCAGCTCCCGGACTCCGATGTGTTCTCCTTCCCGTACCAAACCAATGGGGGTCATAGAATGGCTATCCTCATTTGTGTACACAAATGATAACCGACGCGTTCACTTTTGCAGCGGAGCAGCGCTGCCCCACAGGGGCTGTCCCGATCCTCTAAAAAAAATTAATGAAGGGGACTGCGGCGTAGCCGCATGTGGAAATGCTACCTATTTTTGCTAGACCCTTTAAATCTGATGTCGAGTCGTTTGTGAAAGGCCTTGGCTAACTTCACAAGGGTATTGAGAGAAAAGCTCCGGTTGCAGGGGTCTTCGAGTCTGGAAATCATCTGTTGGGATGTGTGAAGCCGCTTGGCTAATTCTTTTTGGTTTAGCCCTTGTTCTTCCCGAAGCTTTGCGATTTGGATGGCCAGTCTTGCATAAACATCTTCTTCGTCAAAGGCCTTTTTAAATTCTTTGTTCTTTGACTTTTCCCGAAGTTCATCTCGAAATTTGACGAGTTTCATAACGCAATCTCACCTCCTTCGGATCCGATTAGAAAATCGTTTCTCATTCGAATCGCCCGCTCAATTTCCTCATACGGTACTTGATCCGTTTTCTTCACAAATCCGTATGTCAGGATGACCGTCTTCCCGTAAAAGAAATATAAAAGGCGGTATTGGCTTGATCCAAACTTCAGCCTTAATTCCCTGATCTTTTCACGGAACACATCCGCATAGGGCCTCGGCAAATTCGGGCCTTCTTCTTCCAAGAAGTCGGATTTTGGAGACACTTGAGAAACGATATTTCGTCTCAAGAAAAACGCTGGGGATCGGATTGAAGGAACTCGCCCGCCAGGACCTGGTTGAAATTCATTACGGGAAAACCCTCGATTTCAATAAAAGGGAATTTGAGACGGCCAGTTACGTCCTCCTGCCCTTCTATGATCCGCCGGTCCGGGAGAAAAAACTCCGGCGGCTTGAGGCCTTGTATGGAAAGTACGCCTTTGGGAAAGCGCAAGATTATGCCGCGGCCTTTTTCAAGGAAAGGGACCCCGAGGTGATTGAAACGCTCCTGGGTCTCAGGCTTGCTTATTCGCCCGAGTGGCTTGACCTTGCGATGAAGGAAGTGATCTTGAAAAAAGAGGTCGGCAATCCGGCGCGCTCGCTCCCCATTTGATCGGGATCCTCAAGGAATGGAAGGAAAAGGGCCGGCCGGTGTTAACGATGGGTGTCGCTCGTTAATTCGCTTCTAGTACCCTCTCTTTACTTTAGTTTTCGCAACGTGATCAAAAAACGCGAGAAGCCAAAAAGGATCGTTGCGGCGGAGAGGAAAATAAGGAAGTGTTGAAGATTGGGCGAAAACTGTTCCCAATCTTTTCCCATGGTGCCGCCGATCACAAAAAATGTCACCGACCAGATCGTGCAGCCCAATGAAGAAAGGACGATAAAATCAAAAAGATCGAGTTCCAGCACCGCTGCCAAGGGACCCAGCAGGTGCCGGATCACCGGAAGAAAGTAACCGACCACAAGCCCCCATTTCCCAATTTGCTTAAATGAAGGAGCGAGGTACCTCTTTGTGTTACTGTCTGGATAAAGACGATGAGCATGCTTCTTCATGATCGCAACACCCACGATCCGTATGATTCCATAACCTAGAACGGTCGCTGCGACACCACCCAGAATGGTTGCAAGAAGCGCCGGAAAAATACTCAGTTTGCCCTGATAAGCCCGGTGACCCACATAGACCAAGAATCCTTCCACCGGCAGCGGCAACCCAATCACCCCCAGAAACATCGAAAGAAATATCCCCGCATATTTATGTCTTGCCGCGAAAACCGAGATGGGGCCCAAAAACTTGAAATAATAATTAAGAGACATGGGGTCGGATCATCCGCCCGCCAAAACATTTTTTGAAGGCGCCCACGAAGATAATGAGGGAACAAAACACCATGATCGCAATGAGGGCAATATTGATCCGGATCGCCAGTGGCGTGGCGGATTTGGGCCAGTAATGGTGGGTCACCATCTGAAAAGCGGCGGCGAAAGTCGTCACGGTCACAAACGCCATCGGAAGAAGAGTGACCCACAGGTATTTTATCTTTTTCATTTCAACCAGAATGGTGGTTCCAATCGCAAGGGCAATGGCCGCGAGAAGTTGATTGGCAATGCCGAACATGGGCCAAATGGTGCTGATGCTGGCATTCCAAATCAAATACCCCCAGGCAAGGACCACCAGGGCGCTGGCCAAAATATTTCCCGGAAGCCAATCCGCGCGCTTGAAAGGGGCGTAGATCCCTCCCAAAAATTCCTGCAGGATGAATCGGGCGATCCGCGTTCCCGCATCAATGGTCGTCAGGATGAAGAGGGCCTCAAACATGATGGCAAAGTGATACCAGTATTTCATCCATCCGGAGAGTCCGGGGATCGCGGTAAAAATTTGCGCCATTCCCACAGCGAGTGACACGGCTCCGCCCGTCCTTCCCACCAAGGTCTGCTCTCCGACCTGACGGGTCAGGAGTTCAAGATTCACCGGATGAATCCCCCACGTTTTTGTCAACGTGGCATAAACGGCCGGAGAAACGTTAATGGCGTAGTAATCCCCGGGATGCATCGCGCTCACGGCAATCAGGCAAACGACCCCCACCAAGGCCTCAAGCAGCATGCACCCGTAACCGATCGGACGGGCATGGCATTCATTCGCCAACATCTTCGGCGTGGTGCCTGAGGAAACCAGCGCATGGAACCCCGAAATGGCGCCGCACATGATCGTGATGAAACAAAAGGGCCAGACTTTCCCCGGGACAATCGGTCCCCCGCCGTGAATGAAAGGAGTCAAGGGGGGAAATTGAAGCTTGGGATTCACGATGAGGATCCCGCTCACCAGGAAAAAAACGGTCCCCAATTTCATGTAGGAACTCAAATAATCACGGGGAGCCAGGAGCAACCAGACGGGAAGGACGGATGCCAAAAATCCGTAAAGGGTCATCGCAAGGATGACTTTCTTCTGGTCCAGAAGAAAAATCCGGTGAAGCCAGGGAATTTCCGGAACAAATTTGCCGAAAATAACAGCCGCCAACATCGCCGTGACTCCAAAAATCGTCGCGATCCGCACCGCTTGGTGCGATCCCTGGTGAAACGAGAACATGTAAACGCCCATCACGAGGGCGATCGGAATCGTCGCGGCGATGGAGAAAGTCCCCCACGAACTTTCTGCCAAAGCATTGACGACGACAAATCCGAGTCCCGCCAAGGCCACAATCACGATAAATAAAATGGCAATCGCACAGGCCAGACCGGCAGGCTTTCCAATCTCCTCTTTTGCAATTTCAGCGAGGGATCTCCCGCTGCGCCGGGTCGAGGCCACCAGCACCACAAAATCCTGCACGGCACCCCCGAGCACCACCCCGATCACAATCCAGAGCAGTCCGGGTAAAAATCCGAATTGGGCCGCCAAGACCGGCCCCACCAGCGGACCGGCGCCGGAAATGGCGGCAAAGTGATGCCCGAATAAAACCCATTTGGACATGGGATAATAGTTTTGGCCGTCCCGGAGGGTGTAGGCAGGCGTTTGGCGCGCCGGGTCCAAAGCAAAAACTTTTGCAGCGAGAAAAGCGCTGTAGTAACGGTATCCGATAAAAAAAATACAAAGGGTCAGGACGAGAATCGGAAGGGCGGGCATCGTTAATCTCGCCTAACGCGGGGGCTGGGTCAGATTTTCGGGAGAGAGGATTCGATCGAGCTCGGCAGACTTGAGATAGCCTTTGGCCAGAACGACTTGCCTGAGCGTGCGCCCCGTGCGAACGGATTCTTTGACGCATTCGGCCGCGCGGGTGTAGCCGATGCGGGGATTCAAGGCCGCGGCGATCCCGTAACTTTGCTCGGCATAGGTTCGGCAGCGCTCGGCATTGGCTGTGATTCCATCGATGCATTGAGTCGCATACAATCGGCAGACATTTTTCAAAATTTCGACGGATTGGAAAAGATTCTGGGCAATCACGGGCCGCATGACGTTCAGCTCAAGCTGTCCCGCTTGAACGGCCATCGTGATGGCCAGGTCGTTCCCCACCACCTGGAACGCCACCTGGGTCGTCACCTCGGGCATCACGGGATTGACCTTGCCCGGCATGATGGAAGAACCGGGCTGGCGGGTCGGGAGTTCGATTTCGGCAAAACCGGTCTTGGGGCCCGAGCTCAAGAGTCTCAGATCATTTGAAATCTGGATGAGGGAAAGCGCATAAGCCCGGAGTGTTCCGGAAAGGCTTGAGAAATCGGCGTCGGATTGCATCAGTTCGAAAAGATTTTTCCCGCTCCGGACGGGGAGCTTCGTGATTCGTTTGAGGTTTTGAATGACCAGGCGCCGGTACCCCAGAGAAGTGTTGAGCCCGGTCCCCACGGCCGAGCCGCCGATCCCGAGTTCCAGCAGGTTTTCACTCATCCGTTCGATCCGGAGGCGGCCCTTTTCGAGTTGCCTCGCATAACCGGAAAATTCCTGTCCGAGCGTGACGGGCGCCGCATCCTGCATATGGGTACGGCCCGATTTGACGATCCGCTTGAATTGAACCGCTTTTTTGGCGAAGGCGCGCTCTAAAATTTTGGAGGATTCGAAAAATTCCCGGAGGAGACAGCTTGCGCCGATCCGAAGCGCGGTCGGGATGACGTCGTTGGTGGACTGGCCCATGTTGACGTGGTCGTGAGAGCTTAAGAATTCATAATCCCCCTTTTTTCGGCGGAGGATTTCCAAGGCGCGGTTCGCGATGACCTCGTTGGTGTTCATGTGAAGGGAAACACAGGCGCCGGATTGGAAGGCATCCGTGACGAAGTGGTCGTTCAATTTTCCGGCCATCACCTCCTCGGCCGCACGGAGAATGGCCCGCCCTCTCCGGGAATCGAGGGACCGGCGCTTAAGATTGGCGAGCGCACAGGCTTTCTTGATGGCGCCCAAGGCCCAAATCAACGTGGGGTGAAAGCGAAGCCCTGAAACGGGAAAGTTTTCAACGGCCCGGACCGTCTCCGCGCCGTAATAGGCGTCGGCTGGAACAGGCCGTGTGCCAATCGAATCGCGTTCGATCCGGGTGGGGCGTCGGGGGGGCATGAGGAGAGACGCTTTTTATTGAAACTGCTCGAGGACTTGGTCGACCGTGGCGCGGCCGCGCTTCGCAAGGGCGTCCGTCTGAATCCTTAGGGTACGCTCGTGAAAAGGGCTGCGCTCGTGCTTGTAAATCACGCCGAGAGGAATCGCATCCTTTTCCAGTGCCAGCTGAAAGGCCTTCATCCGGTCCGTCGGATCGTGCTCGGGACCAATGAAGCGAACGCGCTGGGAAAGCGGCTTGTAAGTGTCGTGAAAGGTCGTGCAGGGACTTAAAACCTCAACCAGGGCAAAACCCTTGTGTTCCACGCCTTGAATGATGAGGTCGGTCAACTCCTTGGGCTTGGCCGAAAAGCCGCGCGCCACAAAACCGATGTCATAAGCTATCGCCATCGCAATCGGATTCAGCGGCTCATCCTGTTGTCCGTAGGGCGTGGTCCCGGCCGCCATTCCCTCCGGGGCCGTGGCCGAGCCCTGGCCCTTCGTGAGTCCGTAGACCTCGTTGTCCATCACGATGTAGCAGATGTCGATATTGCGGCGTGCCGCGTGGGGAATGTGGCCCACGCCGATGGAATAGGCGTCGCCGTCACCGCCGACGGCCAACACTTCCAATTCAGGGTTCGCGGACTTCACTCCCGTCGCCACCGGCAACACGCGCCCGTGGACGGTATGGAATCCGTAGGACTTGACGTAACCGGAGAGGCGTCCCGAACAGCCGATCCCCGCGACTACGACGAGATTTTCGGGACTGATTTGCTTGGTGGCCAGCATCCGATAGATGCAGGTCAGGACCCCGAAGTCTCCGCACCCCGGGCACCAAACCGGATGAACGTCGGTCTTGTAATCCTTAGGTGTGATTACACCTTGTGCGGGTGTTTCAGACATGTTTCCTGGACCTCCTCAATCTTGTGCAAAATTTCGTGGGGCGTGAAAGGAAGCCCCGCCACCTTGTTCAACTGAATCACATCAATCAGATAGCGGGCCCGGATCTCTTTGGCGAATTGTCCGGTGAAATTCAGTTCCGGGACAATCACCACTTTGACGGAACGGACAAAATCACCGAGCTCATGGGGCATCGGATGAAGCAGTTTCGGGTGGAAGGCGGCCACGCGGTAGCCCTTGGCGTTGGCGGCTTGGACGGCCTCACGGATGACGCCTTCACTTGAACCCCAGCCGATGATCCCGATGTCGGCATCGAGCGGCCCGTGGCGCCGAAAAAGATCAGGACCCTGGAGGAGCAGATTCAACTTCTTCCAGCGTTTCTCCGTCATCCGCCGGTGGTTGTCCGGCTCGTAACTCAATTCGCAATCTTCATCGTGTTCGATGCCCGTGGCCGAAAATCCGCCGCCCTTGGTCCCCGGTTTGGTGAGGGCTGAAACACCCGATTCGGTCATCTTGAACCGTTTGTAATGTTCAAGCTCCACGTCCGTCGGCCTCAAGACTTCCTCGACGGAGACCTTGCAGACGTCGGGCTTGCGGACCGTGGCCGTCCGTTGAGCCAGGTATTGGTCCGTCAGCACGATGACAGGCATTTGGCAACGGACCGCATAATTGAAGGCCCGCATCATTCCATAAAAAGCATCCTCCACGCTGGTCAGAGCCATCACGATCCGCGGGGCATCGCCGTGTCCGGCTGCGAGGACGTGACGGAGATCGCTTTGTTCGGTCTTGGTCGGCATCCCGGTGCTGGGCCCGGCGCGCTGGCAATCGACAATCACGCAGGGGACTTCGGCCATGCTCGCAAGGCCCAAGAATTCCGTCATCAGGTCAATCCCTGGCCCCGAAGAAGCCGTCATCGCCTTAACGCCCGCGAAGGAAGCGCCGAGAACCATTCCGATCGCGGCAATTTCATCCTCCGCCTGGACCACCGTCCCGTTGAACCGGGGAAGTTCGCGGGCCAAAAGTTCCATGATGTCTGTGGCCGGCGTGATGGGATACCCGGCATAAAACCGCATCCCGGCCTGTATCGCCCCGAGGGCCAAAGCCTGGTTCCCGGAAAGAACGAGGCGGTTTTCATTTTTCTGGGCCTCGATCACGAATTCATCTTTTTTGGGGAAGGCCTTCTCCACCGCCTGATAGCCGGCTTTCAAGGCCTGGAAGTTCAGGTTGAGGATGGCCTCACCCTTTTTTCCGAATTTTTCGCGGATGATGGTTTCGAGGCTGGAAAAATCCACCCCGAAGAGCTTGGAAAGGATGCCGAGGAAGATGATGTTCTTCGTCAGGTAATTTCGCAGTTCCAGCTTGGCCATCTCCGAGACCGGAATGCCGTAAAGAATCGCGTTGAACCCGTCTTCGGGTTTGGCGGAACTCGCGTCATAAATGAGGACGCCCTTACCGTCTTTACGCAAATCCTTGGCGTGCCGGTCGTAGGCTTCTTGATTGAAACAAACCAGAACGTCCAGCTCGCTCCCTTGAGAAAGTAAAATTTCCTTGGAGGTGCGGACTTGAAACATCGCGGGTCCGCCTTTGATTTCGGCCGGATAGCTCCGGAAGGTATAGATTTCAAGCCCCATCCGCGCGCAGGCGAGGGTCAAAATCTCCCCGCAGCTGATGACGCCTTCTCCTCCTTCGCCGCCGACCCGAAATGTGACATCCGTTCTCATCCTGAAGACTCCCTTTCTCCTTCCTGAACGATGGGCTGCCGGTAAGTGTAACCCCGGCCCACTTCGTGCCAATAGCCCACCTCGGGTTCGCCCAGTTTCCAGCAAAGGTAAACCACGCGCCCTTGGTACATCGAATAAAAATCAACGAGACCCGCTTCGATGTCTTTCAGGAAACAACCTGTTTGATGCACCTCATCCACGCAATCATAAAACCGGTCGACCTGTTCATTGTATTGCTGCATTTCCCTCGCCACGTGAGGCGCAGGCTTTCCATCCTCATTCGAGGGATGGAGGATCTCAAGCGTATCGATCTCCACTTCCTTGACGGAAATTTCGCTCTGGTGGGCTTGAAGCTCAGAGAGCAATTCCGTGAGCCGGGGGAGGAGCCGGTTGGCCTCCTCGACCGTAAATACTTTAAGCTGATTCATCTCGTCCATGGCTTCGATTTCCCCTTGCTTCTACGGCTAAAGCCGGGCACCGCTTGAATTCCCTAGCGGGACTGTAAAGTATTATAGCATAAGCGGCTGCAACCTTGGAGGCTCCGATGAGCACCGCCTAACCTGTGTTCTGACAAGCAGTTGGCATATGCCAAGCTGACAACCGTGAGCAAATTTGCTAAACTATGCGCTCTCCATCGGGGCGTAGCGCAGCCTGGTAGCGCACACGCTTGGGGTGCGTGCGGCCGGAGGTTCAAATCCTCCCGCCCCGACCATCCTCCCTCTTGTTTCCAAAAGCCATTGGTTGATTGTTTATCAAGTAGGAAAAATGAAAGAAAAAAATTCGGCCCGACTGCCAATGTTTCCCTTCCCAAAAATTTGAGTGATGTACTGTTTGACTGTTTTTTCCGAAATGGACAACAGGCTGGCAATTTCCGCGTTGGAAAATCCCTTTAAAAGATACCGGGCTATTTCTTCCTCTCGCTCTGTTAAATTTAAGGTTGCGAGCCCACGGTCAACGCAGTGCTGCAGAGAGCCCGGTGCCTCCAAAATTTTTTTGATCACTTCCTGAAGGGATTTGTAGGTGAAAGGTTTTTCCAGAAGATAATTAGCGCTCGAATTGAGCGCTTCCCTAGCGTATTCGAGACTGTTGAAGGCAGTGATGAGAATGCAGGGGGTATGGATCTTGTGCTGCCTCAATTGGTGAAGAAACTGAATACCTGAAAGGCCTGGTAGGCGTATGTCCATAATGAGAATATCATAGGATCCAGCGCTTATTTTTGAGAGCGCGGATTCCGCATCGGCATAGGTATCGCACTCAATCCCGTCTGTTTTAAATTTGCGGGTAAAAATATTTCGCGCGTCTTCATCATCCTCCACGTAGGCGATTTTCATGCCTTTTCTCCGGGGATAAGAAGTCGGATTTCGGCCCATTCCTGTTTATTGGCCAAGATCATTTCACCCTCCACCTGCTCCACAATCTTGCGTAGCAGGAGGAGTCCCAACCCCGTGCCATTGCGGCTTGCCACCGGTCTCCTGCCCTGTTCCCTTAATACCTCGGCTGAAAAACCGCTGGAAGTATTGGCGATTTTTAACTCTATTTTCTTATCGGTGGACAGCCAATGGACCGAGAGATGCAAGTCCCTCGGCCCCTGAATATGGGAGAGCTCTTCAAAGGCATTGCTGAAAAGAGTGACGAGAGATTGCTCCAGGAGGATTGGATGCATTTTGATTTTGACCGCTTCAATCTCTTGGCTGAAATGCACATTGATTTCCCGAAATTTGGCTTGGATCTTGTCAGCAATAAAGACTTCGAGCCATGGCTGCAACAGAAAGGATTCCCGCGGATCAATGTGATTAAAAATGGAGTCCCAGCCTTTATATTGGGAGGAAATTTCCTCAAAGCGTTCTAGATTTCTTTGAATGACTTGATTTTGTTCGGGAGGCAGGGCGGATTGTCCGTCCTCGAGGGCGGCTGAAAGGTTATGGATGGGATTCCGGATTTCGTGAAGAAATTGAGAAATCAGTGTTGTCACCAGAAGATCCCGCTGGAACTGGACGTTCTGCAGGGACAGGGCCTTATTCAACCTCACCTGTTTGCGCATGACATTGATTCCCAATCCGATCAAGATGCCCAAGATGACGGGCAAAAACCAGTCGAGTACGTTGTGGTAAAAAACAACGACGCCGGGGGTCTTAACCCCCAGCCATTGTTTGACCGTGTCCTCATCTAGAATGGAATAAAGTACACCGATCAAACCGCCCAGAAGAGGGGGCCAAAGAAGGGGCAAAAAGTTTTTCTTCCCGCGGATCAGCACAATGGCCAAATTATATCATGGGCGTCTATCCGACTAAGGTCGGATGTTCTAAAAAGGACGGGCATTTATAATTGTTTGCTTATCAAGGAGATCACCCGTTGAAGAATCAATGGCTTGAAGAAAAACCAGGTCTTGAAAAAAAATCGAGCCGTGACCTTGCGCTGCAAGAAGAAGCGGCGCTTCTTGAGACGGAAAGTCAAGTTTGCTCTCATGGGGACACCGTCCATTACGCGGAGCGACCGAAGATTTTTGATCGTTGTCAAGGCAGCTTTCTCTACGACATCCAGGGTGTTCCTTATCTGGATCTGCAAATGTGGTATTCGGCCGTCAATCTCGGTTATGCGAATCCCCGTGTCAGCAATGCCTTGAAGGCTCAAATTGACAAGCTTCCACAGCTGGCCTGCCAGTATTTACATCGGGAAAAAATCGAACTGGCGGAAAAGATTGTCGAAAGCGTGAAGAAAAGTTTTGGTTTGAAAGGCCGCGTTCACTTCAATGTGGGCGGCTCTCAGGCCGTGGAAGACGCTTTGAAGCTTGTCCGCAAACACACCGGCCGTTCCCGCATGTTCGCTTTTGAAGGCGGCTATCACGGCCGCACGCTGGGCGCTTCGGCCATTACTTCTTCCTATCGATATCGCGAAGCCTATGGGGAATTTTCGGACCGCGCGGAATTTGTTCCCTATCCCTATGTTTTCCGTTCACCGTTCCGCAATAACCCGCAAGCGGCCGAAGATTACTTTATTAAAGAGTTCGAGCGCAAATTCGAACATGAGTACACGGGCGTATGGAACCCAAAGACCGGCCGTGCGGAATTCGGGGCCTTTTTTGTGGAAGCGGTTCAGGGAACGGGTGGATATGTCATTCCGCCGCGGAAATATTTTTCTCGACTTGCCAAAATCTGCCGGGACCACGGCATCCTCATTGTGGATGATGAGATCCAAATGGGTTTTTACCGGACCGGCAAGATGTGGGCCATGGAGCATTTCGATATGCAGCCGGATATGATTGTTTTTGGAAAAGCGCTGACCAATGGCCTGAATCCCTTGTCCGGCATTTGGGCCCGGGAAGAGCTGATCCGCCCGGATCAATTTGGTCCGGGTTCCACGCACTCTACTTTTTCCTCCAATAGCCTGGGAACCGCTGCCGGCCTTGAAGTCATGAAGATTTTTTCTGAAAAGGATTATTCCAAATCTGTTTTTGAAAAAGGGGGCTACTTTCTTGAAAAATTAAAACGGCTGAAATCCAAGCATCCCGAAATTGGAGATGTAGACGGCTTGGGCCTTGCCCTCCGGATGGAAATGTGCCAACCAGACGGGGTTACACCCAATCGTGCTCTGGCCGACCGGATGTTTCAGATCGGCCTGGAAGGAAACTTGGAAGCCGAAGGGCGAACGCTCGGAATGATCCTTGATATCGGCGGTTATTATAAAAACGTCGTGACGCTTGCACCTTCACTTGAGATTAGCAAAGAGGAGATTGATTTGGCCTGTTTGCTTCTCGATCGGTTAATCCTTCACGCCAAATCGGTTTAAAGAATCAAAAATGTCGGTTAAATTAGCTTTTCATCTGCCGAAAACGCCGCGGGCTCCGGTTTTGGAAAACGGCCTTGAGTTTCATGCGGATCCTCCGAAAGCGGCGGTGATTCTTGTCCACGGACTCACCGGCACTCCGAATGAAATGAAATTCCTGGCCAATTATTTTTTCCGCCGGGGCTTTTCCGTCATTTGCCCTAGGCTTGCGCATCACGGAGAACCGGTTCATATTTTGAAGCGGGCAAAATGGCTGGAATTTTATGAATCCGTGAGGCGGGCGCTGTTGAAAATCCCGGCCGACCGGCCCGTATTCACGGCGGGCCTTTCGATGGGGGCTTTGCTGGCCCTTTTGCTTGCCGAAGAATTTCCCGAGCGAATTTCAGGAGTCACTTGCCTTTCTCCGACCCTTTTTTATGACGGCTGGAACATTCCGTGGACACACCGATTGTTGCCGCTTGCCTATTTTACGCCCGTCCGGCACTTTACCTATTTTAAGGAAGAACCGCCGTACGGAATCAAAAATGAGACCATCCGTCGGAAAGTTCATAAATATTATAAGCATGCCCGCATCTCCGATGCTTCGGAGGCATCCAAATACGGCTACCCTTATTTTCCGGTCACTCTTTTTTGTGAGCTTCGTTTGCTGATCCGGCACTTGAAAAAGAAACTGCCGGCCGTCTCCACGCCGGTCCAGTTGATCCAGGCCGTGGAAGATGATCTGACAAGCGTCAAAAATTCCCAGTTTATTTATGACCGTATCCGGTCCCGGAAAAAGGAAATCGTGCTTCTGCATAATTCCTATCATGTCATTACAGCAGACCAGGAAAGAGAAACCGTGGCTAAGAAAATGTGTGAATTTTACACTCAACTTCTCGCGGCTGAAGAAGAACAAATAGTCATGAACGGAGAAAGAATATGCCCTTCGGCTTGAATTCAAATAGACCGCCGATGGTTTTTCTCGACTTCGATAACACCATCACTTGCGTGGATGTCCTGGATGCAGTGATTGAAAGATTTTCAGTCAACCAAGAGTGGGTCGCTCATGAGGAGGCGTGGAAAGCCGGCGAAATCGGCTCGCGGGAATGCCTTGAGGCCCAGCTTCGTTCAGTCCGTGTCACAAAAAAAGACCTGGCGGAATATGTGCAAAGCCTTTCATTGGATCCTTTTTTCGGCCGCCTGCTTCGGCTTTTGAAAAAAAGAAACATCCCCTGTTTCATCGTGAGTGATAGTTTTTCTTTTATCATTAAAACTCTTCTTGATTATCAGGGCATTCGCCCTATCAAAGTCTTGGCCAATGAACTACATTTTGAAAAAGGGGGGCTGCTGATTCCTGCCTTTCCCCACATCTCCAAAGATTGCCTGCGCTGCGCGCATTGCAAAAAGAAACACATTTTGGAAAATCAGGACCGATTCACGATCTATGTCGGAGACGGCCTTTCCGATGTCTGCCCGGCTTTGCATGCCGATCTTGTTTTTGCCAAAGGGGCTTTGCTGGACCGTTTGAGAGCATCCAATAAGCCTTGCAACGAGTTCTCTGACTTGAACGACGTTTGTGCTTTTTTCGAAGATTTTAAATCAATCCAAAGAAAATCCAAAAAAGTTCTGGCGCTCACCCCATGACTCAACCTTGTTCAGAGATTGATTTGAGCGTTCCCCAGCAAAAGGAGGAGTGGACCGTCAAGGTCTTCAGAAAAATCGAAGAGATCCCCGCTCGCGATTGGAACCAGGTCTTCCCTCGTGTATTGGAAGGGTATGACTTTTTTAGAGCCCTGGACCAATCCGGTTTTAAAGAATTTACCTTTTATTACATCTTGGTCTACCAGGATCAAGCTCTTGCCGCGGCCACGACGTGTTTTTTGATGAGCTATCCTCTCGATACCACGGTTCGAGGGCTTTTTAAAACGATGGCTGCCCTGATTAAAAAATTTTTACCGGAAATTTTAAATTTGAAAGCGCTGATTTGTGGAATGCCACTCGGGCCAGGCCAAATCGGCATGGTAGGGAATCCCGAAAAGGTTCTTGCAGCTATTTTGGGCTGCATGGAAGAAATTGCCCGAAAAGAAAAGGTCCCCATTCTTGCCTTTAAAGATTTTGGACTCTCCTACACCGGCGAACTCGATCCGCTCCAAAGCCAAGGCTTTTACAAGTTTTTAAGTCTGCCCAACACCGAAATGAATATTCATTTCAAAGATTTTGAAGACTATCTCGGTACTTTGAGCAAAGCCACGCGCTACGATCTGAGAAGAAAATTCAAAAAAGTCGACGGGCAAATCAAAATTGACTTGGAAATCCGCACAGAACTAAACCGTTCGATCGAAGAGGAGGTCTTTGGACTTTTTCAGCAAACGGCGTCCCGCGGTGAAATCCAGTTTGAAAAAACACCCCGGGAATTTTTCGGAGTCATTTCAAGGACCATGGGAGTTCAGGTGCGGTATTTCTTGTGGCGGATCGATCAAAAATTGGTGGCGTTTACATTGTGCCTGGTTTCCCATGATCGGCTCATTGATTATTATCTGGGTCTGGACTATCCCCTCGCTCATCAATATCACCTTTATTTTGTCAGATTCCGAGATTTATTAAGCTGGTGCATTGAGCATAAAATAAAAAAATATGAGATGGGCAGCACCTGTTATGAACCCAAAAAGAGGCTCGATTTTAAACTCATTCCTTTGTATGTTTATGCCAAACACCGCAACCCTTACTGGAATCCTTTCTTTAAGCTCTTGTGCCGGTTGTTGAAGCCGGAAAATTTTGATGAGACCCTTCCTTAAGCGGATCTTTAAAAATGAGCAGAACCGGCAAGCTCACGCTTAAAATTTTTCTGGCTATCTTTTTAAATGACTTCATTGATGGAATAGCCCAAGTCTTCATGAAAAAAGGGCTGGTAGAGACGTTTGACCTGCCTTTTACTTTTCAGAAACTTATCTTTTTTATTATCCATAATGCCGCTTCGCCGTTTGTCTGGACAGGCATCTTCCTTTATGCGATCAATTTTTTTCTCTGGATAGGCATCCTTTCACAGGTGGATTTGGGACTGGCGGTTCCCATCGGCAGTGCGGTTTACTTAATGGTTCCAGCATTTGCCGTCCTCTGGCTCCATGAAAAAATGAATTTTTTTAAATGCGTTGGAATTTTTCTGATCATAGCTGGCATTGTTCTTCTTTCGCAAAGCAAGTCTTCCAAACCTCGGATGGCTGAAATCCCATGATGCTGACGGTTTTTTGGGTTCTTCTTTCGGAGCTTTGGAACACATTGGGGCAGGTTCTGTTTAAAAAATCAACCAACCGTCTCAGTTTTGCCCATGAGAAGAGCCTCAAATCCTATCTTGATTTTCTAACGCAGGTTATCGGTCAGCCGAGAATCCTGCTGGGCCTCCTCGCGATGGCAGCGGGCCTGATCTTCTGGCTCCTGGCGCTGAGCCAGGCCGAATTGAGTGTGGTCTTTCCTCTCGGAAGCATTCAGTACATTCTTATTCTTTTTGCCTCCCGCTTATTCCTGTCTGAAACGACCGATGCCCTGCGGATTTCCGGCACGCTCCTCATCACCCTCGGCATTGCCTTCACGATGCTGGGCGAAGTTTAGCCCTCTTCAACCTCTCTCTGAAAACAAAAAGCGGGCACGAGAGAGATGGTCTCTCGCACCCGCTTTCTGAACTTTTTGCTCCCGTTGGATCTTACTTCAACGAGTTCTTCAACTCGGAGCCGGCGTGGAAGGCAGGAACTTTGCGGGCCTTGATCTGGATTTGCTCCCCGGTCTTCGGGTTGCGACCCAAACGGGCCTTGCGTTGCTTCACCGAGAAAGTTCCAAAACCGACGAGCTGAACTCTTTGCCCCTTCTTGAGGCTGGACCGGATTGCCTCAAATGTAGCGTTTAGAGTTTCCAAAGACTTGGCCTTGGAAAGCTTGGTCTTGTTCGCAATCTCATTCGCTAACTGCGCTTTATTCATTGAAACACCTCCTCTCTTAAGTTGATTAATACTGTTTCCACTCTTCGCGTGCGTCACGCGCTAACAAATCTTCGACCGCCTTGGAACAATCTTTACCCTTGAAGAGAACGTTGTAGACCTCTCTCATGATGGGAAGCTCGATCCCGACACGGGCCGCGAGTTCCACCAACGCCTCGGAGGTGTCCACGCCCTCGGCGACCATTTCCATTCCCGCAAGGATCTCCTTAATTTTTTTCCCCTGTCCCAATTCCCGGCCGACGCGGAGATTCCGGCCATGTTTGGAAAAGCAAGTTGTCATCAAATCGCCCACGCCGGAAAGGCCGAAAAACGTGTTGGGGTTGGCGCCGAGCCGAACGCCGAGCTTGGTCATCTCGAAAAGCCCGCGCGTAAGCAGACCCGACTTGGTGTTGTCACCGAATCCCAAGCCGTCACAGATCCCTGCCGCGATGGCAATGACGTTTTTGACTGACCCTCCCAGCTCCGAGCCGATCACGTCTGTTTGAAGATAAATCCGGAAGGTCCGGTCGTGGAGCGCATCGTGGGCCTGCTGAGCCCATCGTTCGTCTTTGGACGCGGCCACTACGAGCGTCGGGATCCGGCGGGCCACCTCTTCAGCGTGGGAGGGACCAGAAAGCACGACGAGCTTCACGGGCCCCAAGATGGACTGCACGATCTCGGAGGGACGAAGATGGGTTTTCTTTTCAATTCCCTTGGCCACACTGATGAGGACTTTTTTTGAAAGGTCAAACTCCTTCAACTTGTGCAGGACATTCCGGAGGAACTGGGTGGGGATGGCAAGGATGAGGACTTCAGCGAATTGGACGGCTTCTTTGAGATCGGAAGTGATCTGTAGGGCCGGGGGAAGCGGGACACCGGGCAGGAATTTTTGATTCTCGCGCTTTTCTCTGAGGACTTTCGCGTAATCCGGAAAGGCGCTCCACAGGAGAGTGGGATTTCCGCGGCGCTCGCTCACCAAAGCCAGTGCCGTCCCCCACCCGCCGTCTCCCAAAACCGAGACTGAATATTTTTTCTCCACCCTCTGGAATCCCCCGAAATTTAAGGGTTTTTAGCGGGGGTACTGTAACACGTCAATCAGACCGGGTCAATCCTTATGAGGCAACTTGGAAATCCGAAAAATCACCGACGCTATGAAGATACCGACGGCATCCGCCAGCCAATCCGCAACATCCCCCTGCCGACCCGGAATTCCCGTTTGAATCCACTCCAGGAGCGCTCCGTAGAAAAGTGAAAAACCGGCGGCTTTGACTTCCGCATGAAGCGAGAAAAACGTCCGCGACGAAAAAGAAAAGGTTCGGTAAGCCAAGAGGGCGAGAATTAAAAAATTAATGAGGTGGAGGACCTTGTCGTTCGCCTGCGCGACCGCCGGGGGAATTTGCTCGGGAGGAAGGATGTGGCCCACGAAGAGAAAAACAACAAAGGCCAGGAATAAGGGCCAGCGGGAGAGTTTAGCCAAAGAAACCCTTCTTTTTGGGCGAGGTACCGGAATCTCGGTGTTCGCGGGACCACTCTTCGAGGAGGGCTCGTTCTTTATCCGTCAATTTGGCGGGCACTTCGATCTCGATGCGAACGAGTTGGTCGCCCCGGCCGCTCCCTCCCAAGCGGGGCATTCCTTTCTCTTTAAGGCGGAAAACTTTCCCCGACGGCGTGCCGGGTGGGATCCGGACTTTAGCCTTGCCCTCCAGCGTTGAAAACTCGGCTTCCCCGCCGAGTGCGGCCACGCTGAAAGGAAGGAGCATCTCGCAATAGAGATCGTTGCCATGCCGCTCCAAGATGGAATGGGTTTTCACGATGATGTGCACGTAAAGGTTTCCACGAGCGCCGCCGCGCGTGGCCGCTTCCCCTTCGCCCGTCACCTTGAGCCGGGAATCCGTGTCGATACCGGCCGGGATCTTGACGTTGAGCTTTCGGCGCTTCGGGACGCGGCCCTGCCCCCGACAATCGGGACAGGGTTTCTCAATCCGCTGGCCCTCCCCCTGACAGCGCGGGCAGGTCCGGCGAAGAGAAAAGAAACCCTGCGTCACCCGGATCTCACCGGCCCCGCGACACTCGGGGCATTCTGTTTTTTTGGATCCGCGCGCCGCACCGCTTCCCTCACAGGCACTGCAGGCTTCATGACGCGGGATTTCGATCGAGACCTCTCTCCCGTGCGCCGCCTCTTCGAGGGTGATCTCCACAGACACCTCCAGATCGGAACCTCGGTGGGCCCCGGCCCGGCCCCGCCCGCCTGTTCCGAAAAAGTCGTCAAAGAGATCGCCGAAGATGTCCCCGAAGCCGCGGAAGGAATCTTCAAATCCTTGAAACCCTGAGAAACCACTCCCGCCGAGCGAATGTCCAAACTGGTCGTACTGGGCCCGCTTTTCGGGATCGCTCAGGATCGCATAGGCCTCAGCCGCTTCCTTGAACTTCTCCTCCGTTTCCTTGCTGCCGGGGTTCCGGTCGGGGTGGTAGTTGAGGGCCAGCTTCCGGTAGGCTTTTTTGATTTCCTCCGCCGTGGCGGTCCGAGTGACCCCCAGGACTTCGTAATAATCCCGTTTCATCTGCATGATCACTGGTACGCGTCAGGTCAGTTCTTCTTCTTTCTCTTTTTCACCGGCCCTTTTTTCCTTCGCGCCTTTCTTGGCGCGAATCCGGACCTTGGCCGGGCGAAGGACGCGGTCGTGGAGCTGGTAGCCGGCGCCGATCTCCTTGACGACGACTCCCTCAGGGCCCTCTTCTTCCACGTGGTCGACGGCCTCGTGAAAATGGGGATCGAAGGCCTGCCCTTCCGAGGAAAAACGTTTGAGTCCGTGGGACTGAAGAAGATCGAGGAGCTGTTTCCAAATCAATCGGATGCCGGCAGCCACCGATTGGTCAACCGTTTCCGCGTGGCTGAGGGCCCGCTCAAAGTTGTCCAAGATGGGGACCAGATCCCGGAGGAGCCTCTCCTGGCTGAAACGGATGAACTCCTCCCGTTCCTTGGCGAGCCGCTTGCGGGCATTGTCGTAATCGGCGGCCGTCCGGAGGAGTTTGTCCCGCATCGCCTCAAACTCCTGGGCCTGGTCGAGAAGTTTTTGGTGCTCCTCTTTGGGAATTTGAATGGTCTCTTCCTTTGGCTTATCCGTCACGCCGGTCCCCTCCTCGCCAAGACTTCACCCAGCTTCTCAGCCACCTGGTGGACGAGTCCGATGACCCGGCCGTACGGCATCCGCCGCGGGCCCAGAACCCCCAGAACGCCCACCGGTTTGCCTCCCCACTCATACGGGACGCTCACGAGCGCGCAGTCCCAAATGTCCTTCGAGAGCTCCTTCTCGCCAATCGCGACCCGAACACCTCCTTGGGGCGGACGATCCATCAACAGATGAATCAACCGTGATTTCTCCTCCAGTGTTTCCATGAGGAGCTGCAATTTTTCCAGGTCCCGAAACTCGGGCTGAGCCACGATGTAGCGCGAGCCCTCCACATGAAGCCGCGCGGGCGTCATCACGAGCGCCGTCTCTTTGACCCTACCAGAAAGAATGGAGGAAACCCGTTCCATCAGGTTTTCCAGATCGTCTATCTTTCGTTCCATCTCCTGCACGATTTGGTTCAAAAACTCAGACGAGACCGGTTCTTCCCTCACCACTTCTCTCACATAAAATTGATAACCCTGGTCCGTGGGCAGCCGCCCGGCCGAGGTATGCCGATGAGTCAGGTAACCCTTTTCCTCGAGGATTCCCATCTCATTTCGGACCGAGGCCGGCGAGAGGTTTAATCCGTGACGCTCGGCCAGTGTCCGGGACCCCACGGGCGTGGTCGTAGCGATGTGGGATTCAATGAGACGGGCTAAGATCTCTTTTTGTCTGGGGGTCAATTCTTCCATGGTCAATTGCGATTAGCACTCCTGGGGTCGGAGTGCCAACAGCAATCTATCACAAGGGGGCGATTCCTGCCAAGAGTCCTGCGAGGTCGGTCTTGTTGCGGCGGAGGAGCTCCAGTTCCGCCCGATGGAGGACATGGGGAACCGGGTCGGAGGCCAAGTTGAACTGGAGAAACTCGAAATCCGTGAATTGATAGCTTCGAGTCACGTTCAGAAATTCATGGGAAGCCAGGCTGAGCACGTGAATCACGTCCTCGTGAAGAGCCGTGGGGGTCGCCTCCCAAGGATTGTGGGCCTTGAGGCGGGCGTCGAGTTCAATGGAGAAATAATTCTTCGGAGTCTCTTGATGATAACGAAAACTCAATTGAAGCGCTTCGAAGGTGTTGTGAATCCTTTCGTCGGCAAAGAGGAGCGCCTGTGCCCGACGCGTCAATTGCTCCGCCAGGAAATCCCCGAGCCGGATGTCCGAGACCGAGAATTCGGTCTCCCAATTGGTGATGTCTTTTTCGATGTCCAATTCTTCAGGCATCGACATTTTTTGAACCTGGCCCGACTCGTCCACAAAAGAGAGGGGAATGATTTTGGAAATCCGGGGAGGGTCCCCAGCAAAGGAGACGACAAAGAAATATTCGAGTGAAGACCCGGAGGGAACCTTCGGAATATTTCCCTTCACGGACGCGGCATCGTAATGGACGGTTACGGGGACGTGGACCAAGACCTGGTTGGGCTCAAGAAGCGTGCTACGCAGTTCCCCGAGGCGCCAATGGAAGGTGGGATTCTGATTCTCCTCCGGCTTTAGATAAAGGAGGGACTCAAAGAGTTCGGGAGACAAGGGCTTTCCGAAATACGGTTCCACCGCGTCAAGCGAAGGATGGGCTTCGAGCGTGCTGAAAAAGGAGCGGACGGGCCGATGCCAGACCGAGGCCCGACTCAAGCGGATTTCGTGAAGCACCCGCTTTCGGTATTCCTCGCGCGAGATATCCCAGAGCCTTACGCGCTTGATGTCGTCCACGTAACCCACCAGGACCAGCTGAAGACCGGTCTGCTCGACATCGGTGGCGTGCAGGGTGTAAAAAAGAAACTTCCGGTCCGTGCTCAAGAGCACGCGGGAAATGGAGAAGAGAACATCTTCCACTTGCTCCAGCGCTTCGGGTGAAGGGCGGAAGAGATTCTCGAGGTCCTCAAGCTTGGCGGCGGATTCTTTGGTGAGTGCTTCCTTGAAATCCTTGAGGAAAAGCTTCTTGATGGGAAGGTAAACGCCGATCGTCCGGCCGTTGATCTTGACGTCGATCTGGTCGATCCCATATTCCTTGTGGCAGATTTGCTGGATCGATTCTTTCACCTGGTTAGCCGGATAGGTCTGGGTGCAGCCAGCCAGGAAGAGTCCGGCGAGCACGGCCCCTCCCATCTTCCTCCCCATATTTTCCATCATTCCCCTTCTCCTACCCTTTCAACAAAAAAGCCCCCTTGCGGGGGCAGCCGGAATCCTTTCCAGCTTCTCACCGGCTTTAATTCGAGCCGGTCGGCGAAATCACGCGGGGATTGGCCTTGCCGAACTCGGCGAAAATCGCTTCGATCTCGTCGTAATCCAATTCCTCGCGAGTCAAAAGCTCGTGAGCAAACCGCTCGAATAATTCCTTTTCGCGGGCCAAGAGATCTTCCACCTCTTTCAAGCACTGCTGGATGATCCGGTTCGTTTCCTCATTGAGGCGGTTTTTGACATCCTCGGAGAGTTGATGCTCCGGAATCACCGTGAAATCTCCCACCAGTCCTGTGGATCCCATTCCAAATCTCCACACCATCTGATGCGCCAGATGCATCGCGGCTTGGAAATCCGCGGCCACGCCGTTGGAGGTTTGATTGAACTTGATCTTCTCCCCCGCGTATCCGGCCAGGAAACATTTAATGTCAGCCAGGATCTTTTCTCGATCGTCGGCAAACCATTCCTCCCTCGGTTGGGGATGAACCACACCCAAGGTGGTTTTGCGCGGGATGATGGAGGCTTTAAAAACGTCGTTTCGAGGGTGCAACAGATAGGTGGTGATGAGATGGCCCGTTTCGTGATACGCCGTCATTTGCTTTTCGCGGTCGGTCATCCTCACCTTGTGTTTGGTCCCCAACTCAATTCGCTCAATGGCCTCGGAAAACTCCTTGTTTGTCACCATTTCCTTGTGGTTGCGGGTGGCGATGAGGGCCGCTTCCTTGATGATGTTTTCAATTTCAGCCGGCGATTTCCCGACCGCCTTTCGCGCGAGTCGGGCCACGTCAACGGAAGCCTCGTGCTTGACCTTGTTCAAGTAAAGACGAAAGATAGCCTCGCGTCCCTCCAGACCCGGTTTCGAGATGTAAACCTTTCGGTCGAACCGGCCCGGCCGGAGAAGCGCCGGGTCCAAAACATCCTCCGGCGCGTTGGTCGCTCCAATCACGACAATATTTTCCTGGTGGGACTCTAGTCCGTCCATTTCTACGAGGAGCTGATTTTGGGTGGTGTTCGTCTCGGCGCCGCCAAATTGATTGAAGGTGCGCGTACGGCCCATGGCATCCAGTTCATCAATGAAGATGATGGCGCCTCCGAATCCATAGGAGAGGCTCCGGGCCTTTGAAAAAAGTTTGCGAACCCGGCTTGCGCCCACTCCGACAAAAACCTCGTTGAATTCACTCGCCGCCATCGAAATAAAAGGAAGTCCTGATTCCGTGGCAATGGCCTTCGCGAGATAGGTTTTCCCGCAACCCGGAGGACCGATCATCAGGATACCGCGAAGAATTTTTCCGCCGATTTTCTTGAGCCGGGAGTGATCTTTGATGAGCTGGACCACTTCCCAAGCCTCTTCTTTGGCTTCATCGATTCCGACGACATCTGAAAAACGAACGTTAACTTCGCGCCCCTTAACACTTTTCTTGTCGAGTGTCGTGAAACCGTTTCGGAGCACGACCACGTAGAGGTAAACGAAGATGAGGGCGTTCACCATCACGAGAAGGATCGAGATGGGCATCTGGGCCAGGGTGATGTTGCGGTAATAACTTTCGAGCGACATCATTCCGTAAATGGATAGAATGATGAGCGCCACCACCCCTATCGAGATGAAAATCTTGGTGCGGTGGTTTAAAAAATGCATTTTAAAGCGCCGGTAATAATTCATTTAATGTATCCTTTTTTGTTACAACGAGTTGGGTTTGCTCGCGGATCCTTTTTCAATTTAACTATAACCTCATCCCCCTAGAGTGTCAAGAAAGCCCGCCTTCTTGACTCTTTCCGTCTGTCGCTGAGACGTCCTCCCAGGTATCGTCTGATTCCGCCCCTGGCTTAACTTCGCCTGTCCCCTTCTCTTCGCTTTCTTCCAACCAGAGTCCCAAATCCGTTTCGTCCTCCTTGGCCGGTTCAGCCGGTGTGGCCTTGGGACTCACCACAGGTAATTCGGTGAGGAAACCCCGCTTGGGGAAAAAATCCAGAGTGGGTGAAGCCGGACCTTTTCTTCCCTCCGCTTCTTCTTTTTGTTCCTCCTCGACGCTCACGGCGTCTGCTTGCGTGTCGAGAATGGGGTCTGGTTTTTTGGTGACCGCCGCCAGAGAAAGGAGGGCCGCCCCCAAGATGAAAAGAATGGCGGTAAGGCTTCGCGGCTTCATATAAAGGAAGGTTACCTTCCGTGAGGGGAAAAATCAAACCTCCGCTTGAGATAACGGCCGGTGTGAGAGGAGGGGCAATCCAGGATCCCGTCCCGGGGGCCGGTATAGACCACCTCTCCTCCCCCGTCCCCTCCTTCAGGTCCCAGATCAATGATCCAGTCCGCGCACCGGATCACCTCCAGGTTGTGTTCAATCACAAGAACCGAGTGGCCCCGCTCGAGGAGCTCCTCGAATGCATTCATGAGGAAGGAGATGTCCCGGTAGTGAAGACCGGTGGTGGGCTCGTCAAAAAGGTAAAGGATGCGCCGGTAGGATGAAGTGGTCATCTCATAAGCGAGTTTGAGCCGTTGGGCCTCTCCGCCCGAGAGGGTCGGGGCAGCCTGCCCAATCTGAAGATATCCCAATCCCACTTTTTGGAGCGGGGCCATCTTTTCCCGGAAAAGGGGGCGTTCGCGGAAAAATTCCACCGCTTCATCCACGGTCATTTGAAGGACCTCGTGGATATTTTTCCCCTGATACCGAATCTCGAGAACCTCGGGCTTGAATCGCCGTCCGCCGCAAGCTTCACACGGGATGAAGACGTCGGCTAAGAAATGCATTTCCACCTTGATCCGGCCGTCGCCCTTGCATTCCTCGCAGCGCCCTCCCTCGACATTGAAGGAGAAGTGCCGGAAATTGAATCCCGCCCGGCGAGCTGCTTCGCTCGAACCGAATGCTTTTCGAATCTCGTCAAAGGCTTTTAAGTAAGTCACAGGGTTGGAGCGCGGGGTGCGGCCAATGGGTGTTTGGTCCACCAGGATCATTTCGTCAATTTGATTGAAGCCGGAAAGCTTCTTCACCTTTCCCAAGTCCTGGACGGGACGGCCCCGCCACTTGAGATAATTCTGATAAAGGATGTCGTGGATGAGCGTGCTCTTGCCGGACCCGGACACGCCGGTCACCACGACGAACCGGTTTAAGGGAATCCGCACCGTGAGGGAGCGGAGGTTGTGTTCGCTTGCACCCACGATTTCGATGACCCGTCCTTCGAGCAAGGCGGTGGGGTCGGGTCTTGCTTTTTTCCACCCGATCTCAAGCTTCCCCGCCAGGTAACGGCCCGTGAAAGAATCTTCCGAGCGAATCAGGTCTTCTTTCTTTCCCTGGAAAACAAGCTGCCCGCCCTTTTCGCCGCCGAAGGGCCCGAGGTCCAACACTTCATCGGCGGCCTCGATCATCGCTCGGTCATGCTCCACCACGACCACCGTATTGCCCAAGTCCCGAAGCTCCCGGAGGAGCCGGATCAAGAGCTCGTTGTCCCGCTCGTGAAGACCGATCGAGGGCTCGTCCAAAACGTAGAGCGTGTCGACGAGGCCCGAGCCCAGAGACGTGGCCAAGTGAATCCGTTCCACTTCACCGCCGGAGAGTGTGCGTGAAAGACGGTCCAGCGTCAGGTAGGAGAGTCCTACTTCCTTGAGAAAGCGGACCCGCTTACGGATCTCGAGAAGGACCGGCTCGACTTTTTTTTCTTCTTCGGGTCCGGGACGGAAATTTTCAAAAAAGGAATGAAGCTCACCGAAGGAGACCCCGGAGAGTTCAGCGATGTTCCGCCCGGCGAGCCGAACCGCCAGGGCCTCGGGCTTGAGCCGTCGAGTGCCGCATGCCACGCAGGGAACAAAACCCCGGTACCGGCTCAGAAAAATCCGGACGTGCATCTTATAGGTCTTTGTCTGGAGAAAATCAAAAAAATCCTTCACGCTGAAATAATCTTGCTCCTTCGGGCCCCTCCCCTCGAGGATCCATCGGCGGTGATTTTCTGAAAGGTCCCGCCAGGGCCGCTCGAGAGGGATCTTCATCCTCCGGCAGAACTTCAAGAGTTGGCGGAATTCCCGGTGGGCACTCGGTTTGGTCCAAGGCTCAATGGCGCCGCCCTCGATCGTTTTGCGCTCATCCGGAACCACCCGGTCCCAATCGATTGTAATAACCCGGCCGAATCCCTGACAGGCGGGGCAGGCGCCGAGGGGATGATTGAAGGAAAAGAGAGCCGGCGTGGGTTCCCGGTAATCGATTCCGCAGCCGTTGCAGCGGAAACGCTCAGAGAAAGAGAGTGACTGGTGCGCCTCTTCGATCCAGGCTGAGGCCTCGCCCTTGCCCATCCGGAAGGCGAGTTCGAGTGAATCAATCAGCCGTTTCCGATTTTTGGTTTCAAGGGAAAGACGATCCACCACAACCTGGACCTCAAAGGGGCCCCGGCCCCTTTTGATTTTTGGTTTGAATTCGGCAAGCGGAAGAGGGCGGCCTGCATCAAAAATTTCCGTGAACCCCTGACGGGAAAGCTCCGGGAGAAACGTTTTTAAAAAGGCCCCTCCCCGTTCCCCCAGGCGAAGAGGGAAGAGGATGACCGCTTTCTTCGAAAGAAATTCGGCCAAAAGAGACTGGCCCGCTTTTCCGGGGGTTTGTTTTTGAACGGCCTGGCCGCACCGAATGCAAAAGGTCTTCCCCGCCCTCGCAAAGAGGACCCGGAGGTAATCGTTGATCTCCGTCTGCGTCCCGACTGTGGAGCGGGCGTTGGTGATGACATTCTTGGCTTCGATCGCGATGGCCGGAGGGATGCCCGAGACACCGTCCAGATCGGGCTTTTCCATCCGTTCCAGAAATTGACGCGCATAGGCGGAGAGAGACTCGACGTACCGGCGCTGGCCTTCGGCATAAAGCGTGTCGAAGGCAAGCGATGACTTTCCCGACCCCGAGACGCCGGTGAGGACGTAAAGCTTCTTGTGGGGAAGGATCAGATCAAAATTTTTAAGATTGTGGGTGCGGACCCCTTTGAGAAGGATGGCGTCCAAAGAGAAAGCAGGTTGGAATTCAGCGGCTTCCCCGGAGGCTGACTTCCCGGGAAAGTTGGCCGCGAATCAAGGAAAGGACTTCGTCCCCTCCCACCACCGACTGGGAACTGGAATCAAACTGGACGGTCGTTTCCTTCTCGTTCACGCGTTTGACGAGAAGAAGGGCCTGCCTCTTGTCTGCATCGGCAAAGCTCGAGTAACGCATGTTGCGGATGCTGATGACTCCTTTTTCCTTGTCCGTCCAATCGAGGTCCCAATCGGCGTTTTGTTGGATGGCTTCGAGGGTCCGGAGGTACACCAGATCATAGGGCAGCGGGTAAGTGAGGACTTCATCATGAGTGGGCAGGAGTGAGGAGTGGTTGCCAGCGCAACCCCATCCCATCCCGATCACCAGGGATAATGCGATCACAAGATTGAATATTTTTTTCATCTTCAGACTTTGCCGCTCAGTCGTACGAAGACACCGTTTTTCCGGAAGTCGCTGACACTCCGGAGGTCGTCGTCGAACTCGGTAAAATTATAACCAATTCCCAGGCGAATGTAATCATAAAGTTCACGGTCAATTTCCACGAGGGGCCCGTGCCGGAAGGTGTCGGCCGCCTTGCTTTGAAGGAGCATCCGATATTCAAGGCCCACGTCCCACTTACGCGTGATATGGTAATTGAAACGGTTGACCCAAAGGAAGGCGCCGATATCGGTTGTCGCATCGGTCACGGCCGTCCCGTAGGTTCCGAGGCGATAGGCCACCTTTTCCACCATCTGGACGGACCGCGTCAAATCATAGCCGCCCTCCGTGGAGAAAATATGGGCCTGCTCGTTCGAGGGCACCAATCCCGCCGACTCCCCGCTCACAAACTGGGCATTGCTCGCAACCTCACCCAAAAACGTGTATTTGACGAGCGCATTGAAACGATCTGATTCCACCGGCCGGTAGGCGAATCCCGTGTTGAGCTCCACGAAGCGGCCGGTCAAATCCCCGGGCTCGACAAAACGCGAGGTCCCGAAATTGGCTCGGCCGAGGAAGCTCAAATCCTGGTTGATGTGCCACTCAATCGAATTCTGCGTCACCCACTGCTGGACCTCGGGCGCATCGGGGTCGATCCGAACTTCAAACGAGCTCGATCCCTTGAGCCGATTCGTGTCCGCATAGCCGAGCGAGAGGTGGAGGGTGTTGAAGGTGTTCGCGCGGGTCAGGTTATCAAGAGCTGCGTTGCCCACGAGGCGGAAATCTTCCGGCCTCAAGTAACGCCTTTCAAGACGGGCTCCAAAATCCCAGCGGTCCCAAAACTTCGTTTCATACCCGTAGATATCGGAACTCCAAATTCCAGGCAGGGTGGTGTCCCCGGCCAAGGTGGGCGTGAGACTCAAGGGAAGACTTCCGGTGTAGGTGGAGTATTGCCTTTCCGAATAAACCCGGCTTCGCTCGCTCAACTGATGATTGGAGCCGATAGAAGTCGTGACTTGGCGGTCCCCAAAGTAGGAGTCTCTGACTTTGATGTTTGCGTAACTGGTGGTTTTTTCATTATGCTGACGGCTGATACCGAGAACGGTCGCATCGCCGATCTGGCCGACCATCTCCTCGAAGAAAATTTTCGTCCGTTCGCCCAACCGCACTTCCACGCCTCCGCCCACTTGAAAGTTATTCTTTCCGGTGAAAGCATACTGGGTCTTGGCGTAGGGGGTCAGCCAGTCAGAAATCCGCCTTCCCACCTTGAGTCCGACGGCATTGCCAAAAGGCTCTTCGGAGAAGAAAGAGGGAACTTGATTCTGAATGGGTGTCTGGATGAACTGATGGAGGTACTCGCCCACGATGTTCCAGGGACCGTTGTCGAAGACGGCTTGAATCGTGCTGGAACGAAGTTTTTCCAGGCTGGCGCTGAGACCCGTCGGCAAGGGACGAATCAGTGGGTCCAGTTCGGTTGCATCATGGCGGGCCAGGATGTGAAAGGAAGGGGCCAGCTTGAGCTTTGCCTGGAGGCCGTACTTGCGGAAACCCTCCTGACTTTTGATTCGATCGATGGAAAAATTCGGCTGGACATCTTGAATGTAGCCGGACACCTCCAGAGGCTCGAGCGGTTTGGTCTCGGCCTTGATGAGGTAGGCCGTCTCCCGGGGATAACGGATGCCGATCGGAGCCTGGTTTTGGAAACTGAGGCCCCCGTTGAAGGAAGTCGCCTGCCTCACCTGCTGGAACTTGGCCTGAGCCAACTCCAAAGTCACTTTCGTGTTCCGGCTGGCCTTGATGACGGCGTCCACGCCCCGCAGATCATAGTCATAATTCTGGCGCTTCTCCTCCACGGCCGTGCCGCCGACCCGTATGTGGTCTCCGAGGTGCGTGTATCCCCGGAGCCCGGCCGCCTGCTCCTGAAAAATGTGGTAGGTTTCAAATTCATAATCCACGACGAGGTAAACGGGATTCCCATCCAAAATGTCGTTGGAGATGATCGTCTGAGAGGCCGAGACGGAGGAAAGCGGCTCGCGCAGGAGAATCCTTCCCTGGCGATAATCGATCTCGTAATCCTTGCCGGCCACCAGGTCCCGGCTTTCAACCGGGATGTCCTGAATCTTATCGCGGATTTCGACCCGGATTTTCTCGCCTCCCTGGATGACGTTGCGATTCCTCAGATAATACAGCGTCCCGCCCGTACCGCGGAATTCGTTGTGATCGGCCAAGTGATTGGGCTTGGCCCAAAAAACCGTGAAGCCTCGTTTGGCATCCCCGTACTTGGAGGTGGAAAGCGTTTCGTGATGGGCCTTGAAACCCGAGAACGTCCGGTTGTAGCGTGAGAGTTCCGTGTCGGTGAAGTCAGTTTGGTAGCTCCCCCATTTGAGAAAGGAACGGTCCATCTCGACTAAGAGATAAAATCTTTCGCGGGTGTCCTGGCCCTCGTATTCAATTTGGGAATAGTCGCCGTAAATTGGGTAGTACTCGTTCGGATCGAGGTGGGTGAAAAGCTCGGATCGTTTGTCCGAAGTATCGTAGCGAGACTTGACGAGAAATTTGCCCTTGATCTTGGCTTTCAGATAATAGGAAAGCCGGCCGTCGGTGTAGAAACCCTCGTGGTAGGCGTCGTCGTGCGCCACCGTCTCCACGCTCCCCTTGGTGAAATTGGCTCCGAGTTCCTCCTCCCCCAAGGCCACGAGAAAAATCATGCTGTCCTTGACGGTGATTGATTCCTCCACAGACAGACGGTCGCCTTCGGCATCCTTTGAGGTCACGACGATTTTTTTCTCGCCTGGCTTCACGAAAAGCTCCTGTTCGAATTCGCCCGTGGGCCCCACCTCCACCGGGACTTCATTCACTTGGACCTGGCGGCCGGGCTTGGCCTTTCCATAAATCCGAACCGTGGGGCTCGCCACGAGGGGAATCGACCGCTTGCCGTCCCGAAGAACACTAAAAGCACCGGTGGCCGGAATCTCGGCCGGGCTTTCGCCCTTCTCCAAACTCTCGGCCTTGTGAATCACCCGAAAAAATTCGAGGGAGGTCCAGTCCTCGTGGTCTTTTGCGTCCCGCACCACGAGCCGGTAGGCATAGATACCGGGCGGGATCATTTCCCCGGCGTCGGTCATCCCATTCCAGGCGACGACGGATGGCGGTTGGTTGGCGCCGATGCCGCTCCAGATTTTTTCTCCCAATTCATTCAAGATTTCAATCCGCCAGCTCCAGATGTAATCGGGGTAATTGGTCTTGATGCGAAAGACGGGCTCGCGTTCAAGGCGGCCCAAGCCCACCTTTAAGAAGTCCGGCTCGAGCCGGACCCGAAGCTGGGGTTGCGTGAGGTCCACGCCCTGGGTGACCCAAATTTGAAGATCCTTTTGAAATTCCTGGGGAAGGGCCGAATCGGGAAGGTGGACGGCAAACCGAACCTTGTTGAGAAGACCGGACGTGGTCTTGATGAGCAGGGACTCTTCGGTGAGAAAACGGGTTCCTTCTGGCAGGGTGTGGCCGTCGATTTTGAGGACGTGGCGGCCCGGCCGGACCGCAGGAATGTGGAAACGTCCCTTGGAATCCGTGACCACACTCACTCCGTATTCCGTGAAGAGCCGGACTCCCGGCACGCCGATCTCTCCTTGGGTCTGCATCCCGTCCTCATTCCGGTCGTCAAAGACCTTTCCGAGAATCGTCCCTTCATCAAAAGTCGGGTCTCCCTGGATCCGAAGGTCAACCACCCGCGCTTCGGAAATCCGGTCTCCTGATAGGACCGTGGCTCGGATCTCGTAAGACTTCCCGAGACTCACGCCGCTTGTGACTAAGACCTGAAAAACAATTCGGACCGTCTCGTTGGCCTGAAGGGTATTGCGGGAAGCGATAATCGTGGATCCTTGCCGGGTGGAAGTAAGGTAACCGTTGTTGCGGATCGTGTCCGGAAGAATGTCAAGCCCCGATGCTGCTTCGACCCTCAATTCGACGTTATTCTGGGTCTGGGTGGACCCGTTTTGAAAATCGGCAACCACCGTCACCACGTCGCCGGGCCGGACGGTGGTCTTTGAGACAGACAGGTTAAGATGGGCGGGGTTGACTTCGCCGTTGGTACCGTCAAAAACCACGTTGCCCGCATTCGAGCCCTGGCGCCGGATCGTGAAAACGATGAGGCCCGTTTCCTGCGGCACCCTCCCACTGATGGTGAAACGGACATAACTGCCGCCGCCCGCCGCGGCATTGGTGCTTGTGATGAGGTCCGAGGTCACGCTCGCGATCTGGAAATCACGCCCGGTCGTGGGATCAATCTTGTGAAACTCGATGACGAGCTGCCCCCCGCTTCCGCCTCCGGCCGCTACGCTGGACTCGGCCAGTGCGCTGAAAACCACCAAGTCGCCCGGTTGGACGTTTTTATAAACCTGAAACGTGTAATCGGAAGTGAGGTCTTGAAGAATGGCGGCGCTTCCCTCCGGGAAAGCATCGAAGCCGCCCGGCGGGCTCGTGATCCGGACCGTGCCATTGGTACTGTCCCAGTTGATGGCCGAATCCCCGATGGGATCTTCAAAACCGGGGTTGCCCAGGACGTTCGCAAAGGCGCTTGGAGCGCCGATCAACAAAAGAAGGACGACCCAACTAAGCGCGCCGAGCCCTTTAAGTTTTAAAGAAGGAGTGCTCATCAAGGGTTGTTCAATAGCGCCTAAGTGACCAAGCGACGCCGATCCTCCAGTCCTCGTCCGGCCAGGGGCGGCTGTCGTCCTGCTTTAAATTTTGGACTTTTCCGATCGCCAAATACTCGGCGAAAACTTTGGTTTTGAAAAGCCATTCGTTGTTGGCAAACCGGTAATCGCGGAAGGGCATCCAGCGGAGTCCCACGGCCACGAAATAGCGGTTGTCGGACGGATTGGAAAATTCCGTGTTGGTAGTCAGGCCAAAGCGGAGGTAAGGCATCAGCAAAAGCTGGTCGTTGACCGGATTGGGTCGAAGTTTCATCACCGGAACTTTCATCCCTAGAGTCAAGGAAGAGTCGAGAATCCAGGCGTTAAAAACTTTCTCTCCCGTGAAGTTGGTTTGCCGCCACTTGTAGTCCCCGAAGTATTCACCCCACGTATACGTCGAGAGAAAACCTGCCAACCCTTTCTCTTTTCCCTGGTCAATGGGCGGTAGTTCGATCCCCCATTCATAGAAGATGTCCACACCAATGCGAGTGTCGTAGTCCCGGATATTTAGAATTTCGTCTTTGAGATTTCTGCGGTCTAAATACTCAATCACGAAACGGTAATTCTTGGCAAACTTGAGGAGGGGAAGTCCCCAAGGCTTGAAATTCTCAAGCCAGGCATTTCGGACAAAGGGCCGCCACTCCACTCCAAAAACCGTGTCCAACTGGTTGCCCCCGGCGTTCCCGGTCGCCTCCGGGGCCACCGTCAAGTCCACGAAGGGGTCAATGGTGCTGAAAGGAAAACGGATGCCTTTGAGGACAATTCGATTGGTCCAGAACCCGACCTGAGAATTGAAGTCCCGCTTTGACAAATTGGTGCTTCGCCAGGTCGTTTCACCGAAGGATTGATAAAGAATGGGCTCGCCGGCCGGGACGCCCATGAAAGGTCCCCAGAGTTTTTCGCCGAGGTTGAGCTGGTCGCTCCAACGGAGCATCCATTCTTCTTCTTGTTGAAATTGGGCCTGCGTTTTCGGTTTTTCTTCCGGGACCTGGGTTTCCTCCGCCGGTTCCGAATACTGCCCGGCGATCGCGACAGCACGGGCAAAGTCCCCTCCCTGGGACCGGATGATGGACTGGATCATCGCGATTTCTGCAGAGGCCTGATCCAAGGAAGGAAAACTCTTGTTCCCGACCCAAAATCGGGACTGAACGCGCCCGTCCGGCAGGGGAAGTGGAAGCTCCGCGACCGGAACGCCTTCAAAATCGGTTTCCTTTTTTTGGGCCTTGAGCCAATCTCGGGCCTCTTCCATCGTCTGCATGTCTTTGAGTGTCTGGGTCCGAAGGGCCTTGCCTTTGGGGGCGAAACCGCTGACCACGGCAATTTTTGAATTCCACTGGGGGTCGGGCTGCTCCACGAGAAGAAAGCCTGCGGCCGCCGTCGCATTGCGGCGGACCTTTTCAGAAGCGCTCAGGTAAAACTGATCTCGAAAGAGGAAGTTGGCGGGAGGTTCGGAAGACGCGGTCTCTTGGGCGAGGAGGGAAAGTGAGGGACACAGGGCCAACCAACCCAAGATGAACCACCAGTGAGGCCGCCGCATGTTCCTTTATTTTATCGGGATAGGTGAAGAACGTCGCCCATATTATAGAGACCCTTCTTTTTTCGTGCAATGAACTTCGCCGCGAGGAGTGCCCCTCGGGCAAAGGTGTCCCGGGAGGTGGCCCGGTGGCTGAGCTCAATCATTTCCCCGCCGCCCAGGAAGGCCACGGTGTGCTCCCCCACCACGTCTCCCCCGCGAAGGGCGTGAATGGCCAGAGTTCCTTTTTTTCTCTCCCCGGTCTCGCCGTGACGGCCAAAAAGAAATGCTTTCTTGGGATCCCATCCCCTGGCAAATGCAATCAATCGCCCGAGCTCGAGCGCCGTCCCGCTCGGCGCATCCTTCTTCATCCGGTGATGCGTCTCCGTGATTTCGATATCGTATGGGTCGCTCAAGATGCGGGCTGCTTCGGTCACGAGGGCAAAGAGGAGATTCACGCCCGCACTCATGTTGGGAGATCGGAGAATGGCGATCCGGCGGGAAGCGCGCCGGAGGGAAGCCAAGATTTTCTCGGGAATTCCCGTCGTTCCAACCACCATTCCGATCCGGGCCTCAAGCGCCGCCTTGAGGTGCCCTTCTGTCGCGCTCGGATGGGTGAAATCAATCAGGACCCGCGCGGAACGAAGCGCCTCCTTCGGATGAGAAGTCACCCGGACCCCGATCGAGTCTTGTCCAATGAGAGCGCCGACGTCCCCTCCCAGAGCATCCGAATCGGATCGCTCAAGAGCGCCGACGATCTGCAATTCGGGGTCCCGGGCGGCGAGAGAAAGAATGCGCCTGCCCATTTTCCCCGCCGCTCCGGCCACCGCAATTGGAACTTTGGTCATCGGGATAGAACTCCTAATTTTTTCAGAACACCTTTGAGCTTTCTTTGATTTTCTTCCGCCATCTCACAAAGGGGAAGGCGAAACTCGGGACGAATCAGCCGCATCATTCCGAGAGCGGTCTTTACCGGGATCGGATTCGTCTCGATGAAAAGAATTTTGGAAAGTGCGTAATGCTGCCGGTGGAGTTCCCTTCCGTGCTCGAGGTCGCCATTCAGCGTGGTGTGGACCATTTCGCGAACCAGTTCCGGAACCACGTTGGCCGTGACGGAGATGACCCCTTTCGCGCCGATAGCCATCATCGGGAAAGTGAGGGAATCCTCGCCGGAAATCACCGTGAGGTCGCACAGTTCGAGGATCTGGTCCACCTGGTCGAGATTGCCGCTTGCTTCCTTGATGGCCGTGATGTTGGGAATCTTCGCCAGACGGGCTACGGTCGGCGGAGCGATGGAAACGCCGGTGCGGCCGGGGACGTTATAAAGAATGAACGGGATGTCGACCTTCTTTGCGAGGAAAGCATAGTGGCGGTAAAGCCCCTCCTGCGTGGGGCGGTTATAATAAGGAGTGACCACCAACACTCCGTCGGCCTTGATTTTCTTGGCGTACCGGATGAGCCCGAGGGCCTCTTCGGTGTTGTTGGACCCGGCCCCGCAGACCACGGGCACGCGCCCCGCCACATATTCCACCACAATCGACATCACACGGCGGTGCTCCTCGTGTGAAAGCGTGGCGGACTCGCCCGTCGTTCCCACCGGGACAATGACGTCGGTCCGGGCCTTCAGATGAAAATCCAAGAGACGGCGGAGCGCTTTCTCATCCACCCTTCCTTCCCGGAAGGGCGTGACGAGCGCCACCATCGAACCTTCAAACAACGATCTTGCCTTCATAAACGAGCCTCGCTTCTCCTTCGAGATAAACGTCTTGAACCTGGTTCCCCTTCATCCCAAAATCAACGCTGAGGATTTCTCCTCCGCGCGTTTTCACCCGGACAGGCGGTTTGATATAGCCCGTCCTCGCGCTTACGATCGCCGAGGCGGTAGAACCGGTCCCGCAGGCCTGCGTGTTTTCTTCGACACCACGTTCATATGTTTCGACCTGAATCGAATCTGGACCTGTGACTTCCACGAAATTGACGTTTGTGCCGGCCGGCTTGAAACGTTCGTGGAACCGGATCTGACGCCCGATTTCGGCCACCGGAATTTTTCCAAGTCCCTCCACGAAAATCACCACGTGGGGAACGCCCACGCGGATGAAATCATAATGAAGGACCCGCCCCGCCACTTCGATTTTTTGCCGCTCTTCAAAATCCTTTGGGTCCATGAGCCGGACGCGGACGCGGCTGCCTTTGACGTCGGCATCGATGATGCCGGCGAGCGATTCGAAGCGCTGCTTTTTTGGAAAATCAAACCGTTCGTGCGCCAGGCGTGCGATGCAGCGGAATCCGTTCCCGCAGGCCTCGGCTTCGGAGCCATCCGCATTCAGGATCCGCATCTTGTAATCGGCTTTCTGGGAGTCCTCGATCAAGAGAACGCCGTCCGCTCCGATCCCGGTGTGTCGGGGGCAGACCTCACGGGCAAAGGAAACGGGATTCCGAATCACCCGCTTGCGGTTGTCCACCGCGACGAAATCGTTTCCCGACGCCACCGTTTTATAGAAAGAAATTTCACGGGCCATTTCATTCACACGAAGGAAGGAATTTTTTCCCCCCGGGTCAGGTCCTCAAATGTCTCCCGCTTCCGAATCACGGCAAACCGTTTTCCTTTGACCAAAACCTCGGCCGCGCGGGGCCGGGAATTGTAATTGCTCGACATGGAAAAACCGTAAGCGCCGGCCGAGAGGAAGGCGAGGTAATCGCCTCCGGTGAGTTCAGGTACGTAGCGGTCCCGGGCGAGAAAATCGCCGCTCTCGCAAACGGGTCCCACGACATCGTAAACTTTTTTCTTCTGCCGCTCGTCTTTGGCGAGGGGCCAGAGCTCGTGGTGCGAATCGTAAAGCGTGGGGCGGATGAGGTCATTCATTCCCGCGTCCACAATGGCAAAATTTTTCACGGGCGTCTGCTTAAGGTAAAGCACGCGCGTCACGAGGATCCCGCCATTGCCCACAATGAATCGGCCGGGTTCGAAAATGATGCGGAACCGCCTTCCTTTAAATAAAGGAAGGAGCTCGGCCGCGAAGGCCTCCGCCGTCTGCGGTTTCTCATCCGAATAGATGATCCCCAGTCCCCCGCCCAAATTGAGATATCGAATGATGTAACCTTCCTTCTCCAGGCTCGTGATAAAAATCAAGACCTTGCGAAAGGCCTTGAGAAAGGGCTCGCCCGTCACAATTTGCGACCCAATGTGGACGTGGATCCCACAAATCGCAAGCGATGGATATTTTTCCCGCCTCATGAAAATGGCGTGCGCCGTGTCGAGATCGAGTCCGAATTTGCTCTCGGCCCTCCCCGTGGCGATGTGAGGATGCGTGTGGGGGTCGACGCCCGGGTTCACGCGGAGCGAAATCTGGACCCTTTTCCGGAGCCGGTCAGCGACCCGCTCGATGGCCTCGAGTTCCGGCACGGACTCCACGTTGAAAAGTAAAATTCCGGCCCGGATGGCGCTTTGAATTTCTTCACCCGTCTTTCCCACGCCCGCGTAGACGATTTTTCTAGGATCGCACCCGACCTTGAGGGCCCGGTGAAGTTCTCCTCCCGAGACGATGTCGAGGCCCGCCCCGGCCGAGACCAAGGCCTTCAGGATGGCCAAGTTGGAATTGGCCTTCATAGAATAACAAATGAGGGGGCGGACGCTTTGAAAGGCCCGCGCGAGCTTTTCATAATGCTCCGTGATCGTGTGGTGGCTATAAATGTAAACGGGCGTGCCCGTCGCCTCCACGACTTCTCTCACGCGGACCTTCTCGCAGTAAAGTTCGCCCGCAAGATAATAAAAATCGTGGAGCTTTACGCCCCTTTGAATTTCTTTTTCCAGGATTGAATGCATTTCTTGACCTCAGACGGACGGGTGCTCCCGGGCGTTTTCTTCCGGCTCACGGAAGTCCAGGGATCGAAAAGCGAGTAAACATCGTCACGAAACTTCGGGGAATAACGCCTAAACTCCCCGAGCGTCAGATCATGGAGGATGCGGTTCTCATCCACGGCGTAACGCACCAGGTGCCCCACGGTTTCATGGGCCTCGCGGAAGGCCACTCCCCTTTCAACCAAATATTCCAAAAGGTCGGTCGCATAGATAAAATCTTCCTCTCCCAGCCATCCCTCAATCCCCCGGCGGTTCCATTCGGTCCGCTCGAGGGTCAGTCGCAGCGTCTCAAGCGCCAAGTCCGTTTTGTGGAGCGCATCAAAGAGAGCGGGCTTGTCTTCTTGAAGATCGCGGTTGTAAGCCAGTGGAAGTCCCTTCAGGACCGTCAACACCGAAAGAAGATGACCGAAGATGACTCCGGAACGTCCGCGGACGAGTTCAAAGACGTCCGGATTTTTCTTCTGCGGCATCAGGCTCGAGCCGGTGGCGACGGAATCGTCCAGCGTGACAAAGCCGAAGGCCTCGGAATTCCAGAGGATGAAATCCTCCGCCAGACGCGAGAGGTGCATCCAAAGGATCGAGAGAGCAGCCAGGGTCTCGACCACGAAATCCCGATCGCTCACGGCATCCAGGCTGTTCCCTGCGACGCCGGAAAAACCCAGTTCGCGCGCCACGAACCGGGGATCCAAACCGAGACCCGAGCCGGCAAGGGCCCCGGCCCCCAGCGGAAGACGGTCCATTCGTTTCAATGCATCTTCGATTCTCCACCCGTCCCGCTCAAGCATCTCCACGTAAGCGAGCACGTGATGAGCGAGAAGAATCGGCTGTGCCCTTTTCAGGTGCGTGTATCCCGGGACCACGGCCCCTCCCGCCTTCTCGGCCAATCCCACGAGCGCCTTCTGGAGTTTTTGGATCCGCCCTCGTGTGCTTGGGAGTTTTTCTTTGAGATGAACCAGGGTGGATGTCACAACGAGATCGTTCCGGGATCTTCCGGTGTGGATTTTTTTCGCGAGGCTCCCAAGCTTTTTCTCAAGTTGCTGCTGAACGAAGGTGTGGACGTCTTCCACGCCTTTAAAGGAAGCCAGCGGATTTTCGTGCGCATCCTTCACGCGATACCTTTTCCCGATTTGTTCGAGTGCTAAGACAAGCCTCCTCGCCTCTGAGTGCGTGAGGAGACCGACTTTGGCCAGCATCTTCGCGTGCGCCTGGTTGACGCGGATTTCGGCCGGGAGAAGTTCTCCGTCCACCCACAGGGAGTAGGAGAAGCACTTCACGGTCGAATCCAATTCTTTTTTGAAGCGTCCGCCCCAGAGTTTTTTCATGGTTTTGGTTTCATTCCTTCGTACGGCAATCCCCAAATCTTCATGAATCCAACGGCCGCGGTGCGGTCAAAGGTGTCCTTCTCGGAATAGGTGGCGAGCCGCTCGGAATAAAGCGAGTAAGGGCTCGACTTGCCGGCCGGAATCGCCTTTCCCGGCGTCAACTTGATTCGGACCTTTCCGGTCACGCGGTGCTGGTTGGATTTAAAAAATGGGTCCATCGCCTCTTTCAAGGGCGAGAACCAAAGCCCGTAATAGACCAGTTCCGCGTATTTCTCGGATAAAACCCTCTTATAATGGAGGAATTCGCGGTCCATCACAAGCCCTTCCAGCTCTTCGTGGGCCATGAGAAGGACTTCCGCCGCAGGGGCTTCGTAAATCTCGCGGCTCTTGATGCCAATGAGTCGATTCTCCATCTGGTCGAGACGGCCAATTCCGTATCGGCCCGCTTCCCTTTCCACGGCCTGAATCAACTCCACGAGTCCTTTTCTTTTTCCGTTCAAGGCAATCGGCACGCCCTTTTTGAATTCGATCGTCAGATACTTCGCAGTCTTCGGCGCCTTCGCCGGTGAGCGAGTGATTCGATAGGCCTCCTCAGGCGCTTCCTGCCAGGGATTCTCCAAAATTCCGGCTTCAATTGAAACGCCCCAGATATTTTGGTCAATCGAATAGGGACTTTTCTTGGTGGCTTCGACGGGAATGCCGTGTTCTTTGGCGTAATCAATCTCCTCGTCGCGGGATTTGAAATCCCATTCGCGCAGAGGAGCGACGATCTCAAGCTTTGGATTGAGCGTCCGGACACCCACTTCAATTCTCACTTGGTCGTTGCCCTTGCCGCTCGAGCCGTGCGCCACAGCATCCGCTTTTTCCTTCTGGGCAATGCGAACGAGGTGCTTCGCAATGAGCGGACGCCCCAAGGCCGTCGCGAGCGGATACTTTCCCTCGTAACGGGCGTGCGCCCAGAGCGCGGGCAGAATGAAGTCCTCGGCGAATTCTTTTTTTAGGTCTTCAATATAAATCCGCGTCGCGCCGCCGGCCCGAGCCCGCTTGCGGAGAATCGCGGGACTCCTCGCCTCTCCTAAAAACGCCGAGAAGCAAACGACCTCCGCCCCGTAGTTTTCCCGGAGCCAGCGCACGGCACACGATGTGTCGAGTCCACCCGAAAATGCGAGAACCACCTTCTTCATCTTAAAAGTCTCCTTAGGTGCAAAGCTGAATGAGAACGGCTTTCTGAACATGCAGACGGTTTTCCGCCTGGTCAAAGACGATTGCCTGCTTCCCTTCCAAAACGTCGTCGGTGATTTCCTCACCGCGATGCGCCGGAAGGCAATGCATCACCTTCACCTCTTTCGATGCGGAGCGAAGGAGCTCGCGGTTCACCTGAAACCCGTGGAAACTTTTCATCTTGGTGCCCCGCTGTTTTTCCTCGCCCATGCTGACCCACGTATCCGTGTAAACAAAGTCCGCCTTCCGAACGGCCTCCGATGGATCGTGAAAGGTTTCGATCCGAGCCCCGGTTTTCCGGGCCTCTCTCAAAGCCTTTCGGACCAGCTGGGAGTTCGGCGAAAATTTCTCGGGCGTCGCGTAACGAAGATGAGTGCCGAGCTTGGCGGTCAAGAGAATGAGCGAATTGAGGACATTGTTTCCATCGCCCACGAACGCCAAGACTGGTTTTTGGGACCCCTTGAATTTCTCGCGGATTGTGAAAAAGTCAGCGAGGGCCTGGCAGGGATGCTCGAAATCGCTCAAGCCATTGATGACGGGACGGTGGAAATATCGTTCAAAGGTCGTGATGGTCTCGTGAGCAAAGGTTCGAAGAATCACGCCGTCAAGATATCGCTCCAGGACCCGCGCCACATCCTGAACGGATTCGCGCACTCCGAGTTGAATGTCTTCCGGGCCGAGATAAATCGTTCCTCCGCCCATCGTTTGAATCCCCACTTCAAACGAAACCCAGGTGCGAGTGGAGGGTTTCTCAAAAATCAGGCCAAACATCCGCCCACCGAGCGCGTCCCGGTAGGAATGCGGGGAGCGCTTGATTTTCTCTGCCAGGCTCAGGACTTTTTCGATCTCCGGTGCGGAAAAATCGTTAATGGAAATGAGGTGCTTGGAGTTTTTCATCCGAGCTCCTCAAAAACCTGTTTCAAGATACGGACTCCCTGTTCGAGCCACTTTTTCGAAATCGTGAGGGCCGGCATGATCCTGAGCACTTTCTCCTGCGTGCAGTTGATGAGCAGGCCTTTCTCGCGCGCCTTGTCCACGTAAGGCTGCCCGGGTTTGTCGAGTTCCATACCGAGCATCAAGCCTTTCCCGCGCACCTCGCGGATCACCTTGAATTTCGATTGAAGCTCCGTCAGTCGTTCACGCAAGAGCGCCCCCATCCTCTGGGCATTTTGAAGGAGCCCCTCCTTGCGGATTGCCTTGAAGACCGCGAGCGACGCCGCGCAAACGAGGGGGTTCCCTCCGTAAGTTGAAGCGTGTGTGCCGGGCGTCAGGACTTCGCGTTTGATTTTCGAATTCACCACGAGCGCACCGATCGGGACTCCGTTCCCGAGGGACTTGGCGAGCGCCATCAAATCCGGTTCCACGTCGTAATGTTGATAGGCAAAAAGTTTCCCCGTCCGCCCCATTCCCGTTTGCACTTCATCGAAGATGAGGAGCAGGCCCCTTTCATCACAAAGCGAACGCAGGCCCTTCAAGAAACCGGAGGTCGCCACGTGGATTCCGCCTTCACCTTGAATCGGTTCGACCATCACAGCCGCCGTGCGTTCTGTCACGAGACGCTTGACTGATTCCAAGTTGTTGAAGTCGGCATACGAAAAACCCGGCAGGAGAGGCTCGAATCCCTCATGGATCTTGTCTTGTCCCGTGGCCGTCATCCCGCCATAGGTCCGCCCGTGGAAGGAACGTTTCAGGGTGATGATTTCGTAACGGTGCTTTTCCTGTCCCCAGCGGCGCGTGAATTTGATGGCTGCTTCCACGGCCTCCGCCCCGCTATTGGAAAAAAAACTCCGGGAGGGAAAGCTCGAGGATGCAATCTCCCTCGCTAGCTCCGCTTGCTTGAGGTTTAAATAATTATTGGAAATATGGAGCATTTTTCGAAGCTGGTTTTTCACCGCATGACCCACGGCCGGATGGCAGTGGCCGAGCCCCGAGACGCCCCAGCCGGGGAAGAAATCGAGGTATTCTTTTCCTTCAAGGTCCCAGACGCGCGAACCCTTGCCCTTCACGAGGCACATGTTGATCCTCGTCACGGTCGGAAGGACGTAGTCCTTGTAAAGTGTCAACACCTCGGCGGTTTTCATAAAATGATTTCTGTCCCGATACCCTCATCCGTGAAAATTTCAAGGAGGAGTGAATGTTTGATCCGCCCATCCACAATGTGGGCCTTCTTGACGCCGCTCTGAAGTGCCGTCACGCAGGCGTTGACCTTGGGAATCATCCCGTCGGTGATGACTTTTTTTCGGATCAAATCCTCCACTTCGTCCACGTGAAGCGAGCGGATGAGGCTCTCAGGGTTTTCCTTCTCGCGGAAAATCCCCTGCACGTTGGTCAAGACCATCAGTTTCTGCACCTCCATCGCCGCGGCGATCTTGGCCGCGGCCTCATCGGCATTCACGTTGTAGGTTTCCTTCTTCTGGTCAATCCCCAGGGGGAGGATCACGGGAATCATGCTGAACTCCGTCAGCTCGCGGATGGGCAAGGTGTTCACGCTCGTTACCTCCCCCACGTATCCCACGTCCCCGTTGGCCTTGTGTTTAACCACATTCAGGATCTCCGCCTCAGAGCCCGAAAGCCCCACGGCCTGGGTGCCGAAACGGATGATGTCGCTCACGATCTCGCGATTGATCCGGGCGAGCGTCTCGGCCACGACTTCGACGGTCTGGCGATCCGTCACGCGGAGCCCGTTGACGAAGCGGGAGGGGATCCCCCGTTTTTTCAAGTTCTCGGTGATCGCCTGCCCCCCGCCATGAATCAAAATGGGGCGCATCCCCACGTAGTTCATGAAAACCAGGTCATGGAGCACGTTCTCGCGGACCTCCGGATAGTTCATCGCGGCGCCGCCGAACTTGATGAGGACCTCCTTACCCCGGAACTTCCGGATATAAGGAAGGGCCTCGATTAAAATACTCGCTTTTTCTACCAGTCGTTCCATCGCTTAGGTGTGGGAATCAGGATGAATACGAAGAATTGATGAGGACGTACTTGGGTGTCAGGTCCGAGGTCATGAACTCCGCACGGGCATGGCCCCTGCCCAAGTGGACCGTCAAGCGGAATTCCCGCTTGGCCAGGACCCGCCTCGCCCGGGGAAGATTCCTCGCCCGGAGCTTTCCATGCGAAAGAACGCAGACGTCATCAAAGTTGATGTCGAGTCCGTTCGGATCAAAAGCCACGCCGCTTGCGCCGATCGCGGCCACCATCCGCCCCCAGTTGGGGTCCGCCCCGGCCAACATGGTCTTAAAGAGCATCGAGGTGCCGATTTGACGGGCGGCCCGCTCGGCTTCCGTGGGCCGGCGCGCGCCCTTGATTTCGATTGTGCAAACCCTGGTCACTCCCTCGCCGTCGCGCACGAGTTCCTTGGCCACGTAACGGCACACCTCTTCGAGCGCATCGCGGAAAAGACGGTAACGCCGGTCCACTCGTGTGAGGGTGGAATTTCCCGCCTGACCGTTGGCGAGGATCAAAACGGTGTCATTCGTGCTTTGATCGTTGTCGATGGCGATTCGGTTAAAGGTTTCATCCACCGCCCGACGCAGAGCCCTTCGGAGAAGCTGCTTGGTGATTCTCACGTCCGTCGTGATGAAGCAAAGCATCGTCGCCATATTGGGATGCACCATCCCCGCGCCCTTGGCGACGGCCCCGATTGTAACACGTTTCCTTCCCAAGTGAAACGAGAGGGCCACCTCCTTGGACCTGAGATCGGTTGTGAGGATCCCTTTGGCCGCCTGACGCCCCCCGTCTGGGGAAAGACGCTTCACCAGTTTCGGAAGTGAGCGTTTGAACCGGGTAATCGGAAAGGGAACTCCGATGAGGCCCGTCTGAGCGATTAAAATTTCCTCCGGTCCCACCCTGAGAAGCTCGGCCAGCGCTTCCACCGACTGCTGGACGGCTGCTCGTCCTTCCGGACCGTTGAAACAGTTCGCGTTTCCGCTTGAAGCGAGGATGGCTTTGTGACGGGGGCCGCCGACCGCCCTCATCGAATAGAGGACGGGCCAGGCCTTGGCGCGGTTTTTTGTAAACGTCCCCGCCGCCACAGCGGGCGTGGCGGAAACGATGAGCGAGGCGTCAAATTTTTTCTTCCTCCGTTTGATGCCGCAGTAGACGCCGGAGGCCAGAAAACCCAGAGGGGTTGTGACGGTCCCCCGGCGGCGCTTTTCGAAGAGAATTTTATGCATGGGGAATCAGGTGAGGAGACCCTCCTCTTCGGGAAAGTTCGCTCGGATGTTGAGGTTCTGGACGGCCTGCCCGCTCGCGCCCTTGATAAGGTTGTCGATGGCTGTGATGACAATCACTTCATCTTCGTCCGCGCTCGAGGTGAAACCGATCTCGCAGAAATTGGTCCCCTGGACGTTTCGAAGGGCGGGAAACTCCCCTTCCGGCTTGAGCCGGACGAAAGGCTCCTTCGCATAAGCGCGCACGAAGCTCTTGCGGAGGTCACTCACTCGCACCGCTGAACGCTTCTTGAGATAGATCGTGCTCAAGATCCCACGGTTCAAAGGAAGAAGATGGGGCACGAAGGTCAAATGAACGGTGCCGCCCGTGGCATCCGAAAGCACTTCTTCCATCTCGGGCTGGTGCTGGTGCCGATTGACTTTGTAAGCATAAAAATTTTCATTCACTTCCGAAAATTGCGTGGCGGGACTCACCTTCTTGCCGGCGCCCGAGACACCGGACTTGGCGTCAATCACAATCGAGTCCGGTTCCACGAGACCGTCTCTTAAAAGCGGAGCGGCTCCTAAGCAGGCGCCGGTCGGGTAGCAACCCGGATTGGCAATCAAGCGGGCCTTTCGGATGGATTCGCGGTAAAGTTCGGGAAGCCCGTAGACCGCCTCGCTCAGAAGTTTTTTTTCCTTGTGCTTGACTCCATACCACTTTTCATACACCGTGGTGTCGTGAAGACGGAAATCGGCCGACAAATCAATCACGATCTTTCCCGCGCGGACGAATGGGGCCGCCACTTCCATCGACTCCGTGTGAGGCAGGGCGAGAAAGACCACGTCCGCTTTGCGCTTGATTTCTGGAAAGGAGTACTTGCGGATTTCAAGCGTCACGCTTTTTGAAAGACCGGGCACGATTTGGCTGAGAGGAATGGCGGTCTCCTGACGGGTCGTCAGCGCCGTCAGTTCGACCCGGGGATGACCCAGAAGAATCCGGACAAGCTCCGCGCCCGTGTAACCCGTTGCACCCACGACCGCACAGGGAAGCATTTGATTTTTCTCTTTGGCTCCTTTGAAAAAAGTTGTTAATTATATCCTTAATCGGCCCGAAAAACAAAAAAGCTTCATAACCCGATCCATGACACGATCTTCCGCCAAAAAACGCCGATTTTTAGGTTTGACCTTCTCGAACCCGAAGCTGCTCGAAGCGGCCTTGAGCCATCCTTCCTATCGGAATGAACACCCCCCCGTTCACCTTCCGGATTTTGACCGGATGGAGTTTTTCGGGGATTCCGTCCTCAATTACGTCATCTGCTGCGAGCTCGTAGAGGCCTTCCCCGACGCCAATGAAGGCATCTTGAGCCGGTTCCGCTCCACGCTGGTTTCGCGAAAAATCCTGGCGCGGATCGCCAGGGAATTGAAACTCAAAAATTGGATCAAACTCGGAACGGGGCTCGCGCGGGAGAAGGGAAACCAACAGCACAAGATCCTCGCCGACACGCTCGAGGCCGTCATCGCGGCCATCTATGAAGACCAGGGACTCGCCCGGGCAACGGAATTCATCGTCAAGCACTTCCGAGCTTATCTCAACCCGCGGCGCCTGGCGCGGCTCGACCCCAATCCCAAGAGCACCCTCCAAGAACTCGCGCAGAGGCAGTGGAAAAAAACGCCGGTTTACTCTTGGAAGCTCAGACGTCAAGGGATTCAGGTCGAAGTGCGAATCGGAAGAAAACACCGCTACGCCGTGACCGGCAAGAACCGGCGTGACCTCGAGGAAAAGGCGGCGCGCGAACTCTTGAGAAAACTCGGAGCCAATCTCAAACGGAAGAATTAATTCCGAAAAGGCTGGCGGAGGGCGCGGCGAAACCGCCGGTCCCGGATGGATTCGAGGAAGGGGGCCAAGGCCCGGTCATCCGCTTTGACTTCCGGCTTGGTGAAATTCCCGACCATCAGGAGGGGAATGGGCCCCAGCCATCTCCCCTCAGTCTTCTCCTCCGATTTCCACGAGCGAAGCAGCTTCTGGGTCCATTCCTCGGAAAAATAAACATCGAGGCGCGCGTTCAGGCTCCCCGCCAGCGAGAGATTTCCCTTGCCTTCTGCCCAGTAATCGCCGGTGTGAAGGAGAAGTTCGTCCGTCTCGAATCGTCCGTCCTTAAAGCGCCACTCGGCCTTCAAGTCGTGAAAGGGAGTGGTCCCCACACTGCCGGGAAGAAACGTACTCAATTCCTTGAGGGCTTGAATCGGACGGGAAAGATCGAGCGAATGCCACTCCCCGTTCGTGATTGAAAGGGAACCGGTTCCTTTTAGGGCTTTTGAAAATTCGCTCGGTTTCCATCCCTCGGCGTCAAATTGTCCCGTGAAGAAAAGATTTCCCTCCAAACCTTCGTTGGGATGCCCTACCGCTTCGAAATAGCGGGCCAAGCTCACTTGGTCCAACTGAAGCCCGAGCGAGAAACGGGACCTTTCGCCGGACCCATCCCGTTGGGCTTGAATGCGAAATCCTCCGGTTAGCGCTCGGAACTCCATTTCCTCAAGCGTCAGCTTGTTGGGCTCAACACTTCCTTTCAGTGTGAATTCCTCGAGGGGAACACCGGAGGGAAAGAAATGCCGGACTTCCTTTTCGATCTGGGGCCACGAAGGAAGGACCTTCTGAAAGAAATTCGTCACGGGAAGTTCCTCGAGGTTTTGAAGAAACGGCTCCACCTCCACACGCGGGGAAAGGACTTGAAAGGTGCCGCGGGGATTTTTATCGAAATCAAAAATTTCCGCCTGAACCTGAAGAGAAGTGCCGCCCAATTTCAACACGGCGTCTTTCACGTGGAGATTCAAGGGGCTCCAGTCGATATGAGCGGACCCCTCTTCGAGGCCCCGGCCGTTGGCTCGAAGAAACGTCACCCGGTCAAGCGTGAGATTAAACATTTTCTTTTCGACCTGACGGAGGTGAAAGAGGTCTCCTTTGGCGCTGAAGAGGATCTTGGCCTCTCCGGAAACGGTGGAGGGAGCAATCGGCGCGAGGAGCGGAGCCCAGTCCTTCAGATCGAACTTGTTCGTCAGAAGTGTGACTTCTCCCTGGCCGCTCTTCACGTCCAGTTCGACCAGGGCCCCTTTGACCGTCGCGTTCCCAACCCGCGCGGAGAGGTCCCCCGAGAGGTGCGAGCCTTCTTTCAAGAGCAGATCCAAATTGATGTTCATTGGAAAATCCTTGGGCTTTGAGAAAATCTTTCGGTAAGTCAGTGCAGCCGATGTCAGGTTCCAGCTCGCATGCCACGATAAATAGTCCCAGCTCCCGCGGAGCGTGAGGTCAAATTCGCTTTCTCCCGAGATCCCTGTCTCAAGGGGCAGCGCGGGGTTGAGGCCGGGGAAGGCACGGAGCACGTTTTCTAGGACCATTTTCCGTCCGACGAAGCGCGCCTCTTTGATTTCCTGAGTTTCTGCGTTCCAAATCCCCGATGCGTTGATTTCACCGAAGGGACTCTTGAGCAAGACCTGTTTGAATTCGAAGAGACCGGTCCGCAAATTCCATGAGAGAAGCCCCCCTCCGGCCAGGGAAAAATCCGGGACGTTGGGGACGGACAGATTCTGGGCCTCAAACTGGGCAGTCCCCACGACCGCCTCATTCGTCTTCTCCTTGTTCAGCCGAATCAGTCCCTTCCATTGACTTTTCCGGAAGGGAGGCGACAAGCGCGAAAGGACTTCCGGGCTCAACCCTCCCGTGAGCGAGAAAGAAGAAACGCGGATTTCCCCTTTGAGACCGAGACCCTTCCAAAAATTCTCGCCCCTGCTCTCAAAACTGAACTTTCCCCTTCCCTGGAGGATTTCTTTCCCGTCGGCCCCTCTTGCTTTTCCCTCGAAAGACGCGGACCGCAGGAAGCCGAAACCCCGGACCTTCCCTTCAACCCCCTGGAGGGGAACTCCCCCCCACTGACCCTCTCCGCCTCGGAGGTCGATTCCTGAAAATTGAACTTGGCCCCAAAGAAGCGGGAAGAGTCGGAAGGGAATGTGGGCCTCCTCGGCCGTCCAGGGAGAGAAGGTGTTTTCCATGGATTCCAAACGGAGATGCTTCAGACGGAGAGCCGGCAGGGGCGTCCACACCATCTTCGCTTCTTGGAACGTGACCCGGACCCCCAGGTGTTTCTCGGCTTGCGAAGTCAAGATGTCGGGAAGCCGCTCCCTGAGTTGAGTGGCCCTCCAAATACACAGAAGGGTGGCTATCAAAAAAGCGGCGAGAAGAAAGAGGGAAATTCTTCCGAGTCGAATGGTCACGTTTTTTTCCCCGGTTGTTTGAGCGGGGGTTCAGTAAGGGGTTTGGGAGGCGGAAATGGGTTGATATTGGTAATCTTCAAAAAGGGAAGAGCAACCCGTGAGGCCCAACAGGAAAAAGATTAAAGCCAAAGAAAACCCGAAAGACTTCAACGTTTCGTGTATTGGAAGCTCCGGCGGGCTCCCTTGTGACCGTACTTCTTCCGTTCCTTGGCGCGGGGGTCCCGGGTGAGAAAACCGCCTTTCCGAAGAGGGGGCCGAAGGCTTGGGTCAAATTCCACGAGCGCGCGCGCAATCCCAAGCCGGACGGCTCCGGCCTGACCACTGGTTCCTCCGCCTTCGACGCGGACCTTGATTCCGAACCGCTCGGCCAGGTTGGTCGCCTTGAGGGGTCCTTGGACCCAAACACGGTCGGCTTCCCGAGCAAAATAATTTTCGAGGGGCCGTTCATTAATGAGAAGATCCTTGCTCCCTTCAACGAGCCAAACACGGGCCACGGCTTCTTTTCGCCGACCGGTCGCATAATAAGCGGGCATGAGAATTACTTGACCTCCAGGAGAACTGGCTTTTGGGCGGCTTGCTTGTGCTCGGCGCCCGCGTAAACGCGCAGGTGTCTTATGATTTGGTCTCCCAGCCTGGTGTGAGGAAGCATTTTTCGGACGGCTTCCCGGACGACTTGGTCGGGCTTTTCCTCAAGAAGTTTGCCCAGCGTGATGGTCCGAATCCCGCCCGGATAACCCGTGTAATGGGTGTAGATTTTCTGCTCGTGCTTTTTCCCGGTGAAACGGACCTCACGCGCGTTAATCACGATGACCTGGTCGCCGCAATCCAGAAACGGCGTGTATTCGGGCTTGTGCTTGCCGATGAGGAGCGTGGCCACACGCGTGGCGAACCGTCCCAAGATTTGGCCCTTGGCATCCACGAGGTGGATTTTCCTTTGAATATCTTTTCCCTTGAGCATGAAGGTTTTCATAAAAAGGGGCCCAAACTATATCAAAAGGAGGCCCGGATTGCAACCCTAATACTTAACTTGAAGAAGAGTAAGGCCTTGTGCCGGGACCGTGGCCACGGGCCGGTGGGGCCGCCGAAGAAGGCCTGAAAAATCTTTCAAAGAAAGACTCCCCCGCCCGACTTCGAGGAGGGTCCCCACGATGTTGCGGACCATGTGGTAGAGGAAACCATCGGCTTCAACCGTGAAACGGACCCGTTTTCCGCTTCGCTCAATCGCCAGACGACGAACCGTTCGAATTGAATCCCTGACGTTTGAACCCGTGGCCTGAAACGATTTGAAATCGTGACGGCCCACGAGTGCCTTCGCCGCCTTTTTCATTTTTCCGAAATCCAATGGATAGGGAAATTGATAAACCCTTCCGTTCAAGAGCGGCGAGCGAATTTGGGAATTGAAAACTTCGTACTCATAAGTTTTCCACCGGGCGCCGTAGCGGGCGTGAAAATCCGCCGGAACCTCTTCAGCCGATTTCACCGCGATTTCCCTGGGAAGGAGGGCATTCAGACCCCTTTGGATTTTTTCAAGGGGTATCGGAGAATCCGTCTTGAAATGGACCACTTGACCCCGGGCGTGCACGAGCGCGTCGGTCCGTCCCGCGGCCGCGCCGATTTTCATCGGCCGGTTAAAAAGCCGGGACAGGGCTTTTTCAAGGGACGCTTGAATGGAGGGCTTGTCCTTCTGACGTTGGAAACCGAAGAAACCCGAGCCGTCGTATTCTAAGGTGAGTTTGATATTGCGCATGTCTGGTTAATCTATCTCCGAAATGGTACCAGTTTTGCCTTCCCGTGTATTCCAATTTTCCACTCAAATCATTGTGATGAGTCGTTGTGAAATCCAATCCGGCGTTTGTGCTTCTCGACTTCAACAGGAGGAGGCGGATTCAATATCTCCTGGATTTCGGCAAAGAGCTTGAGGATTGCTTTCTCGTGAATATCAAGCCGTTCAGTGAGTCTGCGTTCAAGCTCGGAAAATTTTTTGGCCAGATCCCTGTTTCCAGCCAGTAACTTCCGGAATTTAACGAACGCACGTACCACATAAACACTTATGGCAACGGCTCGCTCACTATTCAGGACGGTGGCGGCCATAATCGCGCCATGTTCCGTAAAGGCCCACGGAAGTTTTCTGCGTCCACCACGCCCTTTCTTTGATGTAGCAATTTGCGATATCAAACGACCCAACTCCGATGGTGAAATTCGGAAGAGAAAATCCTTGGGGAATTTTTTCAGGTTGCGCTTAACCTGTTCATTTAAACGTGCCGTGGTAACGCCGTAGACCCGGGCAAGATCGGCATCGAGAATAACCTTTTGGCCCCGGATAAGGAATATCCTCCGGGAGATGCGTTGGGTGACGAGATGTGTTTTGCGGAATTCCTGCTTTGACATAAATACCCTCCTTAGAGTTGGGAGGGAGAGGTGGGTTGACCGACTTTTATGCACTCGGCACCGATGTGCCGAGTACCATCGCGCAAGGACTAAGGTCGTCCTTTGCGCTCAGGCGGGACGATGAAATCGCCCGCAACCCTACGGATCAGTTAATGTGGCCGGGATTATACAACAATTTTTATTGGATACCCTTTCCGAAAGCCTGCCTGCCGGCAGGCAGGTGTCGGGTCTGATGGGTGATATTCATTATCTTTGCCAGTCTAGAGGGCGCCTTCTAGCCAGCCTCATGCATTGATTCTTGAGCCGTTTTAAGCGGACTGTAATTTTATGGATGTCTTCTGTCGGATCGTCCAGTTCCAGCTCGCCTTCTTCTTCGATACTTTTCAATTCGCCCGTGGCAATCATTAAATATTGCCGGCAGTCATGAATCAGCATATCCAGAAAGACCATTGTCCCTTCCTCGGGCGGAAGTTTTACCCCGTATTTCAACTCATTCTTGCTCGGCAAAGTGAAAATCCCTGGTTTTGCTTTTTGTCTTTTCCTTTTCATAACCCCGCACTCTTGGTTATCGCGTACTCTTTCCGATAGTGTTACTGATGTTTCATTAAATAATGGATACATTTCATCGCCAGGATAACTCCGATGCATGAATGCACGACCGTAGAAGTCTCTGGGACTGCCGGAGTCTTCCAAGGGGTCGGTCAAGGAGCCGCCGAAG
>Ga0209515_10000677_pt1 | contig 60293 bp, 69 predicted proteins | sample Subgroupgradi54m_FD_187454 | JGI IMG/M metagenome (GOLD analysis project Ga0209515, IMG submission 187454) | Subsurface groundwater microbial communities from S. Glens Falls, New York, USA - GMW60B uncontaminated upgradient, 5.4 m (SPAdes)... ... | reverse complement strand
GAGGGACGGCCGCTAGGGCTGCGGGCCGCGCGGCCGTCGGAGTGGACCGATGGAGGAGCAGCGGAGCGCGCAGCGGCCGGAGCGGCGGCCGACGGTCATGACCCTGGAGGAGGTGGCCCGCTACCTCCGGCTCAACAAATCGACGGTCTACCGGATGGCCCGGGAGGGGACGCTCCCGGCCTGGAAGTTGGGCAACGTCTGGCGCTTCAAGAAGGAGGCGATCGAGGGCTGGATCGCCCAGACCCAGCGAGCTCACCAGCAGAAGGTGCGGCGCTGAAGCCATCGAGATCTCGTCGATTGATGCCCTCCTGACCCGGGATGATCTGCTCTCATATTTGTGGCCTCCCCGACTTTTCACGAAATTGCATCTCTTCCTTCTGCGCCTAGGGGAGCATCGTTTCTGCTAGTCAGACATTGAAAGGGTCTCATTTCTTTACGAGCCCCAGCGCGACTGAATTGATACAGTACCGGAGGTGTGTCGGTGGCGGCCCGTCATGAAAGACGTGGCCCAGGTGAGCATCGCACCGGCTACACAGCACCTCGGTGCGCCGCATGAACAAACTGGTATCCTCATCGGTCCGAATCTTCTCGGGCGCGATAGGCGCCCAGAAACTGGGCCAGCCGGTCCCTGAGTCAAACTTGGTCTCCGAGCTGAACAACTCATTCCCGCAGCAGACGCACTGGTAACTCCCTGCTTCCTTGCAGTCGTGATACTCCCCCGAGAACGCGGGTTCGGTCCCTTTTCGTCGGCAGACCGAGTACTGCTCAGGGGTGAGGTGCTGCCTCCATTCCTCGTCGGACTTGATCACCTTATCAGTCACCGATGGCTCTCCTCTATGCCATGGAACTCTGGAGGCTCCTTTTCGATCGTGGTTTTCAGCACACATTCCTTTGGGGGTTCGGGGCTGGATCCGGACTAGATCGTAGCGAACCTGAAGAAGCAGATTGGCCAGTGTGATCTCAAGCCCCAGCCCGCTGCTCGTCAGCACCTCCATCGTACACAGGCAGATTGCCAATGAGCCGGTTTCATTCCCTTTCGCCGGGTTCCCCCTTACTTTACCGGGAGGGAGATGTCCGCGAGGGGCTTGCCCTTCTGGGTGATATAGAACACCAAGACCTTGGCCAGAGCGGTCTTACTAGCGTTCTTCACGTTGTGTTCTTGCTTAGGCCCCGTCTGAAACGTGTCCCCCGGCTTTAAGGTGACCGGAGATTTCCCCTTTACCTCCACGATGACGGAGCCTTCCAGGACATAGGCCACCTCATTGCCAGATTGATAGTGCTTTCCACTCTCCGCCCCAGGGGGGAGTTCCCGGAGGACCAGGACTACCTCCTTCCCTTTGGCCCCCGCAAGCTCCGCCCGCTGGAGGATCGTGCCCTTCGCCAGCTCCTCCTTGCCGGCCAGGACTTGGGTGCCGACGAGGCCTACCGCAATGCCAAAGACCACAGCCACGCTAACCAAAGCCGCTGTTCGCTTCATGGGCTCCTCCTCTCCGAGCATGTGATGGTTTGCTGTTTTAGCCTAGCGCATCGTATCAAAAGTCAGGTCAGGTGACAAGGATGCCCTAGTGGTCAGATCTATCGAAACGCCGACTGCGATCCTCTGAAGGCCGAGCCTCAGGGCCGCCGAAATAGCTGGACAGCATCTTACTCCCTCCGCTATCCTCACAGAGCGCGGAGGCGGAATGGGCCCGGTGGCCCTCCTGGTCTTCAAAACCAGCGAGCCCGCTAATAACGGGTTGGTGGGTTCGACCCCCACACGCCTCCGCCAGCCTTCCTTCAAGTGCTCATAGAACGCGTAATTAGCGGCCCAGCCTGTGACTCCGGCTTCGGCCCGATCTTTGCTGTAGAACGACAGAATACGCCCTTTTTGGATGAGCAACCGGCACCAGTACCGGCACCAGCGAGTGAAGCCGAATGGGAGGACACGCAGGCAGAGACGATGGGCAGGGGCAGAGGAGGAGCTTAGGGCCGGCTTGGCGACGTGGCGGAGGGGGCTCATTGAGGCGTATCGGCTTGAAGATTTCCTATCCGAGTGAAGCCGAGGGTTCCCGTGTTATCGACGGGGCACTACTAGAGTCGATCCCCAGGGTCTACAGGCTTTTCGCCAGTTCGGCCACCTAGTGAACTGGCGGAGGTCGGTGGCCGTGCTTCGATATATGACCTCATGAAGGGCCTATGATAGAAGTGGCGCACCATGAACACGGGCTGAAGAACAGCCCACCAGCGGGCAGGAGGAAGGGAGATGCGTTCCCTCAAAGCGATCCTCTTTCCGACCGACTTCTCCCAGTCAGCGACCTATGCGTGGCAGTACGCCATGACGCTTGCGACGCAGTTCAAAGCCGTCCTGTATGTGCTGCACGTTCTGGAGCTACCGCCAGCGGAGAGCTTCCCGTCTCGGGCCGCGCGAGAGCGGGCCGTTCGGGAGTTGAGGAGAAAGGGGGAGGCGCGCCTGGCCAGATGGGTCCAGGGCCGAGGGCTGAAGCGGTCCCGGCTCCGGACGCTGACCGCTCAGGGGACGCCCTTCTACGAGATCCTCGCCACCGCCAGGGAGACAGGGGCGGACCTCATCGTCATGGCCCCTCATGGGCGCACCGGCCTGGCCCATCTCCTCCTGGGCAGTGTCGCGGAGAAGGTCGTCCGGATGGCCCCCTGCCCGGTCTTGATGGTGAAGCCGCCGGCGAGGCAGCTACAGATCCATGAGGGGTAACAGGGAAGTTAGCTTGGCGAACGTCCTGATAGCAGGCTGCGGCTCTGTTGGCATCGCACTGGGAACCCTCCTGGCTTCCGATGCGCACCTGGTGTGGGGTTTGCGGCGCCGCACAGAGCTCTTGCCGCCAAGCATTCGCCCTTTCGCAGCCGACCTGACCGTCCCCAAGACCCTTCAGGCACTGCCGTCGTCATTAGATTTTGCGTTCTATACGGCTGCAGCCGATCGATCTGACGACGAGGCGTACCGTGCGGCTTACGTGGAGGGGCTTCGCAACCTGCTGGATGCGCTGGCAGGCCAAAACCAGCAACCACGGCGGATGTTGTTCACCTCCAGCACAGGTGTCTATGCACAATCCTCTGGAGAATGGGTGGACGAGACTTCCCCCACTCAGGCAGCCGATTGTTCCGGGATTCGCCTGCTCGAGGGCGAGTGCCTGCTCCTGGGCAGTCAGTTCCCTGCCACCGTGTTACGGCTTGGTGGCATCTACGGTCCAGGCCGCACGCGCCTGGTCGAACGCGTGCGCAAGGGCTTGGCTGTTTGCGCAGAAGGGCCACCTGTGTACACGAACCGCATTCACCGAGACGACTGTGCCGGGGCTCTTCGCCACCTGATGAACTTGCCCCACCCTGACCGCCTGTACCTGGGAGTGGACCACGAGCCGGCCGAGCAGTGGACGGTCCTCCGCTGGCTGGCTACGCAGCTTGGCGTACCGTCGCCACAGGCCGGGCCCTCTTCAGAGCCCCACACGCGGCGCCCCCATGGCAGCAAGCGCTGCCGCAACTCCAAGCTTGTGGCTTCTGGCTACGTGTTCCGCTACCCAACCTTTCGCGAAGGTTACCAGGCGCTCCTGACACAGGAGATGCCATAACAGGACTTGCGTTCCGCTTCGCCCACCGGGGCAGGTTTCGGCGTGAGCGAGCCTGCCTTGAGCTTCTCGCGCAGGCGATAGCTGTCGCCCTTGATGTTGATCGTGATTGAATAGTGCAGGAGCCGATCGAGGATGGCGGTCGCCAGCACCGCATCCCCGAAGACCTCCCCCCAGCGGGAGAAGGGCTGGTTCGTCGTGAGGAGGAGCGCCCCCCGCTCGTAGCGCCGGCAGACGAGCTGGAAGACGAGGGTCGCCCCGACCCGGTCGAAGGGGAGGTAGCCCAGCTCATCCACGATGAGGAGCTTCGCGAACCCGAAGACCTTCAGGGTCTATCTTACAGCCGTTGAGGATGTGACCTGCCCCCCTTGAACCGGCCCAGAGTCTATGTTAGTACATGGCTTGGATCGGGAGCTGCGAAGGGGGGGTCGCATGGGTCGTCCACGACACACACCGGAACAGATCATCGGCAAGTTGCGTGAAGCCGAAGTCGCCCTGGCCAAGGGACACACCGTGGTCCAGGTCTGCCGGAGCCTCGGCATCACCGAGCAGACGTGCTCCCGCTGGCGGCAGGAATACGGGGGGCTGCAGGGGGACCAGGCGAAGCGGCTGAAGGACGTGGAGCGCGAGAATGCCCGGCTCAAACGGGCCGTCGCAGACGTGACCCTCGACACGCGGATGCTGAAGGAGGCGGCCGAGGGACACTGCTCAGCCCAGCGCGGCGCCGTCGGTGCGTGGCACAGGTCTGCACGACGCTGGGCGTCTCGGAGCGGCGGGCGTATCGGGTGCTGGGCCAGCCCCGCTCGACCCAACGGCATCACGGACCGGCCCCTCATGATGAGGCGGTGCTCACTGCCGACATCGTCCGCCTGGCCAGCCAATACGGACGCGATGGGGCTCGCCGGGTGACCGCGGTGTGGCCGCAGGAGGGATGGCGGGGGCATCACACACGGGGGGAGCGGATCTGGCGACGCGAAGGGCTGAACGTCCCCAAGACGCAGCCCCGGCGTGGGCGGTTGTGGGTGGCGGATGGCTCCTGTGTCCGCCCTCGGCCCACACACCGGAATCACGTCTGGGCGTACGACCTTGTGGCCATCCGGACCCAGGACGGGCGGCTGCTGCGCCTGCTGACGATCGTTGACGAAGCTACGCGGGAATGTCTGGCGATCGAGGTGGCGCGGCGGCTACGGGCCGACGATGTGCTCCACCGGCTAGCCACGCTGTGTGTCCAGCGCGGGGCACCGGAGGCTATTCGATCGGACAACGGCCCCGAGGTTCCGGCTCGGGCCGTCCGGCAGTGGCTCGGCCGGGTGGGGGTGCGGACGCTGTACATCGAACCCGGGAGTCCCTGGGAGAACGGCCACATCGAGAGCTTCAATGGCAAGTTGCGGGACGCGTGGCTCAACGGGGAACTATGCTCCACGCTCTGGGAAGCGCGGGTGGTCATCGAACGCTGGCGGCAGGCGTATAATCAGGTTCGCCCACATAGCGCCCTGGGCTATCGGCCCCCAGCTCCAGAAGCGATCGAACTGCAACTGATGTGCGCATGACTAACATGGGGAGTGGTACAACGACTGGGGGCAGGGCACTTCTCCGCTTTCCCAATGAACTCTTTTAGAGTTCTCTCAGTCAAGGCCAGCGGGTGTGAGACCGTGTCCCCAGAGTAACAGCAGGCATCTCCCACTGATTCGAGGTAGGAGGACAGGAGGGCCCGTCAAGGACCCACCTGTCCCATTGGGTTAGCCGCAGCACGACGATCCTTTCGTCTCACTGGAGGCGGGCGTTTCCTCAGTCTGTTTTTTCGCCTGGTCGGTCTCCATCTGCGCTTGGTCTTTTTCCATCTGCTCTTTCTTCTCCGTCGATCCACATGAGCCTGACATCCAACATCACCTCCTCCCGATGAGGGTCCTCAGTAAGGTCTCCCTAGTGTACCGGCGAGGCCCTAGACAACTCGCCAGTAGCACCTCCGTGCGTTGTTAGACTTTAGGTATTATGCTCTTAGCTTTTCCAGGAAGTCAAATAGGAATATTCAATAAAGCGATACACCCGTTCCCATCTCCTCGGTCGGTCGTCGCTTACATTCTTGGCAAATGATCCGGAAGCGGCTTTGCAAGACTCTAGAGAGGTACCATCAGGAGGTGTGCAAAGAGGAGAAAGGCGGTGTACCCTCTCGGGGAACTGACGAACCCACCGGGCTGAGCCCCGGCCAGAGAGAGGAGGACACCGCCATGGAGCAGCAGACCACAGCACCGACCGTCGCGTCAAGCCCAACATGAGAGCGCCTGGAGACGTGGCGTCGGACCCAGATGCGCGCGTGGATGCAGGATCTGCTCGAAGCCGAAGTGGACGAACTGCTGGGGCGCCGGAAATCGGCGCGTCGGAAGGCCGTGGATGGCGTCCGGGGGTACCGGAGCGGGCACGGCAAGCCGAGGCGGCTGACCCTGTGTCACGGCACGGTCACGGTGCGCCGCCCCCGGGTCCGGGGGGTGCAGCAGCGCGTCGTGGGACCGCGCTCCTCATCCGCTCGATGCGTGCGCGGCGCCTGCCCGTCTTCGCGGGTTTGCGTGGCGTCAACCCCGAGAGGCGACTTCAGCAGGGCGAACCGGTCGGCCGTGCATGGGGGACGTTTAAACAGGGGGATAGGCATGTTACGAATCTCCTTTCACTAGATTATACGTGAGTTCCGACAGATCGTGCTGAGTGAGCAACCCGAAATACCGCGTGCACACGTACACCGTCTGGCGCCAGGTGTTCCGCATCTTCCGGAGCGTGACGCCCGGGCCGTACTGGCTGCACCGTGCACAGGCGAGCCCGCGTGCCGTGCTGACGACGCGGTTACTAACGACGTACACGATTCGGTAATAACGCTTAGCCCGCCCTGCCTCGCCATTCTAGCTCGGGTTTGATGCACAATTCACACAGAAAAGTAATCTCGTAAAAGACGCTCCGTCGCTTCGGGCTTGTATACGAAATTCGATAGAACGGCCCGCGGTGTCCTCCACATTTCGAGCAGGTAATCCCGGGCCCCGTGCTGACCGGTGCGCTCATGGAAGCAGGCTATTGAGAAGTGAGAGAAACGCCCACACTAGCAGCCCCGCGATCACCGCGACAGTCGCGAGAGTGATCCACCCGAGCATCCAATCACTGAGCCCGGGAACGAGCGTGCTACTCATCCCGCTCCTCCGCCGTACTCGGCGAGAGTTCGGGCGACTCAAGATCGCGCACCATTGCTCGAAACTCCTTGAGCGCGCCGGCTCCCAGTTCAGCCCGATCGTCATGGCCTTCATGAATCGATCCGCGGCGGCGCGCTAAGATCTTCGGGCCCCGGACTAGCTCGGCGGAATCCACGGCTGCCGAAATATCGCCTTCCAATCGTACTGCCATACCGGCAAGATACGCACATGCGCTTCAGCGCGGAAGAGCGCGAGATACTTCTTGAGCAGCTCCTCCAGGACATCCAAGCACTTGTCAAGATCCTGAAACGTGGGAAGTACCTGTTCCTGCTCATCGACGTGGGCGACTCGTTTGCTCGCAAAGCGCGTGATATTCGCACACGTGTCGCGAAGCCGGTCAAGGTCGACTCTCACAATCGCCGGGTCTACATGAGTCCCTACCTGCCCTGCAAACCTATCGAAGTCCCGGTGGGCGAAGTGTTCCGGGAGACCGCTCCCCTCGTAGAGTCGCACATACCGCTCCCGGGAGAGCACCCGGGGTGAGGTTTTGATCGCTGCCAGCAGCCGAGCAATCGACACGCTGTCGGGTCGGCGGTCAAGCTGCCTCCTGACAGCGATTACTGCCGAATCGACATAAACGCCACCCATCCAAGTGTAGAAGGAACTTGGAATCTGAATCTTCTGGTTCACCCTGATAATATCTTGGACCTCCCAGAACACGTGGCGCCTGACGAGCTGCTCCTGCACCTCCGCCTGGATGGTCTCAAGCCCGGTATCCCACATCTTAAACCGCCCATCGTCAGTCACATGCTGTATCCCATGTGTACAGCTTTCGGTTGCGCAGGAGTTGCAGATTCACGTCCGAGTATGCTACATTTTGCCGTGTTCTGCAACGCTACCTCTCGGAACCTGTTGATTCGACGTCGTCCTCAGGGAAATAACGGGTTGGTGGGTTCGACCCCCACACGCCTCCGCCACACTTCTCCTGCGCCCATGGATTCACTTGCCGAACCCTCTACTGACACAAGGTTAAAGCCCACGGCCATGGCGAGTAGAGGGCAATGGAACTCCGCTAAAAATAGGGTGTCACTCACCCCTGCAATAGCCGTAGTGCTCTTTCTTTCTGAACGACTCCAGGCTCTCGATTAATCCACCAGGCCCTAGGTTTCATCACGCTCCTTTCACGATCGACCCGTTTGCAGGCTCCTTGGCTCAGGAACTAGAAAGCCAATCTGCGTTTAAAGACGGGTTGTCAAGGGGCCGACGGGATGCTAACGTGACATGTGAGCGGCAAATATCATGTGAAGGGTGAACGGATCGGATGTCGGGGAAAGAGGAGGAGATAATGGACTGTGTGTTCTGTAAGATCCGTGATGGCCTGATTCCATCGGTGAAGATCTACGACGATGATCGGACCTTCGCCATCATGGACATCAACCCGCTCAACGAGGGCCACCTGTTGGTGATCCCCAAGGCGCATGCGGCGACGATCTATGAGATCGCTGAGGACGATCTGGGTCAATCCGCCGCCGTCGCCAAGCGGATCGCATTGGCCGTGCAAAGAGCGTTGCAGCCTGACGGTCTGAACCTCTGGCAGGCGAACGGGGCCGCCGCGTTCCAGTCTGTCCCGCATTTCCACCTGCACCTGGTCCCGCGCTGGAGCGGCGATGGGAAAGGGTTTGACTGGAAACTGGTCAAAGGCGACCCGGAGAAGATTCGAGCGGCGGGACTGAAGATCCGGGCTGCACTCTAGCTCGGCCGTGGGGTGATGATGGGAAGACGATTATTTGGCGCGGAGAAACTGAAGGTCAGTGAATGTCGCCTCGGCAGATGATTTGGTGTGCTGGGTATTGATCCAGATCGCGACACGCCCCACTTTGGGAGGTGAGTCCTTGCCGAAAAGCTGCATGTAGTCCTCGGCGACGTTTCGGCGCTCCTGGACCCATTCGCCTAAACGCTGTGTTCCGCTCTGCAGGACGATGACCTTGATAGGGGTGATGGGGGCGTGGCCGTTGGCGATGGTGCCCGCGGGAGCGTTGCTGTCCCAGAGGTAGCCTATCGTCGGGCTCATGAGTTTTCCGAGGGTCGGAAAGATGACGTAAACCTGCGCGGCCTGGTCGTCTTTGTTCTTTTCGCGGATATCGCCCGTGGGAGGAAGGCGATCCACTTTCCACCGCCAGCTCAGGATCGGGAACTCCTTCAGGTCCACGTCCACTGATTTGTGCAGGCCGAAAGAATTCCCTTGGCTCACCAGACGGATGCCGAACCGACCATTCTGGAGCGGTTCGAGCTTGATCTCATGATGGTTATGGAATGCCTCCAGCTCCCAACCGACCGGGATCCCGTTCCCATCCATCTTCCCGTCGATGGGCAGGGGAACATGAGCCGGCTGGGTGACAGGGTTTGCTGCAACCGCAACCGAGAGGAGCCCTGCCATCGACGCTGCGAGACCAACGAGGCCCGGCCAAGCCCGATGAAGCGATTGAAGTCGCCGCCCCGATCCCGATGGGATTATTGTCGTTTCCGTGTCGGCTTCCTCCTCCCTCGTGTTGTCCGCTGACTCATGCCCTGTGAATCCGCATCACAGTAAGAGACTTCCCCTATCATAAGGTAGCTCCGAGCCTGGCACAAGGGCTTTTCTTCCGCCGGCCTGCAACACATCATGATCTCAGTAGTGCGCAGCCGTGTTCGGTGGCGCCAAGGACAGGAATAAGCCAAACCCCTGCCCAGCGAGGGCAAGAAACGATTGACAACTCATGGAGCATATGTAATCCTACAAAAATCTCGCCTTCCTTCGCGACGGGCTACGGTGCTCTCTTGGAGAGGCTGATGCGTAACCGTTTGGAGGCCATCGGGCGCACATTCCTTGCCCAGATCCAGGGCATGGGCCACATGACTATTTTCTTGGGTTCCGCCTGTTCCTGGGCCGTGCTGCCACCGCTGAAGCTGAGGCGTGTTGTCCGCCAGGTTCACTTCATTGGCGTGAAGTCGGTCTCTGTCATCCTTCTGACGGCAATCTTCACCGGAATGGTCTTGGGGCTTCAGGGTTACTACACGCTGCGGAAGTTCGGATCCGAGGCTCTTCTCGGTCCGGCCGTGGCCCTGAGCCTGCTCCGGGAGATGGGGCCGGTCATGGCTGCCATCATGGTGACGGCCAGGGCTGGATCAGCCACTGCCGCCGAGATCGGCATCATGCGGATCACCGAGCAGATCGATGCACTCACGGCCATGGCAGTGAACCCCATAAAATATCTGGTGGTTCCCAGAGTGTTAGCGGGACTTGTGGCGTTCCCGCTCCTCACGGCCATCTTCGACGTCGTCGGGATCTATGGCGGGTACCTTGTTGGGGTCAAGCTGCTCGGCCTCAGCTCAGGGACCTACTTTTCTGAGATGCGGAACGCAGTGGAGATGAGCGACATTAATGGGGGTCTCCTGAAGTCGCTCAGTTTCGGCATCATTGTGACCTGGGTCTGCACGTACAAGGGGTATTATACCGGATACGGCGCCACAGGCGTGGTGAAGGCGACGACGGAGGCTGTGGTCCTCTCATCGGTCCTGGTGCTGGTCTGGGATTATTTCATGACCTCGGTCCTCTTCTGAACCGATGATCGAGTTCGTTGATCTCTACAAGAGCTTCGGGCGGCAGCAGGTGCTGAAGGGGATCAACCTGACCATCCCGCATGGCCAAATCACAGCCATCATTGGACAGAGCGGGAGCGGAAAGAGCGTGCTGATCAAGCATCTCATCGGCCTCATCCGTCCGGACTCCGGGCAGGCGTTGGTCGATGGAACGGACGTCGTCCAGCTTCGGGGCAAGGCGCTGGATCGGGTGCGGGAAAAGTTCGGCGTCCTGTTCCAAGGAGGCGCGTTGTTCGATTCGATGACACTCTTCGACAATGTCGCCTTTCCCCTCCGAGAGAAAACGCGTCTGGCCGAGGCCGAGATTGCTGAGCGTGCCATGCAGCGGCTTGAGGCAGTAGGGTTGGCCGATATGGGCTACAAATATCCGGCGGAGCTCAGCGGTGGAATGAAGAAGCGGGCTGCCCTGGCCCGCGCCCTGGTCCAGGACCCACAGATCATCTTATTCGACGAGCCGACCACCGGTCTCGATCCGATTCTGCTGAACTCCATCCACCGACTGATCTTGGACGCCCACAAGCGGTTCGGATTTACGGCGGTCGTGGTCAGCCACGACATTCCGGAGATCTTCGACATCGCCCAGACGGTGGCGTTGCTGCACGATGGGGTCATTGTGGAGTGTGGAAGTCCTGAGGGTATCATGACCTCCGCAAACCCTGTCGTCAGACAGTTCATCACAGGCGGCAGCCGCGGCCCGATCCGTCCTGGGCCGGGTTCTCCATCGAGTTCGTCTTGATGGGGGGATTCAAGGCGTATCAATACGACGGGGGGCGAGATCGATGAAGCGATTCACGATGGAAACGGCGGTTGGGCTATTCGTGGTGGTGGGGATCGCCAGCTTGGCCTACCTCGCGATCAAGCTCGGCAAGCTGGAGGTGATCGGCAGCCGGGGCTACACCGTCCTGGCCGAGTTCGACTCGGTCGCAGGGCTGAAGAACGGGGCGGTGGTCGAGATCGCCGGTGTCGAGGTGGGTCGTGTCATTAACATCGACCTAAAGAACTATCGGGCCGTCGTGGCGATGAGCATCGATCCGGGCGTCAAGCTCCAGGACGACGCTATCGTGTCAATCCGGACGAAGGGGTTGATCGGCGAGAAGTACGTCAGGATCACCCCCGGGGCGTCCGACAAGCTGGTCCAGCCGGGCGGCAAGCTCCGAGACACCGAGGACCCCGTAGACATGGAGCAACTCATCTCGAATTATATCTTTGGCAAGATCTAGCCGACAAGAACACGCGACGGCCCGGCGCAGGACTGTTACTACTTACCGATAACCGAAAGGAGGCGTTCATGAAGGATGGTAGCCAACCGAGGCGGGCGCATTGGCTTGTGGTGGCCCTCGCCCTGATGCCAGCCATCGGTGTGCCACAGTTGGCGTGGGCGCAAAGCCCAGCCGCGAAAACGGTCTATACCTTGAAAGATCTGATCCAGCGCGCCTTGGCCACGAGTCCGGAGATCCGCCAATTCCAGAGAGGGGCCGAGGTGGCCCTGGCCAAGAAAGATCAGGCCGACGCCGGTCGGTATGCCCAGATCGAGTTGACCGCGGTGGTCGGCCCGTCGCCCCGGGCTCGCGGGACCGTTGCGGCCTCCCCCGATCGTAAGGACACCCCCGTCATTACCAATGTCTTCGAGCGAGTCGAGATGACGTTGGTCCAGCCGCTGTATACCTTCGGAAAGATCACCGGGTACCGTGAGGCCGCGGCTGAGGGGCTGAAGGTCGAGAAGGCAAGAGTTGAGGAGAAGGCTTCTGACGTGATCCTACGGATTAAGGAGCTGTACTACGGTAGGCTCCTGGCGAGTGACATCCTTGGGCTGATCGATGAGATCACCGAGGATCTTGACAAGGCAATCGATAAGACGGAACGGCAGCTCAAGGCCGGCGCCCCAGGCGCCGATGAGGTGGATTTGTACAAGTTAAAGGCATTCCGAGGTGAGGCACTGAAGAACCGAAACGAGGCTCACAAGGGGTTCGATCTCGCCACCACCGCCCTCCGGACCTTCGCGGGTCTCGATCCCGGCATGCCACTGGAGCTGGACGCAAAGGGGCTGGATGCCACGGCCCGCCAGGTGGAGCCTGAGGATCAGGCGATCGGCACCGCCCTCGACCTAAGGCCTGAGATGGCTCAGGTGCGGGCTGGCCTCAAGGCCACGGAGGCCCTGGTTCAGGTAGAAGAGAGCAACCTGTATCCGCAGTTCTTTGCTGCCGTAGAAGGCTATTATGCCCAGGCGGGGAATCGGACGACCCAACAGAACCCTTTCGTCGTTGATCCTCTGAACGATAAGTTTATCGCGGTCGTCCTGGGCCTAAAGTATAATCTTGACTTTGGGATCACCCGCGGGAAGATCCGGTCGGCCCAGGCGGAGCACCTCAAGGTCCAGGAGACGAAGCAGTTCGCTGAACAGGGGATCCCGCTTCAGGTGCGGAAGGCGCACCGGGAGCTGGCCGAGGCGATTGAGACGATCCGGGCCACAGACGAGGGTTGGCGGAACGCGCGGAAATGGCTGGTGGCGTCCAAAGCTAACTACGACCTCGGGATCGGGGAGGCCAGAGACTTGGGCCAAGCCGTCGAGACCTATACCAGACTCCGGGCAGAGAACTTCAAGGCCATATATAACTATAACCTTGCTCTCGCGAATATCGAACATGCCACGGGTCGAGACGTGAAGGAGGAGATGAGGTGAGCAGAAGGGACGCCGACATGGGACGCACATGGAGAGCGCTCGTGCTGATGGCGGCAGCCTTGCTGGTATTGTGGGCGTCGGGCGAGAGTTTTGCCGGTCCGGTGACAGAACAGGTCAAAGCGACCGTTGATCAAGTTTTGAAGATCCTGACTGATCCGACCCTTAAGGGTGAGCAGAAGACTCAGGAACGGCGGGCCAAGCTCCGCCAGGTGGTGTTGCAGCGATTCGGTTTCACTGAGATGTCGAAGCGCTCCCTTGGCCGATATTGGACCGAGCGAACCCCTCAGGAACGCGCGGAATTTGTTCAGCTCTTTACCGACCTGCTGGAGCGGGCCTACATCGACAGGGTCGAAGGCTACACGGGCGAGAAGGTCCTCTACCAGGAGGAGTCCGTTGACGGGAATTACTCCGAGGTCCGGAGCAAGATCGTGACCAAGAAGAACCAGGAGGTTCCGATCACTTACCGTCTGCAAAAGTATGACTCCAACTGGGAGGTCTATGACATCATCATCGAGGGCGTGAGCCTGGTCAATAACTACCGCACCCAGTTCAGCAAGATCATCCGGACGTCCTCCTATGAAGAGTTGGTGAAGAAGATGCATGCCAAACTCGAGGGTGAGGAGGGGGCAGAGCTCGGCTCCCCCAAGTCGAAGGTCCGGTGAGGACGGAGGACCCGGTGACATTTAGTGGGCTAAGGGCTGAACCCGCTCCATGAAGGTGGAGAGTCAGGAATGACAGCGCCGGAGCTTTGTGAACTGGGGCAGATCCCTGAATTAGGCGTGGTGCCCAAGAAGATGCATGCCTGGGTCATTCGAAAAGAGCGGCATGGCCCGCCTGTGCAATCCTTTCAACGGGAAATCGTGGAGGTGCCAGAGGTCGCTCCGGACGAAGTGCTGGTGATGGTCATGGCGTCCGGCGTCAACTACAACGGGGTGTGGGCCGGTCTGGGGCAGCCGGTGTCTCCCATCGACGTGCACAAACGCGTCTACCACGTAGCCGGAAGCGACGCGTCGGGGGTCGTCTGGAAGGTCGGCAGCGCCGTGAAGCGATGGAATGTTGGGGATGAGGTTGTCATCCATTGCAACCACACCTGCGGACAGTGCCACCACTGCAATGGCGGTGACCCGATGCTGTGCCGCGAACAGAAGATCTGGGGGTACGAGACCCCCGATGGGGCGTTCGCGCAGTTCACCCGCGTCCAGTCCCAGCAGTTAGTTCCTAAGCCGAAGCACTTGAGTTGGGAGCAGGCCGGATGCTACATGCTGGTCCTCGCGACCGCGTTTCGCATGTTGTACGGCCATCCGCCTCACACGCTTCAGCCGGCCATGAATGTCCTGGTGTGGGGCGGGTCCGGGGGACTCGGTTCAATGGCGATCCAGCTCATTAAAGCGGCGGGCGCCAATGCCATCGCTGTGGTCTCCACGGAGGAACGAGGGAAGTGGTGCATGGAGATCGGGGCGAAAGCGTATATCAACCGGACGAAGTTCACCTGCTGGGGGCAACTTCCGTCCACCAAGGACCGGGCCACATATGCAGCCTACCTCAAGGAGGTCCAGCGGTTCGGGAAGGCAATGTGGGATATTACCGGCAAAGGGGTGGACCCTGACATCGTCTTCGAGCACCCCGGTGAGCAGACATTTCCCGTCAGCGCCTATGTCTGCCGGCGAGGCGGCATGGTTGTCTTCTGTGCGGGGACGACGGGGTTCAACCTGACCTTCGATGCTGCGTATGTCTGGATGCGACAGAAGAGGCTCCAGGGAAGCCACTTCGCCACGCTGATGCAAGCGGACGCCGCGAACCACTCGGTCATGGACGGGCGGGTGCTCCCGTGCATGTCTGAAGTGTTCGAGTTTGACGAGATTCCGAAACCCCATGACCTGATGTGGAAGAACCAGCATCCCTCTGGCAATATGGCTGTGCTCGTCAACACCCCTGCTACAGGGCTGCGAAACCTGGAAGAAACGCGGAGGTTCGCTGCCGCGGTGTAACTGGTCCCGTTCGCATCGGCCGTTCGAGCATGGCGGTACGACTCGTCCCTCCAACTCATCTCGGAGATTTCAACATGTCCTCATTGTCATCAGAATATGAGGAAGTGCGACGGGCGGTCCGCCAGTTCACCGAAGAAGAAGTCGTTCCCATCGCCGACTCTTACGATCAGGAGAACAAGGAGATCCCGGCCGGCCTCATCAAAAAGATGGCCGACCTGGGTTACTTTGGGTTGACCTTCCCGCCCAAGTACGGCGGGGCGGGGATGGACTATGTGAGCCTGGCGATCGTAACAGAGGAGCTATCCCGCGGATGGTTGAGCGTCGGGTCCGTGGCAACTCGGAGCCTCATCACCGGGACGCTGCTGCTGGCCCACGGGACCGAGGAGCAGAAGCAGCGATTCTTGCCCAAGATCGCATCGGGAGAGATATTGACAGCGGCGGCTTTCACGGAGCCCGATGCGGGATCGGACACCGCTGCAATCAAGACCCGGGCGAGACGGCAAGGCGACACCTACCTGGTGAGCGGGGCAAAGACCTGGTGCACCTTCGCCAACCGGGCGCATGTCTTGACCCTCATGGCCAGGACCGACCCCGACGCTGCCAAACGGCACAAGGGGTTGAGCATCTTTTTGGTGGAAAAGGAGCCCGGCGATGGGTTCCACCCTCCGGTCATCTCAGGCGAACCGATCAAGACGATCGGCTACCACGGGATGCGCTCCTTTTCGCTAGGCCTTCAGGACTGCCCGGTGCCGGCCAAGAATCTGATCGGCGGCGTTGAGAACAAAGGGTTCTATCAGTTGATGGCCACCTATGAATCGGCCAGGATACAGACGGCGGCCAGAGCGGTCGGCGTGGCGCAGGCGGCCTTCGAGGCCGCGCTGAAATATTCAAAGGAGCGCGTGCAGTTCGGCCAGCCGATCTGTTCCTTCCAGGCCATCCGGCATAAGCTCGCGGATATGGCCACCAAGATCGAGGCGGCGAGGCGCCTGACCTACTATGCCTGCGCAATGAAAGACCGGGGCGTGCGCTGTGATCTGGAGGCTGGAATGGCCAAGGTGTTCGCCGCCGAGATGGCCGAATGGGTCACCTCGGAGGCGATGCAGATCTTCGGCGGCTATGGGTACTCCCAGGAGTTTCCGGTCCAGCGCTATTGGCGCGATGCGCGGGTCTTTCGCATCTTTGAGGGGACGAGCGAGATCCAGCGAGACGTGATCGCGAAACGGCTTCTCGAGGGGTAAAGACCATGGTTTAGCGTCTAGGGTATAGGGTTTAGAAAAAGGCTTTCTTGGATTGTTCCTACCCTCCCCTGTACCCTAAACCCTGGTTCTATGAGGAACGCGATATGGATACAAAGAAGCTGCAGGACGCGAGAAAGGCATGGGAGGAGCAGACGCTGGTGCCCACGCTGGGCCGAATGAAGGAGCGTCTTCCTGAGTTCACTACCCCTTCGGGTCTTCCGGTGAAGCGGCTCTACACGCCCGAGGATGCGGAGGGCAGGGACTATCTCGAAGCCGTCGGGTTCCCGGGCCAGTACCCCTACACCAGGGGTATCTACCCCACGATGTACCGAGGACAGCTTTGGACGATGCGGCAATATGCCGGGATCGGCACCGCGAAAGAGTCGAACGAACGATTTCGATACCTCTTGAAAGAGGGGCAGACAGGCCTTTCGGTCGCCTTCGACCTGCCGACCCAGATGGGGCTCGACTCTGATCACCCTCTCGCAGTCGGAGAGGTGGGACAGGTTGGGGTCGCAATCGACTCCCTCCGGGATATGGAAGTGTTATTCGACGGCATACCCCTCGATCGGGTTACCACCTCCATGACCATCAATGCGCCGGCTGCGGTCCTGCTGGCCCTGTATGTGGCTGTGGCGGAGCAGCAGGGGGTGCCGCTCTCGAAGATTTCCGGGACGGTCCAGAACGATGTTCTGAAAGAGTATGTCGCCAGGGGTACCTACATCTTTCCACCCCGGCCCTCCCTCCGATTGGCAGCCGACCTGATCGCCTATTGCGCCGACCAGGTTCCCCGCTGGAATCCGATCAGCATCAGCGGCTATCACATCAGGGAGGCTGGCGCCTCGGCCGTGAAGGAGATCGCTTTCACCTTCGCCAACGCTATCGCGTATGTCGAGGCGGCCAGACGCCGCGGCCTGCCTGTGGATGCCTTCGCGCCTCGAATCTCCTGGATCTTTAACACGCACAACCACTTCTTCGAGGAGATCGCCAAGTATCGTGCCCTGCGTCGAATGTGGGCCAAGATCATGCGAGAGCGGTTCGGCGCGAAGGATCCCCGATCCTGGATGCTTCGGACCCACACCCAGACCGGCGGCTCCACGCTGACGGCTCAGCAACCGGAGAACAACATCGTCCGGGCGGCGATCCAGGCTCTGGCTGCGGTCCTGGGCGGCGTGCAGTCGATGGCACTCTCCTGTTTCGACGAGGCGCTGGCGATCCCGACAGAGCAGGCTCAGCGGATCGCCCTCCGAACCCAGCAGATCATCGCCTACGAGAGCGGAGTGGCCGATACGGTAGACCCGATGGCCGGTTCCTACTATGTCGAGGCCCTCACCGACGAGCTTGAGCGCCGGGCGAATGCGGAGCTTGAGGCGATTGAGACCAGCGGCGGGGCGGTGGAGGCGATTGAGCGTGGCTACATGCAGCGGGCGATCCAGGAGGAGGCCTACGCGCACCAGCGAAAGGTTGAGGCTGGCACACGAATTGTGGTTGGGGTCAACCGCTTCCAGGACGAGGGCAAGCCCCAGCCCTTGCAGCTGTATAGAACTGACCCTGAAGCAGAAAATGCCCAGGTAAAGAGTCTGCAGATCCTCCGGCGTGAGAGGGATCATCTCAGCGTGCGGGCGAGCCTTGGGCGCTTACGCGAAGCTGCTTTGGGTGAAGAGAACCTGTTGCCGCCCATCGTCCACGCGGTGAAAGCCTATGCCACGGTGGGCGAGATCTGCAGCGTTCTTCGGGAAGTGTTCGGCGAGTATAAATCGCCGACGGGTCTGTAGGGACTGTCGCCATCTGCTCCGCACTGAAGGCGCCCTCGGCGGTACGACCCATCTCGCCGGGGCGCCTTCGTTATTTCGTGTTGGAGAAGTTCCCCTTTGGCCCGGCCCCTTCGGGAAGGGAAAGGCCGGCCGGCAGGCGTGGACCTGACCCTGCTCGTCATCAGCGCAAAGGAGAGTGCCGATGTTCACGGTGGTCGATGTGATGAAGACTCCGGTGATCAGCGTTGAGACGACTGCCACCGTAATGGAGGCGATGCATCTGATGCGTCAGAAGGTCGTCTCCAGCGTCCTGGTCACGCCAAAGGTGAAGGGGGGCCAGGCCGGGATCATGACCCAACGGGACATCATGTCCAAGGTGGTCACAAAAGGGAAAGATGCCAAGAAGCTGAAAGTCCGACAAGTGATGAGCAGCCCACTCGTCACTGTTCCTCCTGATTGTTCGCTCCGGGACGCTGCGAAGCTGATGGTCAAGCGGAATATCCGCCGTGTGCTGGTGGCAGAGGGGGGAAAGATCATCGGTATCGTCAGCGACACCGACATTTTCTCCGCGGTGGAAGAGCGAGGATGGGAGCCCTCTTTCAAGGAGCGATGAGGCCTCTCATAGGCTGGACTGCAGAGGCAGAGCATTGGGCCAGCCCTGATCGTGTCAAGCGTCTCGAAAGTTGGTCCAGCCGCGCCAATTAAGGGCTGGTGGTTTTATCCAGGCTGCCATTGCTGGATTGGGATCTGGCGTAGTCAGGAAGGAAGATAGTCAGTCGTGGGCCCGGGTCCATGAGAGCTGAATTCTCAGAGAGGAGAGAGGGAGGAGCCGTGGAAGGAAATGTCCAGAGCCTCTACCACAAGATCACTATTTGGTGCGCGTCGGGTCATCCGCCATATCTCTCACCAGAAATGGCAAGGAGCCTCAGTGACTATCTGCTGAATTTCCTAAAATCGGCAGAGGGGGAGAGATTGCTGCGGACCCTGGGTTATGTTCGGACGACCCCGATGCCCGCGGGCCGGCCGGGCTAGGAAATCGGATCGATTAGGGGGTAGCCGATGGTTAGCGCGTATATCCTGGTTCGACTGGTCCCGGGGCTGGAATCGAACGCCATGTCTCAGATGCGGGTGATCCCTGGGGTGAAGGACGTCATCACTGTCTTTGGTCGGTGGGATGCCATCGTCCAGGTAGAGGCCAAGACCATTCCCGCCCTTTCTCGCATGGTGATCGGCCAGATTCGTGGGATCCAGGGGGTCCAGGCGACAGAGACACTTGTTTCCGCCGAATTCTGAGGTCGCCTCCCCGTCGGGGCGTTGTTCATTTTTTGCTTGATGTAGAGGCGGGGGCAGCGTATACTGCCGCCAACCTTCCCGGGCGAAGATGCGTAGAAGAGCGCTGATGGTCCTTCAAAGAGGAGGGGCTCAATGAGGCAGATCGCGGAGGCGTGGTCCAACTGGGCGTTCGGTCCGATGGTCATGTTCCAAAAGATGATGACCGGGATGCTCGATTGGCATCGGGAAAGCCCCGATGACGTTGCGCGCCTGCTGTCTTCCATCTACGGAATTGAGGTCAACGGATACGGGACGGTCACCAGGGAGCCGCGGCATTCCGATTTGTACGTGGGGAAGACGCTCGAACAGACGAAGACGATGACAGATGCCGGGACCCTTTACTTCGGGTTCCTCTCGCGCGATTTCAACCCCCTCCACTTCAACGAGGCGCTGGCCCAGAAAACCCGATTTAAGGGGCGGATCGTCCATGGGTTTCACACCGCCGCCATGTTCTCCGGGGTCCTGGCCGAGCTGTGCCCCTGGTGTGTGTACCTCCAACAGGAGATGGAGTTCACGGCTCCGGTTCGCTCGGGCGACCGGATCACCGCCGTCGGCGTGATCGAGGAGATCGACGACAAAGGCGTCCTCACGATCGGCCTGCAGAGTACGAACCAACGCGATGAGGTCGTGGTGCGGGGCAAAGCGATCTTGAAGAAGCTGAAGGAGGTCTATCAGTAGGCGAGTGGGCCCTTCGGCCGAGCTCAGGGCAGGCCTGAAGGGAGAGCGGCGTCCAAGGTGGATCCTCAACTCAGCTCTTTGAGGGCATCTTCGAACTCCGCAGCCATGCCGGGGTGGCCGTGTTGGTTGGCTGCTTCTATCCCCTGTTGGTAGGCGAGTCGCGCCTCCGAAACCTTTCCAGTTCGCTCGAGGGACTGAGCCAGAGTTCGATAGGCTGCCCCCTCGTCCTTGGCGAGCGACAGATACACCCGGATCACCTCGATCGTCTCTTCGTATCTGCCTTCCTTGAAATACTCGTTCCCTAACAGATAGTACAGCATTGGATCGTTCGGGTCTTTTTCGAGCATCACTTTCAATGCCTGGATTCGTCCGCCTTCCATCGGTCCCTCTCCTCGCAGAGTTCCGCTCGCCTGTCTTCGGGAACTCCTTTTTGTCTTCCCTAAGGCACTGACCCAGACAGATTCAGATATAGTGACCGGAGCCGCCCCTCACGCGATACGGCTCGATGGCGACAATCGAGGCTACGCTCACGAAGATGGAGACCCCCTCCTCATCGGCGAGTTCGACGACATCACCCTCGAGCCCGATGACCGTCCCGACGATTCGCCAATCGGCCGCTACATGGACGATCACGCGCTGATCTTTAAATCGCTCGATGATCGAATTCATGGGCGTCGATCGGCAGCGGAAGGGCTACCCGGAGGCGAGAAGTCTCAGGCGGGCCACCGACTCCTCCAGTCGTGAGACCTCTGGCAGGAGGGAATCGCTTCCCACTGCCTTCAGCAGCTCTTTCAGGCAGCGCAGATGATCCTCGGCGCCCTCAATGAACCCCGCAGCGGTGACGTGCCGCGCTGGTTCCGGCAGGGCAGACAACAGGGTAAGGAGCCAGGGCAGTTCATCCTGCTCCCACGTCAAGGTGACTTCCACGGCCTCGGCGAGAGCGACTCCTGGTCGCCTCCCCTTTGCATTGAGTTGCTCAACCGTGGCCCTCCATTCAGCGAAACGCTTGTCCTCGAAACTCGGGCCTGGCGCTGCGTCGGTGCCCCCCGCCGGAAGTCGATCTTCGGCCAGGCGGAGGATCGCGAAATGCCCCGCCTCCGCATCCGACATCGCGCGCCAGATTCTGCTGGCTGCAGGGTGCCCGGCGAAGGCCTGAGCGAAGTGCCGGTACAGATCGAGGGCGCGGTGTTCGAATCCGGCAAAGACCTGTAAGAGGTCGGCCATCGTCCGCGGCGAGCTCACTTCCCCTCCCGTCGTTCCAGACCCGCGAGGAGCTTTTCCAGAGAGTCTTTGGCGATCCTGGCCCGTTCCACATGGTCGCCCAGGAGCTGGATCAGCTCATTCCGCAGGGTCGGCTTCAGGGGGGCAAGGAAGCTCACGATCCCTCGGAGCGCGCCGTCGATCGCCTCCACCGCGGCCCGGATCTGCTCTCGTACCGCCTCATCTGGGCCTGTCTGCCCCTCTGTCACGTCAAAAGACCTTTCCGCTTTTTCACCTCATCCAGGACGCTCAGCACCTCGGTGCAGGTCCGGTTGTGCTGCTCGACGATCAACTGCGTGACCTCCATCCATCGCCTCGTGACCTCGAGCGTCGATCGCACCAGCCCCTCCACCAAGGGGAGAAAGGCAGCGGGGTCCCCGCCGCGACCGGCCTCGTCCCGAGCCCGTTGGGCAACCTCCAGACATCGGTCCTCGAAGTCGGTGACGGCCACCCCGAACACTTTTAAGAGCTTTCTGGTCAACTCCTCGGCCATCTTCAGCTCCTTCAACTGGCGGTTGAAGCGGTCTACATCTCCCCGCTACCAGTAGCTTACACGAGGCTTCATTCGGTAGCAAGGGAAACGCCTCCAGGTTGGTCGAGCCAGTTGAAACGGAGGGCCCGATCTGCTATTGTTGACATGAACATATGGCAAAAGGAGAAAGTTCGATCCAGCCCGCTTCATCGGCCCTCCCGCGGGACGCGCAGGCACTCATCGATTCGTTCCGTGATCGGTATCCTTTCTCCTTCGATCCGTTCCAGGAGGAGGCCATCCGTCTAATCGCGGAGGGCAGCTCCGTGATCGTCTCCGCGCCGACCGGCGCGGGCAAGACCCTCATCGCTGAGTTCGCCATCTACCGCGCCCAGGCCCATCAGGATCGCATCGCCTATACAACCCCTCTCAAGGCTCTCAGCAATCAGAAGTACGCTGATTTCACCCGCCAGTGGGGTGAGGGAATGGTGGGCATCCTCACGGGTGACGTGAAGGTCAACCCGCGCGCGCCGCTGGTTGTCATGACCACCGAGATCCTCCGGAACAAGTTCTACGCGGGTCAGTCAGAGGGGTTGGCGTATGTGGTGTTGGACGAATGTCATTACATGGGGAACGAAGGGCGCGGCACGGTCTGGGAGGAGATCATCATCAACTGTCCGCCAGAAGTCCAGCTCGTTGCCCTCTCCGCCACGGTCAGCAACATCGGGGAGATCGCCGAGTGGATCGGCCAGACCCATCGCCCGATCCGGGCCATCCACCATCCGATTCGACCGGTTCCCCTCCAGTACCTGCTCTGCGATAAGGACGGGCAACTCTGGCCGGCTGAGCGGGCTTCGGCTCAGCGGATCATGCGGGGGTGGTCCTCGGGCCGCACCTCGTCCGACGATCGGATCGCCCGATCATGGGATCGACGTCGGGACCGCGGCCACCGTCCCTTTCGGCGTAGCCCGCTGGATGTGAGCGTCGCCACCCAGGTTCTGCAGGCCCACCGCTGGCTTCCGGCCATCTACTTCATTTTCAGTCGATCCGGATGTGAGCGGGCCCTCTCACGCTTCCTGGAGCGGAACGAGCCTTTCCTGAACCCCGCCCGAGGAGAAGAAGTAGAGGAGGCGATCCGACGGGCGCTCCTCGACTATCCGAGCATTGTTCCCGAGAGCGATCTGAATCGGTTGATCTTGGAGGGGCTCCGTCGCGGTGTAGGGCTGCACCACGCGGGCGTCCTGCCGGCGCTGAAGCGCCTCACCGAAGTCCTCTTTGAGCGAGGGTTGGTCCGGGTGGTCTTCGCGACCGAGACGATGAGCCTGGGGATCCATATGCCGGCCAAAAGCGTGGTGATCGGAGGGCTTCGGAAGCGGAGCGATCTCGGGTTCCGGGGCCTGAGCGTGGGCGAGTTGACTCAGATGGCCGGGCGGGCGGGCCGGCGGGGCATCGATCCTGAGGGGACCTGCCTGCTGGCTCTGGATTCTGCGCAGGCCGCCGAAGACGCGGTTCGCCTGGTGCAGGGTGAACCGGAGCCGATCGAGAGCCGATTCCGGATCGGCTACAGCAGCGCCGCCCTCTTGATCGAGGGGCACCGCGAACCGGAGGCGATCCGTAAAACGATCGAAAAAAGCTTCGGCCAGTTCCAGAACCGACGGAAGATCGAGGCGATCAAGGTAGAACAGGAGGATCTAATCTGCCGGATGGCCAAGGCCGAGGGAATGGCGTCCCCCTGTTGCGAGCTTGCGACGCTGTTCCACTACCGGGAAGGGCGTGCCGCGGTTGAGCAGGAGCGGGAGCGGCTCAGGAACCTGCGGGTCGCGACGGCGCGAGCCGGCCGCGGACGGGGCAGAGCGCGGGGTCGTGGGGGGCGAGGCAGCTCTTCGCTGGCCTTCTTCTGGGGCGAGTCCGCGGAGGAGGCTCGGGCGAAGATCGACGCGATGACCCTCTCCCTTTCACAGGCGCCCTGTCACCGTTGTCCCGAACGGGGGCTGAGGGAGCGACAGATCAAGCAGTCGAGTCGGCTGGGTCAGGTGCTAGAGGGTCATCGCCGGACGCTGCAGCAGCTCCAAGATTCCTACTGGGAACAGTTTCTGCAGGTCGTCGCGGTCCTCCAACACTTTGGCTATCTCGAAGACGGGCGATTAAGCGCGGAGGGTCGGCTCATCGCGTCACTCAGGCACGATAACGAGCTACTCGTGGCCCGGGTGGCATTCTCCGGTCTGCTGCAGGGGCTTCCTCCGGAGGAGCTGGCGGCCCTCCTCTCATGCCTGGTGGAGGAGCCGCGCAGAGCCGAGAGCTCCGTCGCTAGGCTGTTTCTGCGGGATCAGGCCACCCTTCGTCGGCGGATCAAGACGTTAGAGGAGCTGAGCCAAGAGGTGGACAAGATTCAGCGGTCGTATCGGGTCGCGCTGCCGATCTCCATGCACACCGTCTATCTTGCAGCCACGCATCGCTGGGTCGCAGGAGAAGACGACTGGCTGGCGCTGGTGGAGCAGAGTTTCGGGGCCCACGAGGGCGACCTGATTCGGGCCTTTCGGCGGCTGATCGACCTGTGCCGGCAGCTCGAAGAGAGCCCGGTGCTGCCGGCGGAGCTCCAGCGCACGCTCTCACGGACGGTCGAGCTGTTGGACCGGGGGATTGTCCTGGAATCCGCATTGATATAGAGGCGTCATTGATGGCTAAACCACGCGCCACCGCACAGCAGTCGATTCGAAAGGAAGCGGCACGACTGACCTCACCCTACGAGGGGCTTGCCCTTTTGGCGGACCCGATCCACCGCTATATCGTCTTTACTGTCCCCAAGGGTGACCGATCCGAGCGGACCGAGAAAGACATCATCGATACGCCCTGGGTTCAGCGGTTGCGTCGGATTCACCAACTGCAAAGCACCTGGTGGGTCTACCCGTCCGGCGAGCATAGTCGGTTTCAGCATGTCCTGGGGACCATGCACATGGCCGGCGAGTTCGCCCGACACCTCTATCCCAGCTTGAAGGAGACATTCGGCAAGGGTCTCCCGTCGGAGCCGTTCATCGAGGAACTGCTGAGGATCGCGGGGCTGCTCCACGACGTGGGGCACGGCCCCTTTGGACATTTTTTCGACGATCACTTCCTCCACCAGTTCCGCGTCAATGGTGAACCGCTGAACCACGAGATCCTGGGAATGGCCATCATCACGAGGAGGCTTGGCGGGATCATCAAAGCGATCCGCCGGAGCCCGAGCGGCCTGTTCCGGCGGAATGAACGGCTCGACCCGAAATACATCGCCTTTCTGATCAAGAAACCGGAAGCCGGCTCGACTGCTGGATTCCCCGACTGGCTGCCGGCGCTCCGTCCGCTCTTCTCAGGGATCTACACCGTTGACAACCTCGACTATGTGCAGCGCGACGCCTACATGACCGGCTTCTCGCTGGATATGGTGGACACCGAGCGCCTGCTGCTCTACACCTTCTTTACCGGGAAGGGGCTGACCTTGCACAAGGCCGGAGAGTCGGCCCTGATACGATTCTTGAACGCCAAACTTGCCCTGTACGCCCACGTCTATCATCACCGGACGACCCGGGCCATCGACCTGCATCTACAGGAAATCTTCAAGGAGACGATGGCGCGGATCGCGCCGTACAATCCCTACAAAGAGCTGGACCGATACCTGGAGTTGACCGATTGGTTCTTGCTCGAGCGAGTCCGGGAGTGGGCCGACTCAAAGGATCCGCACGAGCGGGCGGTGGGAGCGGAGTGGGAGAAGATTTTGGGCCGCAACGTCAAGTGGAAGATGGCGTATGACTTCGTCTCCACTATCGAAGAGTCCCAGCAGATGGTCCGGTTCCAGACTGCCAAACAGCTCGAGGAGGAGATTCGCCGCCATCTCCCCACACGGCTCCGGGGGATGGAGTTCAAGGTGGACATCGCCGCCCTTGACCCCCGTCCCATCAACCCCCTGGCTGAGGGGAGCAAGAAGATCTTCATCTACAATCCGGCCACCGGCGAGGTGTCGCCCAGGCCGCTCAAGGAGCTGTTCCGCGATATCCCCCCCAAGGTCGCACACTACCGCATCTTCACCGCCGACCGCCTGCACGTCAAGGCTCTCACCGAGGCCTCAGAGAAGGCGATGACCGGCTCCGCCGGCGAGTCCGTCCCGACCAACATCTAAAGGTAGGGGTCCAATGCTTGATCGCCTCCGGAGATCTATCTTCTTAGTATTAGCGTGCAAGGGTGAGAACAAGGTAGTGGAAGGCAGGGGTACCGCATTTGCGGTCCGTCCTGACCTCTTGGTAAGCTGCGAGCACGTGGTCCGTGACGCTTCTGCAATCTTGGTCGTAAGTAAAGAAAATATATTCGATGGGGAAAGGATGACAACAGCTCAAGTCGTCATGGTGGACAAACGGCGCGACCTTACTTTGTTGAAGGTGCCTAGTGCAAGTCTCCACCCCCTTGAGTTGTTCACCTCCGAGCAACTCGATGATGCCACGCCACTATTTGTGTGGAGATGGCCTGGATGGTTTGAGTTGGAAAAAAGCCTGAAAATGGGTAAACCAGAAGGAACGGACATGAAACCTTACCTGAATTGTGTCCCGCGTGTTGCTGTGATGACCCGTTGGTGGCCTGCCAAAGAGGGAGGCGTTCCACTGTTCAGCTTCGCAGGTCATGTCGAGGAAGGGATGAGCGGAGGCCCAATCGTTTCGGCGCTGACTGGTCAGGTCGTTGGTGTGGTAACCAAGGACTTGAACGTGGACCCGAACGAGGTTGCTGATAATTGGAGAGCAAACGTCGAACATATGGGCTTGTATGACTTCTCCGGTCGTCTTTACCCCCCGGCTGACGAGATCGTCGCAGCACAACTCGGTCTCGGCATAGGAATCGCCCTGCCGGTTCAGGAGTTAAATAGCCTTATGAAAGCGTTCCCGCGAGGAGGATGACGGTTTCCCACTGTTCCCTTACGACACCAATAGGATAGACCGTGAATAACACTTGTCGTGCAGCGCTCCCAACCCTCAAAGACGAGATCCGGCGAAAGTACGACAAATTTGCCAGGTGGTACGATCTGATGGATGGGATTCCCGAGGTCCTGGGCGTGAGAAGACTCCGGCGCAGATTGCTTCAACGGGCATCAGGGAGGGTGTTGGAGATCGCCGTCGGAACGGGGAGGAACCTCCGATACTACCCCAAGGCCTGCAAGATAACCGCCGTGGACTTCAGTCCGGCGATGCTATACGTCACCCGCAGCCGGGCGGATCGCCTGAGGCTGACCATCCCGTTCCTGGTGATGGACGCTGAGAGCCTTGCCTTTCATGACCGCTGCTTCGACACGGTCGTTTCCTCCCTCACCGTGTGTACCTTCCCCGACCCGGCGGCTGCGCTTTCCGACATGGCCCGGGTCTGTCATGCGGACGGCCGCATCCTGCTCTTGGAGCACGGTCGTAGCGACGTCGAGTGGCTGGGACGTTGGCAAGATCGCAGGGCTGATCGTCATGCGAGGGCATTAGGCTGCCGCTGGAACCGGGAGCCGCTCGATCTCGTGCGCCAGGCGGGGTTGAAGCTGATCGCTTCCCAGCGCCTCTTCTTCGGCGTTTTCCACCTGCTTGAGGCCATGCCCTCAGACGCGGCGCCCGCTCGCATTCCGTAGGGTACAGAAACCTGGAAAGAGAACAGGCCGGCTAATACTTGCAGCTCGCTTCCTTCGCCCTCATGCTTCGCCTCTTGCAATAGCCCGGACCCGTTAGTCGAACTCGAAAAGGCACCATTGCCCAGAAAGGAAGGGAGCGATGCCACAGACGCCACACATTGAGCGGCACTTCACCGGTAGCGAGATCGTCAGGGATATCGTGATCGGGATGTCGGATGGGTTGACGGTCCCCTTTGCGCTCGCGGCAGGCCTTACCGGTGCCGTGGTCTCCACCGGCATTATTGTGACGGCTGGCCTGGCTGAGATCGCGGCCGGATCGATCGCCATGGGCCTGGGCGGCTACCTCGCTGCCAAGAACGATGTGGAGCACTACGCCTCCGAGCGGTTGCGCGAGCAACTGGAAGTCACTGAGAAGCCCGCGCAAGAAACGGCAGAGGTGATGGAAGTGTTCCAGTCCTATGGCCTCACGGCCGAAGAGAGCGCGCCGGTCGTCGAGGCGTTGTGCAAACGCCCGGATGCCTGGATCGATTTCATGATGCGCTTTGAATTGGGGCTCGAGAAGCCCGAGCCGAAGCGCGCCCTCATGAGCGCGCTGACGATCGGCGGCGCCTACGTCGCCGGGGGTTTCATCCCGCTAGGGCCTTACATCATGTTTTCCGCTGCTCAGACTGCGCTCCTGTTCTCGGTGGTGGTCACCCTCGGAGCGTTGGCGGCATTCGGCTATGTCAAGGGTCGCTTTACAGGGACGCCGCCCGCACGCGGTGCGCTGCAGACCGTGCTGATCGGCGGCCTTGCCGCGGCCGCGGCCTTCGTTATCGCAAGGGCGATTTCGTAGAAAGTGGAAAGGGGTTTGCCTAACGCTCGTCGGACGCCATGCCTCCTCGAGGATCACCGTGCTAACGATTTATCAAAAGTCTCGCTTTCTTGAGAGAGATCTCCGTTTGCCAAAAGTAGTTGGCGCCGCATGCCTTCGCTGGGCCGTGTTCCTGTTTTGCCTGCCTCACATCAGCTAAATCCACTCGCCTCTTTGCAAAGCCCCCCAGGGCGCTGCAAAACCCCTTGCCTTTGGTGCGCCTCTCTGATATAAGGCGAGGGCGCGACCTGTGTCGGATTGATGCGGTAAGGGGGGCGCTGCTTGCTGCGCCCATCCTGCGCAGGGCAAGCCCTGCCCCTACGAAGGCTTCTTCGGCACCCTCTCGAGGTTTTTATCGATGCCACGCCATCTGCCGCGCACCCTGCTGACGCTACTCCTTTCGCTCTCTTATTCCATTCCAGTGGTCTCAGCCCAGGACAGTGGATCCCGGGATTTGCTCGAGCGGGTCAAGGAACTGAAATCGGTCGTTCGGATCGAGGCGAATGAGATGGAGCGCCGCGAACGGGAAAAACTCACAATCGCCAGGGGCGATGTCCACATCCAGATGGAGAATCGCGCGCTCTACGCCGATGAGGTCGAGCTGGACCAGGTCCAGGAGGTCCTCAGGGCCAGAGGGAGGGTCCAGCTCGTCGAAGGGGCCAGCCGGCTGGAGGGTGACCGGTTCGAGTATCACTACCGCACCAACACCGGCGTCATGTATCAGGCCAAGGGGGCGATCCCTCCGGCCACCGCCTTTCGAGGTGTCGAGATCTACAAGGAGGGGGAGCGTAGGTATCGCCTGGTCGAGGGGAGTTTCACCGCCTGCCGCATCTGCCAGCCTGAGCCTGGCGGAGTCGATTGGGAAGTTCGGGCGAAAGAGGCGACCCTCGAGCAGGGCGAGTATCTCGAGGCGAAATGGGCGTCGTTTTGGGTCCGTGGCATCCCATCATTATATGTTCCCTACCTCATCTATCCATTGGGGGAGCGGCGGACCGGCCTGCTGATTCCACAGGTCGGCTACAGCAATCGGTCCGGCTTCACCTACAAGCAGCCCTTCTTCTGGGCCATAGATGAATCCCAGGACCTCACGGTGACGGGGGTGTACCGGGGGAAGCGCGGTTTTGAGGGGGATGCCACCTACCGGTATATCCTGGGGCCTGAGGCGAGAGGCTTCGTGGATGCCCGTGTGATCCAGGACCGGCTGAGTGAGACGGCGAACCAGGTACGGACGGTTATCACCGCCCGCCACGATCAGCAATTCAATCCGGACCTGAGCCTGAAGGGTGACATCAACTATGTCAGCGATCGGATCATCCAGCGAGAGTTCCCCGAGACCCCATCCGAGGTGAGGACCGCGAGCTTCTCCAACTCACGAGTGTTCCTCACCCAACTTTGGCAGAATTACGGTCTCCAGTTTATGGTGGACGATACCCGGGCCCTCACAACCTCCAGCGACAGCCGTCTGCGCCGCCTGCCGGAGTTGAGCCTTTCGGCTTTTCCGCAGCGTCTGTTCGGCTCGCCGATCGTTCTGGAGATGGACCTCTCCGGGACCTACTTGGAGCGCAAAGAGGTCCCGGACGGGGGTCGGGCAGATCTGTTTCCCAAGCTCTCCGTGCCGTGGCGCCTGCTCCCCTGGGCGACGATGATCCCCTCGGTCGGCTTTCGGGAGACGGCCTACACGAAGCGGGGAGAGGGGGGGGAGGGTGGGATCACCCGCGAGCTCTTCGAGGCTCGAGACTCGCTGGAGGCTCGATTCTTCAGGAGCTTTGACATTGGTGCGACCCGTGTCGATCGGCTGGTTCACCTGGTAGAACCGCGTGTGAGCTACTGGTACATCAATCCGGTGGATCAACAGGAACTCCCACAGTTCGACAGTGTCGATTTTGTCAGCCCGCAGAACAGGGTCACCTACTCCCTCACCAACCGCCTATTGGCCAAGATCAAAGAGACCGACGGTTCTGTCCGGACCCATGAGTTCCTCTCCCTCTCGCTGAGCCAGAGTTACAATCTGAACCCCCGAGAACGAACCTTCTCCGATATCTATCTGAACGCGCTAACCCCGGAACGGATCGACCAGGCAGTCCGTGAGGTGACGACCGCTCCAATCCTGCGCAATGGGGTCTCCACTGGGTTCTCGCGAGTCCAGGAACGCCGCTTCTCAAACCTGGTCGCCGACCTTCGTGCCTCCCCCTTTCAGAGTCTGGCGTTCTACGGGATCGCCGCCATCAACACCGAGGAGGATCGGGTTGATGGGGTCGAGGCCGGAGTGCGGGTGGCCTATCCGGAATACGGGCGGGTGGAGCTGGCCCATAGCTTCATCCGGGGTGGGGAGACGGTTGGGCTTGCCGGCTCGTTTAGCGATCGGCAGACCTCCGGGGTTGTCGGCCGACTCCTCCTGACGCCGATCAAGAACGTTGCCATCAACTACCTCGGCCGCTACGATCCCCTTAGGGATGTCAGCCTGGAGAACAATGTGGTTCTCACCTACGCTACCTGTTGCTGGATGATCGGCATCCATTATCTCAACCGTTCGGTGGTTCCCGGTGTCAGCGGCTCGGAAGACAGCGTCAACGTCTTCTTCGAACTGCTGACTGGCGGGGCGCCGCCGCCTCCGGAGCGGGGGGCCCAGTTCCTTAGGCGGCCCTGAGAGCAGTTGACCGGGAGCCGTGGCGCAGGTAGAATATGTTGTATCCGCATTGGAAGGCGACTTCCCCACAGAAATAGCGCCTTCGAGGAGGAGCCATGTACTATCCGGTATTTCGCCCAAGGCGCCTGCGCCAGAATGAGACCCTCCGCCGGTTGGTTCGAGAGACCCACCTGCGTCTCGAAGATCTGATCCAGCCCCTCTTTGTTGTCCACGGACGGGGAGTGCGTCAGGAGATCTCCTCGATGCCCGGTTGCTTTCACCTTTCGGTGGATGAGCTGGCCAAGGAGGCAAAAGAGGTGGCCGCAATGGGCATCCCTGGGATCATTCTTTTTGGCCTGCCGGCCGCAAAAGATGCTGTTGGCTCCGAGGCTTACGCCGAGGACGGGATCATCCAGCAAGCGGTCAGAGCGGTCAAGGACACCGTGTCGGATCTGCTGGTGATCACGGACGTCTGCTTATGTGAATACACCAGTCACGGTCACTGTGGCGTGGTGGAGCGGGGCCAGGTGAAGAACGATCCTACCCTGGAGCTGCTGGCCAGAACGGCGCTCTCCCATGCGGAGGCTGGCGCCGACCTGGTCGCACCCTCGGACATGATGGACGGCCGAGTCGCGGCCATCCGCGAGGCGCTCGACGAGGAGGGGTTCGAGGAGATTCCGATCATGGCCTATTCGGCCAAATATGCCAGTGCCTACTACGGCCCGTTCCGCGAGGCGGCCGCGTCTGCTCCCCAGTTCGGGGATCGCCGCTCGTATCAGATGGACCCGGCCAACGGCGATGAGGCGCTCCGGGAGGTGGGGCTCGACCTGGAGGAGGGGGCGGACATCGTGATGGTGAAGCCGGCCCTTCCGTACCTGGATATTCTCTGGCGGGTGAAACAGGAGTTTGGCGGGCCTGTGGCGGCCTATCACGTTAGCGGGGAATACGCCATGCTGAAGGCGGCGGGACGGCTCGGATGGATCGATGAAGAACGGGTGCTGATGGAGGCGCTCATCTCCATCAAGCGGGCTGGCGCCGACCTGATCCTGACCTATTCGGCAAAAGAGGCCGCGCGCCTGCTGGAAAACAGACCGTGACCCGTCCCCGCTCGAAAGCCCTATTCGAGGAGGCAAAGCGGCTCCTGCCGGGAGGCGTGAACAGCCCGGTGCGAGCCTTCCTGGCTGTGGGCGGGGACCCGCTGGTGATCGAGCGGGCCGTCGGCTCGCGCCTCTACGACGTCGATGGCAATGCCTACATCGACTATGTCGGCTCGTGGGGGCCGATGATCGTGGGTCATGCCCATCCCGTCGTGGTGAAGGCGATCCAGGAGGCAGCGGCGCAAGGGGTGAGCTACGGCGCCCCCACCCCCTGGGAGACGGTACTGGCCGGAATGGTGGTCGAGGCGGTCCCCTCGATCGAGATGGTCCGTTTCGTCAACTCCGGGACCGAGGCGACCATGAGTGCCATCCGGCTGGCCAGGGGCGTCACCGGTCGCAATCGGATCGTGAAGTTCGAAGGGTGCTACCACGGGCACGCCGATAGCCTCCTGGTCAAGGCCGGCTCCGGTGCTATGACCTTCGGCGTTCCGGACAGCTTGGGCGTCCCGCCGGACCTCGCCCGCCAGACGATCACCCTTCCCTACAACGACACCGACGCCGTTCACGCGGCCTTCCAGGCGGGTGGCAAAGAGATCGCCTGCTTGATCGTAGAGCCGGTTGCAGGCAACATGGGCGTCGTCCTGCCGAGGCCAGGATTCCTGGAGGCGTTGCGCGAGATCACCGCGGCCCATCAGTCTCTCCTGATCTTTGACGAGGTGATGACCGGGTTCCGGCTGGGCCGAGGTGGCGCCCAGGCCTTCTACGGCATCAGGCCGGATCTGACCTGTCTCGGGAAGATCATCGGCGGCGGCCTGCCGGTCGGGGCCTACGGTGGTCCCCGATCGATCATGGAGCAGGTGGCGCCCTTGGGGCAGGTCTATCAGGCCGGGACGCTCTCCGGTAACCCCCTTGCCATGCGGGCTGGCATCGAGACCCTTTGCCTGCTTGAAGAGCCTGGTATCTACGAGCGGCTTGAGGCGAAGGGGAAGCAGTTAGAAGAAGGGCTGCGGGAGCTGGCGGCCCAGTCGGGAATCGCGATGCAGTGTCAACGGATCGGGTCGATGTTTACCCCGTTCTTTGTTCAGAACGGGGTCATCGACTACCAGACCGCTCGGGCTGCCGACACCGATCGGTATGCCGGCTTCTTCAGGGCCATGCTCGAGGGTGGGGTAAACCTCCCCCCCTCCCAGTTCGAGGCAGCCTTTCTCTCTGATGCTCACTCCGCCGCCGACATCGAGGGGACCCTTCTGGCGGCGAAAGCGGCCTTCGCAAGACTGCGAGCCTGTTAGCAGCTCTCCCGGTCGGACCCCCGCCACCTTGATGACCTGACATCCGCACGCCCTGTTTTCCGGGGCGGCTAAACGACGCGTCCTTGCGGGGCGAGGACGAGCGGCAGATGGCTGTTCCGCGCACGGCACGGACAGAGGGTGATCTATTGATGTGTAGCCTCTCCCGGTGTCGGTGGTTCTTCGTGGCCATCGCATTGCTCGCCGCGGGGTATGTCCTCGGCCATCTTACCTCCACCAGGGCACCGCTGATTCGCCCGGTATCCGCCATCCTCACCTCAGCCTCGGATGTCGTCCTCGCGGCTGGTGCTGGGGGCGTGGGTCGCGGAACGGCCCAGTCGAACTACCAGTCGCAATGCGCCTCATGTCACGGCAGCAACGGGAAAGGCGACGGGTGGACCGCATGGCTCTTTCGGCTCAAGATGCGGGACCTCACTGATGCTGCCTATATGCGGACCCTCGCAGACGACTACCTCTTTCAAATCATCAAACAGGGCGGTGCCAACCTTGGAAAGCCGGGAATGCCATCCTGGGGCCAGGACCTCACCGACCGAGAGATACGGGACCTTGTTATCTACATTCGAAGCCTCGCGCTGCCACCACCACCGAGACCCGCCGGAGCAGCGCGCTAAACCTCTTGCTTTTCCCTTGACAGGTTTGAAGAGCGTATGCTACAAATTTCACGAAGTCGGTCGGGGAATATCGAAAGGCGGTTCCGCGAACGATTGGGAAGCTCTTCAGGATGCCCTGCATGGGGCATTTTTCTTGTCATCATCGAGATCATCGGCCTCGCTGATCCCCCCACGAGGCCACGCCTCATCGAACGTCTCACCCCAACCGGACTCGTAGAACGAATGTAGGTGGTAGAATGGCGGCAGATTACGCAGTCGTGGGCGTTTTCCTGGTGGTCGGCCTGCTCTTCGTGGTGGTCAACGTCGAGATCGTTTCCCGCCTGCTCCGCCCCAGTAACCCCACACCGGAAAAGCTGACGACGTACGAGTGCGGGGAAGACCCCGTCGGCGGTCCCTGGATTCGTGTTCACATCCGCTACTACCTCTATGCCCTCGTGTATGTCATCTTCGCCGTGGAGACCATCTTCCTGTATCCCTGGGCCGTCGTCTTCCGGAAGCTGGGACTATTCGCATTCGTGGAAATGATGCTCTTCATCGCCATCCTGATGGTCGGCTTCGTCTATGCTTGGCGGAAAGGCGCCCTGGAGTGGGTCTGATGACGCCAGATGAGATGGTCCAGGCGATCCGGTCGCAGTTCGGTGAGGCCGTCAAGGCTTCGGAGGTTAAGGGTGTCGAGGCCCGAATGGATATCAATCGGGAGAAGAGTTACGAGCTTCTCGCCCGGCTCAAGGAGATGGGGTTCGGATACCTGAACTGTGTGAGCTCCGTGGACTGGATCGCGAGCGGCGAGCTTGAAGCGGTCTACAACCTCTCCTCCCTGAAGGAGCCGACCAAGGTTCTGGTCAGGGTGAGGGTTCCAAGGGAGGATCCGGTCATCCGGAGCGTGGTGTCCCTCTGGAGCACGGCGGACTGGCACGAGCGGGAGGCCTATGATCTCATGGGGATCCGCTTCGAGGGTCATCCCGATCTGCGGCGGATCCTGACCTCTGAGGACTGGGTGGGGTATCCCTTGCGCAAGGACTACCGAGACGAGCGGCTCGTCCCGTATGAGCCGTACTAGCGGCGCAGCACCCCCCTTGAGGGCTGGGATAAGGCTGAGAGGATATTCCAGAAATAGGCCAGAGATCGAGGAAAGAATGAAAGTTAGAGTTGGAGCATGAATACGCCAGAGACGGAAATCACTGAACACGTTCAGGAAACGATGGAGGAGATGTACGTCAATATGGGGCCGCAGCACCCCAGTACACACGGAGTCCTCCGCCTGATGTTAAAGCTGGACGGCGAAGTGGTCACCGAGGTCGTCCCGTACATTGGATACCTGCACCGCTGCCACGAGAAGATCGGGGAGAATCGGACCTACATCCAGATCATCCCGTATACCGACCGGCTGGATTATCTCGCCTCGATGTATAACAACTTCGGCTATGTGTTGGCGGTGGAGCGCCTGATGGGGCTCCAGGTGCCGGAGCGGGCGGAGTATATGCGGGTGATCCTGGCGGAGATGCAACGGATCGCCAGCCATCTGATCTGGATGGGCACCTTCGGCCTTGACCTGGGGAATTTCACCATCTTTATGTACTGCTTCAGGGAGCGGGAGAAGATCCTGGACATGTTCGAGTCGGTCTCAGGGCAGCGACTGAACTACTCGTTCTACAGGTTCGGCGGGATGCCGTTGGACTTCCCCGAATCGTTTCTGACCGACTGCAAAGCGTTTCTGGAGTGGTTCAAGCCGCGCCTACACGAGTACGACGCTATGATGACCGACAACATCATCTTCCAGAAGCGGGTGCAGGGACTTGGGAAGCTCGATCAGAAGACCGCCATCGATTACGCGATCAGCGGGCCGATGCTCCGCGCTAGTGGGATCAAGTGGGACCTCCGCAGGAACGACCCATACTCCATCTATGACCGCTTCGAATTCGACATCCCCGTGGGGAGCACCGGTGACGTCTGGGACCGATACATGGTCAGACGCCTGGAGATGGCGGAGAGCGTGAAGATTGTCGAGCAGGCCATCCGGCAACTCCCGCCCGGTGAGATCATGGGGAAGGTGCCGAAAAAGCTGAAGCCACCCGCCGGGGATATCTACTCCCGGGTTGAGTCGCCAAGGGGCGAGCTCGGGTTCTACATCGTTTCCGATGGCTCTGAAAAACCCTACCGGTATAAGGTCCGCTCCCCGGCCTTTGTCAACCTAAGCGTGCTTCCCATCATCGGTCCAGGACACCTCGTCGCCGACATGGTAGCTATCCTGGGAAGCATCGACATCGTGCTGGGCGAGGTGGACCGATGATGCCGCGGCAGGGCTGACCCACCCGACCTTTACCTATGGCGTTCTTGATGCCAGATACCCGTGTGCCGACCATGAGGGCCAGGCGCTGATGGAAAAAGCGTTGGAGAGGTTCTACAGCGTCTTCGCCGCGTGGGGTGTCCCCTCGATCGTCCCCCAGTTGACCGTGATGCTGGTGGTGGCCAGCGTGATCATCCTCTTCATCTCCGTCTCCGTCATGTTCATGATCTGGTGGGAGCGGAAGATCAGCGCCCACATCCAGGTCCGCTACGGGCCGATGAGGGTCGGCGGCTGGCATGGCTGGGCCCAGAGCATTGCCGACGGGATCAAGCTCCTCATCAAGGAGGACATCATCCCCGCCGGAGCAGATAAGTTGGTCTTCGCCCTGGCGCCGATGGTGGTTTTCGCTGCCGCGCTCGCCGCCTACGTCATCATCCCCTTCGGTCCCAATCTCATCGTCCGCGACCTGAACATCGGCGTGCTCTTCTATATCTCGATCTCCTCCCTGACCGTGGTGGGGATCATCATGGCCGGCTGGAGCTCCAACAACAAGTACTCTGTCCTGGGCGCGCTTCGCTCGGCGGCCCAGGCGGTCAGCTACGAGGTCCCCCTTGTTATCTCGGTCCTTGGCGTCATCATGACGGTCGGCTCCCTCAGCATGATCCAGATCGTGGAGGCGCAGCAGCGGATCTGGTTCGTGATCCCTCAGTTTGTCGGATTCCTCATCTACCTCACGGCGGCAATCGCCGAGTGCAACCGGCTACCGTTTGACATCCCGGAAGCCGAATCGGAGCTGGTGGCCGGGTTTCATGTTGAATATAGCGGGATGCGCTTCGCCATTTTCTTCCTGGCGGAGTATGCCAATATGTTCACCGTGTCGGCCATCGCCACCACGCTCTTTCTGGGCGGATGGCACGGCCCGCTGCTTCCGCCGTGGCTCTGGTTCCTGATCAAGACCTATTTTCTTATCTTCGTCATGATGTGGCTCCGCTGGACCCTGGCCAGGCTGCGTGTCGATCAGCTCATGAATCTGGGGTGGAAGGTTCTACTACCGCTAGCCTTTCTGAACATGGGGATCACCGGATTGGTCCTGGTCCTGCTCGGCTAGCGGCAAGGAAGGCGCCCATGACCGTCACCCAAGCTGTGTTCTTTCTCTTGGCGGCCTTTACCGTTGGGGCGGCCCTCCTGGTCGTCCTGGCCACGAATATCGTGCATTGCGCCATCGCGCTGGTCTTTACCTTCTTCGGTGTGGCGGCCCTGTATATCCTCCTTAACGCCGAGTTCCTTGCGGCGGTGCAGGTGCTGCTGTATGTGGGTGGAATCACCATCCTTCTGCTCTTCGCCATCATGCTGACCAGCCGGATCTCGGCCCGAGGTGTCAAGATCATGAACGAGCAGGTTGGGATCAGCGCCGTGGTGGTCCTCGTCATCTTCGCGCTCATGGCCTTTGCCAACCTCAAGGGGCTCGTCCCTGCGGGTCCGCCCCCTCCGGCGTCGTATGCCACGGCCTCACTGGGAAGACTTCTGCTGACCACATACGTCCTTCCATTCGAGGCAGTGTCGATTCTCCTCTTGGCGGCGATGGTGGGAGCCATCATCCTGGCCCGGCGGGAGCGGGAAAAGGGCTGAGGGATGGTGCCACTGTCGCACTACCTGATCCTCAGCACGGTCCTCTTCGCCATTGGGATGTTCGGGGCTCTGACCCGGCGCAACGCCATCGGGATCCTGATGGCGCTGGAGCTGATGTTCAACGCCGTCAACTTAGACTTCGTGGCATTTTCCCGTTACCTCCCCCAAACGATGCTCCAGGGACAGATCTTCGCCATCTTCGTCATCACCGTGGCAGCGGCTGAGGCGGCAGTCGGGCTGGCGATCATCCTCGGGCTCTACCGTAACTTCAAGACTGTCAACGTAGACGAAATCAATCTCATGAAATGGTAGAAATGGAAGATATGTTCCAAGTTCCAGGTGCCAAGTTCCAAGTTGAAGAATCTTCCGACTTTCAAGAAACCTGGAACCTCGAACCTGAAACATTGAACTGATTTGAACCTGGAACTGCGAAGCCGGACCCGGAACTCAGAACCCGGAACTCCTATGAACCCGGAACCCGGAACTCAGAACCCGGAACTCCCATGAAATTTGTGCTGCTTGTGCCATTGCTGCCGCTGATCGGGGTCCTGATCAATGGGCTATTCGGGGCGAAGATCAGAGAGCGAGCCCACCTGATCGCCGTCTCTGCTTCGGGGCTGTCGTGCCTTGTGGCGTTCCTGGTCTTCTTGCGGGCGGTCGGCGGTCAAACCCTCGATTGGAGCCTCTACTCGTGGCTGAATGTCGGCGACTTCCAGGCGCCGATCGGGCTTCTTGTGGACCCGCTCTCGGCGGTCATGATGCTGGTGGTCACCTTCGTCGGATTTCTCATCCACGTTTATTCGATCGGCTACATGCACGATGACCGCGGCTACGCCCGCTTCTTCGCCTATCTCAATCTATTTATGTTCTCTATGCTGGTGCTTGTGCTGGCCAATAACTATCTCCTCATGTTTCTGGGGTGGGAGGGGGTCGGGCTCTGCTCCTATCTTCTCATAGGCTTCTGGTATGAGAAAAAGTCGGCCGCGGACGCCGGGAAGAAAGCCTTCGTCGTCAACCGGATCGGCGATGCCGGATTCCTGCTCGGGCTGTTCCTTATCTGGAGCACCTTCGGGTCACTGAAGTACGCCGAGGTCTTCAAGGCGGCCGATCCCGCTCTTGGCACGGGTATCTATACCGCCATTACGCTGCTGCTGTTCGTGGGGGCCGTGGGGAAGTCGGCCCAGCTTCCGCTCTACGTCTGGCTGCCCGACGCTATGGAGGGACCGACGCCGGTCTCGGCGTTGATCCACGCTGCCACCATGGTGACGGCAGGCGTCTATATGGTGGCCCGGTCGCACCCGCTCTATAACCTCGCACCGTTCAGCCTCGAGCTGGTGGCGTGGGTCGGCGCGCTGACTGCGGTCTTCTCTGCTACGATCGCGCTGGTTCAGAACGACATCAAGCGGGTCGTGGCCTATTCCACCATCTCCCAGCTCGGTTATATGTTCCTGGGCGCGGGTGTGGGGGCCTACGCCTCGAGCATCTTTCACCTCGGCACCCATGCCTTTTTCAAGGCCCTCCTGTTCCTCGGCGCCGGCTCGGTCATCCATTCCCTGCACGGGGAGCAAGACATCCGAAAGATGGGCGGACTCTGGAATGCGATGCCGATCACCGCCTGGACCTTCCTGCTGGCCTCCCTGGCGAACGCCGGGATCTTCCCCCTGGCTGGTTTCTGGTCTAAGGACGAGATCCTGTTTAACGCCTTCAAGCGCGGGATGACGATCCCGTGGCTCCTGGGCATCATCGGTGCCTTCCTCACGGCCTTCTATATGTTCAGGCTCTTCTTCCTGGTGTTCACCGGCCGGTTTCGCGGCCACGCCCACGCTGCCCATCCCCCTCACGAATCGCCGCCCTACATGGCGTACCCTCTGGTGGTCCTCGCTTTTTTTTCCGTGATCGCGGGGGTGGTCTTCGGGTTCCCTCCAGACCACGGGTTGTACCATCGCTTCGTGGCCCCGATGTTTGAAGTGGTTCATGAAGCGGAGGGGGCAACGGTTCATGCCTCGGTTTCGTTGGAAATCAGCATGGCCGCGCTGTCGCTGGCCATCGCATTGCTTGGGATCGGCCTGGCCTATCACTTCTACATCAAGCGGCCCGAGCTTCCCGCCAAGCTGGCCGACAAGATGAAGGGTGTCTATCTCCTTCTGCTGAACAAGTATTGGGTGGACGAGTTGTACCAGGCCGTCTTCGTCACCTTCGGCAAGCGTGTCTGTGGTTTCCTGTGGGGAGTCGATTCTCGGGTGGTAGACGGCGCGGTCAATGGGAGTAGCTGGCTGACAGTCCGGTTGAGCTTGCTCTCGGCCTGGAACGACCTGAAGATCGTAGACGGGCTGGTCAATGCTATTGCCGACGTGATCCAGGGCGGCAGCCTCAGCCTTCGCCGCATTCAGACGGGCGTCATCCAGAACTATATCCTGGCCATGGCGCTGGGCATTCTCGGGATGGTGGTTATTTATCTTTTCTTTTTCCCCTAAAAAGTTCCAGGTTCTGAGTTCGAAGTTCGAGGTTGAAGGAAAGGCTCAGGAACTTGGAACATGGCACATGGAACCTGGAACAGGAGGCTTGTCGCTCCCATGAATGTGTTACAATTTCCAATTCTTTCCTTGATCGCGTACCTCCCTCTCCTCGGGGTATTCTTGATCTTGCTTATCCCGAAGGAGGCAAAGGGCGGCATTCGCTGGACTGCCCTGGCCTTTGCCCTGGCCAGCTTTGTGGCGTCACTTTGGATTCCTGCCTCCTTCGACGCCGCCACCCCTGAGATGCAGTTCGTGGAGAAGTTTTCCTGGATCCCCACCCTCGGAGTGACCTATTTCTTCGGCCTCGACGGGATCAGCATCTGGCTCGTCATGTTAACCACCTTCCTCTCGGTGATCGCGGTCATCTGCTCGTGGGAGTCGATCACGGAGCGGTTGAAAGAATATTACATCTTTCTCCTGATCCTAGAGACGGGGATGCTCGGGGTCTTTTTCGCACTCGATTTCTTTCTCTTTTACATCTTTTGGGAGGTGATGCTGGTCCCGATGTATTTCCTCATCGGCGTCTGGGGGAGCGACCGTCGCCTCTACTCGGCCATAAAGTTCTTTTTGTTTACCCTCTTTGGCAGCGTGATCATGCTGCTGGGGATCCTGGCGGTCTACTTCTCCCATGGCGCTCAGACCGGGGCCTACACGTTCGATGTCCTCCAGCTCATGAATGTCTCGTACCCCTCAACCCCGCTCTTCACCATCCTGGGCGTTCCGTTCTCGTTTCAGGATGTGGTCTGGCTCTCGTTCTTTCTGAGCTTTGCCATCAAGGTCCCGATGTTTCCTTTCCACACGTGGCTGCCAGACGCCCACACCGACGCCCCGACCGCGGCCAGTGTCATCCTGGCTGGCGTTCTGCTCAAGATGGGGACCTACGGCTTTATCCGGTTCAATCTGCCGATGTTCCCCGAGGCCACCCGGCATTTCGTTCCGATGATCATGATCCTCTCGATCATCTCCATCATCTACGGCGCCATGGTCTGCATGGTCCAGCCCGACATGAAGCGCCTCATTGCCTACAGCTCCGTCAGCCACATGGGCTTCATCATGCTTGGCATGTTCGCCCTGAACGCCCAGGGTGTCCAGGGGAGTATCATCCAGATGGTCAACCATGGCCTCTCGACCGGCGCCCTCTTCCTGATCGTTGGCCTGATCTACGACCGTCGCCACACGAGGCTCATCTCGGAGTTGGGAGGGCTCTCCAAGCAGATGCCAGTCTACGCCACCCTGTTCGCCATCATCATGCTCTCTTCCATGGGGCTTCCGGGGCTCAATGGCTTCATCGGGGAGTTTTTGATTCTTGTGGGCGCCTTCAAGGTTAATTATGTCTGGGCCGCCTTCGCGGTAACCGGGATCGTTCTCGGCGCGGCCTATATGCTGTGGCTGTATCAGCGGACCATGTTCGGCGCGCTGGAGAACCCGAAGAACGCCGACCTCAAGGATCTCAGTCTCAGGGAGATGAGCACCCTGGTGCCAATCGTCATCATGTGTTTCTGGATCGGCCTCTACCCCTCTCCTTTCCTGGCTCGGATGGAAGCGTCCGTCAACAACATCCTGACGCGGGTCAATAAGGCGCAGGCCGCTGCGGCTGGGCCTGCCCTGAGCCATGTCAAAGGGTCGGTCCAGACGCAGCCATCGGCCGTGCCGATTCAGGAGCCTCGATGACCCAGGTGTTCAACATGGCAGACCTCTCCACCGCTGCGCCAGAGGTGATCGTAAGCCTGGTCGCCATGCTGATTCTCATGCTGGATTTCATCGCGCCGAGAGGCAGACGGGACTGGCTGGGATATCTGAGCGTCCTTGGCGTGCTTCTCACCCTGATGGTTCTAATCAGGCAGTGGGGTGCCCCGCGGTCTGCCTTCAGCGGGCAGTACCTCAGTGATCCTTTTGCTCTCTTCTTTAAGATCGTGTTCCTGGTCTCTGCCGCTCTCATCCTGCTTATGTCGATCGGCTATCTTAAGAGCGAAGGGATTGACAAGGGGGAGTTCTACGGGCTGATCCTTTTCGCCACGCTCGGGATGATGCTGATGGCCAGTGCCGTAGACCTGCTTATTCTCTATATCGGCCTCGAAACCATGTCGATCTCCATCTACATCCTGGCCGGGTTTTTAAAGCGAGAGCGGCGGAGCAACGAGGCAGCCCTGAAATACCTGCTTATGGGGGGGTTTTCTTCCGCAGTCATTCTGTACGGGATCGTCATGCTGTATGGCCTCACCGGAGCCCTTGGCCTCAAGGACATCGCCTCGGCCCTCACAGCGGACAAGCTCACGAACCCCGCCCTCATCCTGGCCATGGTGATGCTGGCGGCAGGCTTCGGTTTCAAGATCGCGGCGGTCCCGTTTCACATGTACATCCCCGATGTCTATGAAGGAGCCCCTACTCCGGTTACGGCCCTCCTCTCGGCCGCCTCAGAGATCGCCGGCCTCGCCATCCTCTTGAGGGTCTTTTTGGTCGCCATCCCAGGGCTACAGGATCGCTGGGCCCTTCTCTTTTACGTCCTGTCTTTACTCACGATGACGGTGGGAAATGTCGTAGCGATTGCTCAGAGCAACATTAAGCGGATGCTGGCCTACAGCTCTATCGCCCACATTGGTTACCTCCTGATCGGGGTGGTGGCGGGGCGGGAGCTGGGCATCTCAGCCACGCTTTTGTACAGCCTGGTCTACGCCTTGATGACGCTCGGTGCCTTTGCCATGGTGATCCTCCTCTGTGTGGGGGAGGTGAAAGGGGAGCGGATCGACGACTTCACCGGCCTAGCTCAGCGGAGCCCGATGGCGGCCGCGGCCATGTTGATCCTCCTCCTCTCTCTGGCTGGTGTCCCGCCCACTGCCGGCTTTGTGGGCAAGCTGTATCTCTTCGGCGCAGCCATCGAACGTGGCTACATCTGGCTCGCGGTGATCGCCGTCGTCAATTCGGCCATCTCACTCTTCTATTACATGAAGGTGGCAATGGCCATGTACATGCAGGACGTTCCGCCGGCTGGCTTGGCCTTGAGCCCGTCCAGGCCTCTGCGGGTGGCCCTCTTCGTGGCGGTGGCGGGCACCCTCGCCATCGGGGTCTACCCCGGTCCTTTTCTGGATCTTGCCAGGGCCTCGGTCGCTGGGCTCTGGTAAAACTAGGGATCTGGCGAGACTTGACAGAGTGGAGGGGGAGGGCTAGAGTGAGGCCGGGCGTAGGGAGCGCGGGCAGCTCGGTTCACCCACAGGGCGATGAAGGACAATCAGCTTCAGTTGTGGCGCCAACTCGCGGGGTTGAGTTCCATAGGGATCACCTTCGCCGCCGCGATCGCCATTGGGGCTGGGATCGGCATCGTCCTGGATCGATGGCTTGAGACCTCGCCGTGGTTCACCATCCTCTTCTTCCTTTTTGGCGTTGCGGCGGGCTTTATGAACATGCTGAGAGATCTGAAGCGTTGGGGGCGGTGAGTTTTCTGAAATTATTTGTAATTTCCCGTAGCATACCGGGGGTGCTATATGGAGCATCATCCGACGATCTTCCAAATTCCTAATTTTCTGGGCGTGCTCGGCATTCCTGGCCCCTGGGTTCCGGAGCATGTCACGATGGCCTGGCTTGTGATGGCAATCCTGGTCAGCCTGTCATATCTGGCCACGAGGAGACTTGAGGCGGTGCCGGGAACGATGCAGAACTTCATGGAGGTAGTTGTCGAGGCGTTCGGAAACCTGTTGGAGCAAATGATCGGGCCCAAAGGAAAACGATACCTCCCCTTGATCGGCACGGCCGGCCTCTTCATTCTTGTTGGCAATCTCCTGGGAACCATCCCCGGGCTCAAGCCGCCGACGGCCAACCTCAACACAACGGGGGCGTTGGCCATCACTGTCTTTCTCTCCTATAATTACTTCGGCATTAGAGAACAGGGGATCGTGGGCTATCTGCGCCATTTCTGTGGACCGGTCCTGTGGCTGGCCCCCATCATCTTTCCGATCGAGTTGATCGGCCACTTGGCCCGGCCGATCTCTCTGTCGATCCGGCTGTTTGGCAATATCTTTGGCGAGGAAAGCGTCATCGCCATCCTCCTCTCGCTGATCTGGTTGGTCATTCCGTACGCCATCTATCTGGCCGTCATGATGCCCCTGAGTCTCTTTACGAGCGTTGTCCAGACCTTCATCTTTGTCATGCTCTCAATGGTGTATATCGCGGGAGCGGTTCAAGTTGAGCACGAGGAGCACCACTAAACCCGTCCCTTGCCGAAAGGAGTGACGTCGATGAGTTGCAAGCACGTAGCCCTTGTCTTGCTGTTGATGGCGGTTGTCCTTGCTCTTGAAACCCCAGCCGCGCTGGCCGCCGAGGGGGCGAAACCCGAGTCCTCGACCTTCTTCGTCGTGTCGGTCCTGACGGGGGGATTTGCCATGGCCATCGCATCGGCGGCTGCGGCGATCGGCCAGAGCCGGGCCATCGTGAGCGCGCTGGACGCGATCGGGCGGCAGCCCTCTGCGGCGGGCCGGATCCAGGTGGCCATGATCATCGGGCTGGCCCTGATCGAATCATTGGCCATTTATGTGCTCCTGATAGCCCTGATTATCTTTTTCGCGAACCCCTTCATCAAGTACGTCGTCCCCGGACCGTAGAAGAGGTCACCGCTCCGGCGCGGTGACCGACCCGCTCAGAAGAAGGAAGCAGTGCTCCTCTCGTACCTGCCGATCTTACTCCTGGTGCTTTTGGCAGCAGGCTTCGCCCTGGCTACTCTCTTCTTATCGTCGGTGCTGGGGCCCCGGCGACCTTCCAAGGATAAGCTGTCGCCGTACGAGTGCGGGATCGATCCGGTCGGCAGCGCCAGGGAGCGGTTTTCGGTGAAGTTCTACCTGGTCGCGATGTTGTTTATCATTTTCGACATCGAGATCGTGTTTCTGTATCCCTGGGCGGTTATTCTGCATAGCCTGAAACTCTTCGGGTTGATCGAGATGATCGTCTTCCTCGGTATCCTCCTGATCGGCCTCCTCTATGTGTGGAAGAAGGGGGGCCTGGAATGGACGACGTGAAGGAGGCGGACGCGGAGGAGAACCTCACCGTTCGGAAACTCCGCGAAAGGTTCCCGGGGGCAGTCCTTTCGACCAAGAGCTTCCGCAACGAGACCACCATCCTCGTACAAGCGGGCGAGATCGTTCGCGCCTGCCGGCATCTGAAAGAGGATCCCGACCTCCGCTACGATTTTCTCTCCGATCTGACTGCGGTTGACCGGTTCCATGACCATCCCCGCTTCGACCTGGTCTACCACCTCTATTCGCTGCAGTTCAAGCGGCGCACCCGATTGAAGGTCCAGGTTGAGGAGGGTGAGGTGGTCCCGAGCGTCACGTCCGTCTGGAGCACCGCCAACTGGCATGAACGGGAAGTCTACGATATGTTCGGAATCGGATTTGAGGGGCACCCGGACCTTCGGAGGATCCTGATGCCGGAGGGATGGGATGGCCATCCACTCCGGAAAGACTACCCAGTGCAGGCGTCGCCCAAATGGTGGGAGGAAGGGGGGGGAGGTGACTGAAGCCCGCACGATGACCATTAACATGGGGCCTCAACACCCCAGCACCCACGGTGTGTTGCGATTGCTCCTTGAACTGGATGGGGAGATAGTGGTCAGATGCACCCCGCACATCGGCTACCTCCACACCGGGATGGAGAAGATCGCTGAAAGCAAGCGTTACCAGCAGGTCATCCCCATCACGGACCGGATGGATTACCTGGCGCCCCTCAGCAATAACCTGGCCTATGTGTTGGCCGTGGAGAAGCTCCTGGGAGTCGAGGTCCCGCCCCGGGCCAAGGTGATCCGCGTCATGCTGACCGAGCTGACCCGGATCGGGAGCCATCTGGTCTGGCTGGGGACCCATGCGATTGACATCGGAGCCATGAGCGTCTTCCTGTACGCCTTCCGGGAGCGTGAACAGATCCTGGATATCTACGAGCAGGTGGCCGGGGCCAGGATGATGTCCAGTTACTTCCGGGTGGGAGGCCTGTTTGCTGACCTGCCGGATGGGTTCGAGAAGACTATCCGCGCCTTCGTGACCAGCTTTCCCCACCGCTTGGCTGAGTATGAGGGCCTCCTCACCAGGAACCCGATCTGGCTCCAGCGGACCAAGGGAGTCGGCGTCATCAAGCCGGAAGACGCCGTGGACTTCGGCTTGAGCGGTCCCAGCCTTCGTGCCTCCGGGATCCCCTGGGACATCCGAAAGTCCACCCCCTACTCAGGCTACGAGCAATATACCTTCGAGATTTCCAGGGGGACCCACGGCGATGCCTATGATCGATACCTCTGCCGCATCTTTGAGATGCAACAGAGCGTGGCCATCGTTCGCCAGGCGCTGGAGCACCTTCCGGACGGTCCGATTGCCGTTGCCGATCCGAAGCTGACGCCGCCGCCCAAGCCGATGGTCAAGAAGAGCATGGAGGCATTGATCCACCATTTCCTCCTCTGGTCGGAGGGGTTCCGGGCGCCGGCGGGAGAGGTGTACCAGAGCATCGAATCGCCGAGAGGCGAATACGGCGTGTACGTGGTTGGCGACGGGAGCAACCGGCCTTACCGGGTCCACTTCCGCACACCCTCCTTCGTGAACCTCCAATCGCTGCCCAGGATGGTGGAAGGGCGATTGGTGGCAGACTTGGTGGCGATCATCGGCAGTATCGATATTGTTCTGGGCGAAGTGGACCGTTAGTGCCAGCCCAATTAACTTCGCCTCGCGGCGTTCCTGAGCCCCGGAACGCTCCCTGCGACGTACCTGAGAATGTACGCCTCGGTCGGTGCCGGGGCCAGCGCCTTGCCAGGCTCGTCACTTGGGCCGGCACGGTACTCACCAACTCAAGGAAGAATTAGCTGGAGGCGCATAGGGGAGTCTAGATGACGGAAGAGAGCATTCAGCAGGTCCTGTCCCGGTATCCTCATCGCCGATCCGCTCTTCTTCCGCTGCTGCACCTCTGCCAGGAGGAAGCAGGATATCTGACGGAGGAGGCCCTTGGCCAGTTGGCCAAGCGTCTCGACCTGTCACCGACCCAGGTGGCCGAAGTCGCCACCTTTTACGACCTGTTTCGCCTGAAGCCCGGCGGGCAACGAGAAGTCTGGGTCTGTCACAACCTCAGTTGTTCGCTCTTGGGTGCCGAGCAGGTGATCCGGCGTCTTGAGAAAGAGCTTGGGGTGAGCGCTGGAGAAACGACCCCAGATGGGCTGTTCACGCTAAAGCGTGTTGAATGCCTCGCTGCCTGCGGGATCGCACCGGTTATCCAGGTGGGCGCCGATTATTATGGCCCTGTTTCGCCGCAGGACATCGGGGCGCTGGTGGAGCGGCTACGAAAGGAATAAGCTGTCAGCCATCAGCGGTCAGCGTTTTTGCTGAAGGCCGACGGCTGAACGCTGAATGCTTCTGAGATCGGGCAAAGATGAGCGAGAAGATCCTCACAAAGCGATTTGAGATTGCAGGCTATCTTGGGACCATCGAGGAGTACCTGGCTACCGGAGGGTATCAGGCCATTGCCAAGGCGCTCAAAGAGCATACCCCCGCCAGCCTGATCGACCTGGTGAGGCGATCGGGACTAAGGGGCCGCGGCGGCGCAGGCTTCCCCACCGGAGTCAAGTGGGGCTTCGTTCCTAAGGATCCAGGTCTGACCAAGTATCTGGTCTGCAATGCCGACGAGAGCGAGCCGGGGACCTTCAAGGATCGGGATCTGATCACGCGGGATTCCCACCAGCTCTTGGAAGGGATCCTCCTGGCCAGCTATGCCATCGGGTGTCAGACCGCCTACCTCTACATGAGGGGTGAGTTCATCGCAGGGGCCGTTATTTTTGAGCAGGCGATCAAGCAGGCAGTCGCACATGGGTTCCTGGGGAAGGATATCTTGGGGAGCGGCTTCAGCCTGGAGGTCCACCTGCACCGGGGGGCCGGCGCTTACATCTGTGGAGAGGAGACCGCGCTGCTGGAATCGCTGGAGGGGAAACGAGGGTTGCCGCGGCTGAAGCCCCCTTTTCCGGCCGCGTCGGGGCTCTATCGCCTTCCGACCGTCGTGAACAATGTGGAAACCCTCTGCAACCTTCCTCACATCGTGTTGCGGGGGGCCGAGTGGTTCTCGAGCATCGGTACCCCCAAGAGCACAGGGACCCGGATCTTTTCGGTGAGCGGCCACGTTCGTCGGCCCGGCAACTACGAACTCCCGATCGATGTCCCAATGAGGGAGTTGATCTTCGAGCACGCGGGCGGGATGCGAGGGGGCCGCCGTCTGAAGGCGGTGATCCCCGGAGGCTCCTCGGTGCCAGTTCTCACTGATCAACACCTGGATACTCGGATGGACTTCGAATCCCTGGCCAGGGCTGGATCCATGGCCGGGTCGGGCGGCGTTATCGTGATGGATGAGAGCACCTGCATGGTTCGGGCCGGCGAGATCGTGGCCCGGTTCTATCATCACGAATCATGCGGGCAGTGCACGCAGTGCCGGGAGGGGACTGCCTGGCTTCACAAAACGCTCCGGCGGATCGATGAGGGCCGCGGCCGGAAAGCCGACCTCGATCTCCTCCTGGACATCTGCGATAACATGAAGGGAAAGACCATCTGCCCCCTGAGCGACGCCGCTGCCATGCCGGTCGAAAGCTATCTGAAGTATTTTGGCGATGAATTCGAGCAACACGTTGTGGAGCAGGCCTGTCCGTTCGGATCTCGGGACAGGTCGTAGGCTGGCAACAAGGGGGCATGATGCCAGAACCTGCCTTCTTCGTCATCATGGTGGCGAAGATCGTTGTGGTATTCGGGCTGATGTTGCTAAGTGTGGCCTATTTGACCTGGCTGGAGCGCAAGGTCATAGGCGACATCCAGGTTCGGCTCGGTCCGATGCGGGTCGGCCCCCACGGCCTGCTGCAGCCGATCGCCGATGGGATCAAGCTGATGTTCAAGGAGGATATCGTCCCCCAGGCCGCCGACCGCACGATCTACCTCCTTGCCCCCACGCTTGCGCTCATCCCCGCCTTTATCTCCTTCGCCGTGATCCCTTTCGGAGACCGGATACGACTCTTTGGCCGGACCATCGACTTGGTCATCACCGACGTGAACGTTGGGCTCCTGTACGTGTTCGGTGTCGCCTCTCTCGGGATCTACGGCATCGTCCTGGGAGGATGGGCTTCGAACAACAAATATGCGCTGCTGGGAGGGCTGCGCTCCGCGGCCCAGATGATCAGCTATGAACTCTCGCTGGGCCTCTCCGTGGTGGGTGTCCTGATGCTTTCGCAGTCGCTGAGTCTGGTGCAGATCGTCAATGCCCAGTCAACCGCCTGGTTTATCCTCTTTCAGCCGATCGGCTTCCTCATCTTCCTGATCTGCGCTATCGCCGAGACCAACCGCGCCCCCTTCGATCTCCCGGAAGCTGAAACCGAGCTGGTGGCCGGCTTCCACGTCGAGTACAGCTCGATGAAGTTCGCCATGTACTTCATGGCCGAGTACGCCAACATGATCACAGTTGCCGCTATGGCGACGACCCTTTTTCTAGGCGGCTGGCGAGGGCCGTTCCTGCCACCGGTGGTCTGGTTCCTGGTCAAGCTCTACCTGTTCATTTTCCTTTTCATCTGGTTGCGGGCTACCCTTCCACGCTTCAGGTACGACCAACTGATGCGATTCGGGTGGAAGGTTCTGCTCCCCCTGGCGCTCGCCAACATTATGATCACGGCGGCCTTCGTTGCATTGAGGTGAACATGGAGTGGCTCGTGTTCGCCCCGCTGGCGGCGGTGGCGCTCGCCACTGCCGTGTTGGTCATCGTCCTACGAAATCCGATCTACTGTGCCCTTTCTCTGGTCGGGACTTTCTTCGCGCTGTCGGGGCTCTATCTTCTTCTGCAGGCCCAGTTCATCGCCGTGGTACAGGTGATCATCTACGCTGGAGCGATCATGGTCCTGTTTTTGTTTGTGATCATGTTGCTCGACGTGGGTCACGAGCCACCCGCTTGGCTGCAGCGGGATCGGCCCAAGCTGGTGCTGGGCATCGTCTTGATAAGCCTCCTTCTTCTTGAGCTGGTTGTCGCCATCGGGTCCAGGGTTTCACAAGGGATCAGGGGGCCCTACACATCCGAGCTTGTCAACGCCATCGGGAATACCCAGCTTGTCGGTCGTCTGCTGTTCACCGATTTCCTGATCCCGTTCGAGATTACCTCGATTATTTTGCTCATCGCCATTGTTGGCGCGATGGTATTGGCCAAGAGGTAGCAAGGGTGAGGTGCAAGGTGCAAGGTGCGAGGTGCGAGGTGCAATGACTGGAACAGTCCCGCTGAACGCGTATCTGATCGTGAGCGCTGCCCTCTTTGCCATCGGGGTGATCGGGGTGTTGATCCGGCGTAATGCGCTGATTATCTTCATGGCGATCGAACTCATGCTGAACGCGGTGAACCTGACCTTTGTTGCGTTCTCGAGGTTCCTTGATTCGATGGATGGGCAGATCATCGTGTTTTTCGTGATGGCGGTGGCCGCGGCCGAGGTGGTGCTAGGGCTGGCCATCATCATTGCGCTCTACCGAAATAAAGAGTCCGTCAATGTGGACGAGCTCAATCTCCTTCGTGGGTAGTCCGATGTGCGAAGTGCGGAGTGCGATGCAAAAGAAATCGCATTTACAGAGGTGTGTCGCACCTCGCACAAATGTCTAACACGATTTGGCTGATTCCGTTTATCCCGCTGGTGGGGAGCGTCTTCGTCGGCCTGATGGGCCGCCGGATGCGGAGAAGCTCGGTGGCGATCATCGCCTGCGGGGCCGCGTCGCTTGCCCTCCTTCTCTCACTGGCTTTTCTCGCTCGCCTGCTCTCGCTGCCGGCGGAAGGGCGCTTCCTTCGCCAATCGCTCGGCCCCTGGATCGCGTCTGGAGATTTCTCAGTTGCCTTCGGGTTTCTGTTTGATCCGCTCTCTGCCATTATGGCATTGGTGGTCTCCGGCGTCGGGTTGCTGATCCATGTCTACTCGATCGGCTATATGGAGAAGGACCGCGACTACCACCGCTTCTTCGCGCTCCTCAACCTCTTCTTGGCTGAGATGCTGGTCTTGGTCTTGGCCGATAACTACCTCCTCCTCTTTTTAGGATGGGAGGGGGTGGGTCTCTGTTCGTACCTCCTGATTGGTTTCTGGTTCGAACGACCTGCCGCGGCGTCCGCCGGGACCAAGGCATTCTTGGTGAACCGGATCGGCGACGCGGCCGTTGTCGTGGGGCTGATCTGGATGATCCTGTTGTTCGGGTCGCTGGACTTCCAGATTGTGTTTAGAGAAGCGCCGACGACGCTCTCGCATGGGTCTGTTGCGGCATCGGTCCTCTCGCTGCTCCTCTTCGCCGGGGCAACGGGGAAGTCGGCTCAGCTTCCGCTTTACGTCTGGCTGCCCGATGCGATGGAGGGTCCCACGCCGGTCTCGGCTCTCATTCACGCGGCCACCATGGTGACAGCCGGGGTCTATATGGTCGCCCGCTCTGCCCCGCTGTTCCAATTGGCCCCCGTGAGCCTGGAGATCGTCGCATGGGTCGGCGGCCTCACAGCATTCTTCGCCGCCAGCATTGCCCTGGTTCAGACCGACATCAAGCGGATCATTGCCTACTCAACCATCTCCCAGCTCGGGTATATGTTCCTGGGCCTGGGGGTCGGGGCATATGCCGCCGGGATCTTTCACCTGATGACCCATGCCTTCTTCAAGGCCCTCCTCTTCCTTGCCGCCGGGTCGGTGATCCATGCGTTGGCGGGCGAACAAGACCTGAGAAAGATGGGAGGCCTGCGGAGGTCCCTCCGGGTCACCGCTGGGAGCTTCCTCATCGGCGCGCTGGCCAACGCGGGGATTGCCCCATTCGCTGGCTTCTGGAGCAAGGACGAGATCCTTTTTGCCGCCTATGCCTCGGGGCACCGGCTGCTCTGGGTCCTTGGAGCGCTGACTGCCGCTGGCACCGGGTTCTACATCTTCCGCCTCTACTTCCTTGCCTTTGAGGGGAAGTCCAGGCTCGACCCCCATCTGGCCGGCCACCTGCGCGAGGCGCCATGGAGCATGCGCCTGCCGCTCGTGCTGTTGGCTCTCGGTTCGGCGACGGTCGGGTTCTTCGGTGTCCCGCCTGAGTCTGGTCCGTTTCACCGCTTCTTAGGTCCGGTCTTCCCGGTCTCCCCCCATGAGGGGGGCTCCGCCGTGCCGGCCTCCGGGATCGTTCTCATGCTGGCTGCCCTCGTGATGGCGCTGGTTGGGATCGTCATGGCCTTTCGTTACTACCTTCAGGACCCCAGAAGACCAGAGGCGTTGGCGGGGCGGTACCCCACCCTTTACCGGACCCTCTTCCACAAGTATTGGGTTGACGAGCTGTATGAAGGTTTCGTGGTCCGCCCGACCTCCACTGCGGCTCGTACTTTATCGGAGTCGTTTGATGTGCGCATGGTAGACGGGTCGGTCAACGGCATCGCCTCTCTTGTCGGTATGGTCGGCGGCCTTCTGAGGCGACTCCAGACGGGCCATGTTCCGGCGTATGTCCTGTCGATCTTGATCGGTGTCGTGGTCTTGTTGGGATACCTGGCGTTTCTCGGATAGAGCCCAGGAGAAGACATGAGCCAGACCGGCGGTCCGATCCTCTCGACCCTCATCCTGCTTCCGCTGCTCGGCGGCATCCTGCTCGCGCTTGTCGAGGAGGCGCGAGAAGCGCTCATCAAGCGGCTCGCGCTGGGGATCTCGAGTCTGGATTTCCTCCTCTCGCTGATTGTGTACGCGCGCTTCAATCCGGCGGTCACAGGCATGCAGTTCGTGGAGCGTGCCCCGTGGATCAGTTCGATCGGGAGCAGCTATTTCCTCGGAATCGATGGGATTAGCCTTCCACTGTTGCTCCTGACCACGTTTCTCACGCCCGTCGCCATTCTCGCGTCCTTCTCCGGTATCAGGGCCCGGGTGAAAGCGTTCATGATCTGCATGCTCCTGTTGGAAGGCGGCATGATCGGGGTGTTTCTGGCCCTGGATCTCGTACTGTTCTACGTCTTCTGGGAGGGGACGCTGATCCCGATGTATTTCCTGATCGGCGTATGGGGGGGCCCAAGGCGGATCTACGCCACCTTGAAATTCGTGCTGTATACGATGGCGGGGAGCGTCCTCATGCTGCTGGCGATGATCGCCCTGGCCTTCCTACATCGGGATACAACGGGTCGGTTGACCTTTGACCTCCTGGAGTTGATCGGCGGCCCGATCCCGTATGGGGCGCAACTTTGGCTGTTCGCCGCCTTCGCCCTCGCATTTGCCATCAAGGTGCCGATGTTCCCGTTTCACACATGGCTTCCGGATGCGCACGTGGAGGCTCCCACGGCGGGAAGCGTGCTGTTAGCCGGGGTCCTCTTGAAGATGGGGACCTATGGCTTCCTCCGATTCGCGCTCCCGCTCTTCCCTCTGGCGGCCGCCGCCTTGTCCCCGCTGATTTCTGTCCTTGCCGTGATCGGCATCCTGTACGGCGCGCTGGTCTCCATGGTTCAAGACGACCTCAAGCGCCTGGTCGCCTATAGTTCTGTGAGCCACCTGGGATTCGTGATGCTCGGGATCTTTGCCATGAACCTGCAGGCGGTGGAAGGCTCGATCCTTCAAATGGTCAACCATGGCCTTTCCACCGGCGCCCTCTTCTTGCTGGTCGGGATGATCTATGAGCGGCGCCACACCAGGATGATAGAGGAGTTCGGTGGGCTCAGCCGGGTGCTCCCACGCTTTGGCCTCTGCTTCCTGGTCGTGACACTGTCCTCCATCGGCCTTCCGGGCCTGAACGGGTTTGTGGGGGAGTTCCTGATCCTGGTTGGAACATTCCGCGTCCATAAAGGGTTCGCGGTCCTCGCCACCATTGGGATCGTCCTGGCGGCGGCTTATATGCTCTGGATGTGGCAGCGCGTGATGTGGGGGGAGAGCCGGCGGCCTCAGAATCTCGGGCTCGGCGATCTTGACCGCCGTGAGATGGCCATCCTGGTCCCGATAATCCTGCTCATTTTGTGGATCGGTCTGAACCCGAATCCCCTCCTCAGAAAGATGGATGCGTCAGTCGGTCAGCTCCTCGAGCAGGTCGCGGGTGCGCCACAGGCTGAGCTGCCGTTGCCGCCTCGCGGTTCCGGGTTCCAGGTTCCACGTTCCGGGTTGGAGAACATCGCTTACCCTGTCTTCAACTCGGAACCCTCGGCAAACAACCCTGGGGCCCCTTTAACGCGAAACCTGGAACTCGGAACTAGGAACTCATTTTAAGCATGGACCTTGTTCTGCCGCAGATTGACTGGGTTCCCTTGGCCCCGATCTTGCCGGTCGCTCTTGGCGGCCTGGCGGCATTGGTGGCGGGTCTTTTTTTGCCGGCAGGGCGGAAGAATCTGATCGCCATCCTGAGCCTGGCCGCGTTGGTTCTCTCGATCCTTCTGTCGATCGGCCTGTGGGGAGGAATGGTCCGCTTTTCAATCAACGACGCCCTGGTGTTGGACCGGTTCGGGCTCTTCTTTTATCTCGTGTTCGCCCTGGTCTCCCTCCTGACCATTCTGCTGTCGATGGGCTATCTCGACGCGCGGACGCCCGACCATGGCGAGTATTACAGCCTCCTGCTCTTCTCGACATTGGGGATGATGCTCATGGCTGCGGGGGGCGATCTGATCGTGATTTTTCTGGGACTGGAAACCCTCTCGCTGGCGCTCTACACTCTCTGTGGATTTCAGAAGGGTGAGCTTCGCTCCAACGAATCGGCCTTGAAATACCTCCTCCTCGGCGCCTTTGCCAGCGGCTTTTTCCTCTACGGCATTGCCTTGATCTACGGGGCGACTGGCACGACGGTACTCCGGCGGATCGCAGCCCTTCTCAATGATGGGAGACCCCCCAGTCTCCTGCTCGTGCTCGGGGGGGGATTGCTTCTCGTCGGGTTTGGCTTCAAGGTCGCGTGCGTCCCGTTCCATATGTGGACGCCTGACGTGTATGAGGGCGCTCCCACCTCGGTGACGGCGTTCATGATTGCCGGGACCAAGGCCGCGGCCTTCGCCGCCTTCCTGCGGGTATTCCTTCTAGCGTTGCCAACCCTCCAAGTCCAATGGTCGGCGGTAATCTGGGTTCTCGCGGTCGTGACCATGACGTTAGGGAATCTGGTTGCCCTGGTTCAGAATAACGTCAAACGGATGCTCGCCTACAGCTCGATCGCGCATGTCGGGTATCTGCTGGTCGCTTTTGTCGCCGGCGGGTCCTCCGGTGCCACCAGCGTCCTCTTCTACCTCGTAGCCTACGCCCTGATGAACCTCGGCGCCTTCGCCGCGATCATCGCTTTGCAAGGCCATGGGCAAGAGCTGCTCTTGCTCCCCGACTACGCCGGACTTGGATTTCGGAGACCGACCCTTGCCGCCTGTATGGCCCTGTTCATGTTCTCGCTGGCCGGGATCCCTCCCACAGCCGGTTTCATGGGGAAGTTCTACATTTTCAGTGCCGCCGTAGAAGGCCACTACCCCGGCCTGGCGGTGATCGGTGTCCTGAACAGTGTGGTCTCAGTCTTCTTTTATCTGCGGCCGGTCGTCATCATGTACATGAGCGAGCCGGCGACCGAGCGGCCGCTCGTCCCGGTGTCGGGTGCGGCCATCTTGGCAGTGGCGTTGTCCGCACTGGGAACTCTTGAGCTGGGTCTGTTCCCGGCGAGGTTGCTCGATCTAGCCCGGCAGTCGGTCGCCGCCCTGAGAGGATAGAGGAGGGTTTCTGATCCAATGAGGGCGATCAAAATCCCGGAAAAGACGGTAACGAGGCTTTCGATCTATTTGAGATGCCTGGAAGAATTGGAGAACGAGGGGAAGGTCAGCGTATCGTCCAAGCAATTTGCGGATCGGTTCGGCCTGAATTCCGCCCAGGTCCGAAAGGACCTCGCGTACTTCGGCCAGTTTGGCGTCAGGGGCCTAGGATACTATACCACCCCCCTCCGGCATAGCCTGGAGAAGATCCTCGGCCTGAAGCGGGCTTGGGAGGTGGCCCTGGTTGGGCTGGGGAACCTGGGTTCCGCGTTAATCCGTTATAAGGGTTTTCGGGAGAAGGGATTTAGCATCTCCGCTGTGTTCGATCAGGACCCGGTAAAGATCGGTCGGCGGGTTGAAGGGATCGAGGTCATGGATACGTCAAAGATCGTCCCGGTGATCCGAAAACGGAAGATCAAGATCGTGATCTTAGCCGTGCCTGCTGTCACTGCCCAGGCTGTCCTCAACCTTCTGGTGGAGGCCGGCGTCACCGCGGTCCTGAATTTCGTCCCGGCCCAATTGACGGTCCCCGATTCGGTCAAGCTCCAGAATGTTGACCTGGCGGTCCTCCTGAAGACCCTAAGCTACCACACCGCCCGAACGGAGCAGTCCGCCTCCCGCAAAGCCTAGTGCCGTTCCAACTTTATCCGCCTAACACCACAATGACCCGCGGGGATCTGGATCGGCTGTCGTAAAGCTTTGTCATTTGTCCGAACAAGTTGGAACGGCACCAGGAACCCCGGATGCTAAGAGGCATGAGAGCTTACTGGCCCCCCAGCCTTTGTTGTCCTGCTGACCGCTGATTGCTGCTGGCTGAGCGCTTATCACACCTCGCCTACTTCTTCTTTTTCTGTTTGAGGAGCGCGTTGATGGATTGTTTGAGCTCTTCCTGTGTCATCGCCTCATCGGCCCGTCCAAATAGGGTGCCGTCGCTGTTGACCAGGAGGGTGGTGGGGGTTCCTTCAAGCTTATAGCGCCTACCGATCTCACCGGTTGTGTCGCGTCCAACGGGGTAAGGGACGTCGTACTTTTCAACAAACTTTTGCGCGTCGGCCTCGTTGTCCCAAGCGACGTCCACGCCGAGCATCACCAGTCCCTTGTTCTTGTATTCCTGGTAGATCGTTGCGAGAACGGGAGCCTCCCGTTGACAGTGGGGTCATTTGGAGTGGAAGAAGTTGATCAGAACCGGTTTGCCACGGTAATCCTGTAGGGAGATGGTCTTCCCATCCAGGAGTTCGAGCTTGAAGTCTGGCACAGGGGCGGCGTGGGCCACCTTGAAAGCGAGTGCCCCGATGAGGAGGGCGGTGAACCAGGCGATTGCGTTGTGGGTCCATCTGGCCGCCTGTGGCCGTCTCCAAGGGTGTCTCATGTCTGATTCCTCCGAGGAAGTTGTGGTTGGCGCCGGGATGGCTTCAGCCCAGTCCATACTCTTTCCAGCGACGATCCACCAAGGCCCTGGTCGCGTCGTCCATCACCTGCTCCTCCGGCCACTCTCGCATGAACCCCTCCTCCTTCCACTTCCGAGTCCCGTCGATCCCCATCTTGGAGCCGTACTTAGGCAGCCGACTCGCGTGGTCCAGGGTTTCGATAGGGCCCATGACGAACTCGATATCCCGTTCCGGGTCGATGTGATTCAGGACCTTCCAGGCCACCTCGGCTAGGTCCCGGACGTTCACATCCTTATCCACGACGACGATCACCTTGGAGAACATCGCCTGGCCAAGGCCCCAGATGGCATGCATGACCTTACGTGCGTGGCCGGGGTACTGTTTGTCGATGCTGACGATGAAGAGGTTGTGGAAGATCCCCTCGAACGGCATGTGGAAGTCCACGACCTCAGGCAGTTGCTTTCTCAGTAGCGGGCGAGTCAGCCGTTCCACGGCGGCGGCCATGTGGCAGTCCTCCATGGGCGGGCGGCCGACGATGATCGTCTGGTAAATCGGGTCCCTGCGGTGAGTAATAGCGGTCAGGTGAAATACGGGATAGTAGTCGGGGAGAGAGTAAAAGCCAGTGTGGTCGCCGAATGGCCCCTCTAGGCGTAGCTCATCGGGCTCGACGTACCCCTCCAGCACGATCTCGGCGTTGGCAGGGACTTCTATGTCGGCCGTCTCGCAGCGGACCAGCTCGACCGGTCGCTTCCGGAGGAAGCCTGCAATGAGCATCTCGTCGATCCCTTCGGGTGCCGGCATGACCGCCGACAGGGTGGTCGCCGGATCAGGCCCCAGGGCAACAGCGACCTCGGTGCGGCGACCCAGCCGCTGGTTTTTCCGATAGTGCGCGGCGCCGCCGTGATGGATGTGCCAGTGCATCCCGGCTGTCCGTTCATCGAAAATCTGCATCCGGTAGAAGCCGCAATTGCGTGTGCCGGTCTCCGGGTCCTTAGTGAAGACCAGGGGGAGGGTAACATATTTGCCGCCGTCGAGGGGCCAGCACTTGATGGTTGGCAACAGGTCGAAGGAGGGATCCTTCGTGATGATCACTTCCTTGCAGGGGCCATCCTTCACGCGCTTGGGGAGAAGGTTCGCGAAATCCTTGAGCCTGGGCAGCATCTGGAGCTTCTCGAGTAACCCCTCCGGGGTCTTCATCTCGAGGATGCCGTCCAACTCCTTGGCCAAGTCGTCCAGCGAGGCAATCTGCAAGGCCAGACACATCCGTTCCTCGGTACCGAAGGCATTGATCAGGAGCGGCATCGAGGAACCCTTGACCCGCTCAAAGAGGAGGGCTGGTCCGAGCCGCTTGCTGACTCGATCGGTGATCTCAGCGATCTCGAGGACCGGATCGACTTCGGCCTTGATGCGCGTGAGGAGTCCCCGCCCCTGGAGGGCGGCGATGAAGGCCCGCAGATCTTCGTAGGCCATGATCGTTACGCCCGATCCGGGTTGCTTTTTCCCTTTTTCAATAGATCTCCCGTGATGACACTGGGCCCTCTGGAATTCTTTGACACTATAACGAAGGGTGGTGAGGTGGGCAAGGGAAAACTGACCAAGCAGCCTTAGGTCCGCGGCCGGTGTCGAGGCCAGCATACTTGTAATCCTGTCAAACATGGGTAACAGATTCTCCCTCCCGTCCCCGCCTACAGGGCCAGGCGGCGGAGCCCCCGAGAGGGCGGAAACTCTCGGAGCCGCTCGAGGGGCGTCAGGCCCCCGTGGCCGCCGTGGGGCCGGGCGGTGTTGTAGAACGCGTTGAACCGCCGGTGTCGCTTGACCAGCTCCGCGAAGGTGCGACACCGCCGGAGGCGGTAGAACTCCTCGGTGTCGATCCGGTGGCTCCGCTCCACCTTCCCGTTGAGGTGGGGGCTCCGGGGCCGGATGCAGCGGTGGCGGATCCCCGCCGCCGCGCAGGCCAGCGTGAACGGGTGCAGCCGCACCGGCTTGTCCGGGGCCGTCTTCGGCGCCTCCGTGGTCCCAGTTCGTGAAGGGGGTGTCGTTATCCGTCTGGAGGACCTGGAGGCGGAAGGGGAACGTCCCGCGGAGTGTCGTCAGGAAGGCCAGGGCTGCGTGGTTGGTCAGCTCTGGGAAGAACCGGACCACGCGCAGCCGGGTACAGTCATCGAGGGCCGTGGACCTGGTACACCTGGCGGCCCTCCACGCGGTAGGGGACGGACCTTGATGTCCACCTGCACGCAGTCCCCCGGGCGCGGCATGACGTAGCGCCGCCGGTGCGTGGGACGGCTCCGGTGCTTCGTGAGCAGCCCCGCCCACTGGAGGACCCGGTGGATGCCGTAGACACTCGGTACGTGGGGGACCCCTTTCCGTTGGAGGTACCACATCAGGCGCCGCGCCCCGTAGCCGGTCCGCCGGCGCCACCGCCGGAGGCGCCGGGCCATCCGGGTCCCGACCTGCCGGGGGTGGTGGTGCGGGCGCCGGGACCGATCGGCGAGGCTCAGCCGGTCCCACGAGCTGGCCGCGTAGCGGTGCCACCACTTGTAGTAGGTCTTCCGGGAGATCCCGAAGAAGACGCAGGCGTCGGTGATCGAGCCGAGGTCCTGCGCCTTCCGGAACCAGGTCAACCGTTGCCGAATGCGCTGTTCCCTGATAACGTGAGGCACGGGTAACCTCCTTCCTGGTTGGGTGGAAGATTGTGGTCGCTCCACCTCTTCTACCACAGGAGGGAGTGTGACCCATGTATGATAACTCTACTGGTTTTTTTATTTTTGTAATCCTGTCAAACATGGGTAACAGATTCCCTCCCGTCCCCGCCTTGGCACGGGCGCGATCTCAGGGGCGCCCGCGCCGGAGGGGGCCCCGCTCAGAGATAGAGCCGACGCAGCC